>VAPC010630636.1_pt1 | contig 13047 bp, 7 predicted proteins | sample 3395121 | NCBI WGS metagenome assembly VAPC01 (sample SAMN08290434, study PRJNA428436) | hydrothermal vent metagenome | isolation source: Deep-sea hydrothermal vent chimney | place: Indian Ocean: Southwest Indian Ridge | depth 1711 m m
GCAGGCCCTGAGCCAACAGCAACAGGCCTACGAGCAAAAGATCAAAGCCCTGCAACAACAGCTCACGGAGCAGGGCGAGCAGACGGTTAACCAGCAGCGCCAACAGGTGGCCAAGAAAACCAAAGCTGCCACCGACACCCTGGTACTGAACGAAGAACTCACCCGTATCCTCATCGACCAGCAACTGCAGGAAGCGGGCTGGGAAGCCGACAGCCAGGACATCACCTTCCAGAAAGGCGCCCGCCCGGAGAAAGGCCACTACCGCGCCATTGCCGAGTGGCCCACCAACCACAACGGCGAAAAAGGCAGGGCGGATTACGTGCTGTTTGCCGGCCTAACACCCATTGCCGTGGTGGAAGCCAAGAAAGAAAACACCAACGTGGCCGGTAAAATTCGCCAGGCCGAGCGCTACAGCAAGGGCTTCAAAGTGGAAGCTCCGTTAGTCGGCGCCTGGGAGTTGATGGGCCGCACCATCGCATGGCCCGCAGACGAAAGCGGCCATTACCACGTGCCCTTCGTGTATTCCTGCAACGGCCGGCCCTATGTACCGCAACTGGCGGAGCAGTCCGGCACCTGGTTCCGGGATGTGCGCGAGCCCTGCAACCTGCGCCGGGCACTGCCGCAGTTCCACACCCCCGGCGGCCTGCTGGACTTGCTGGAACGGGATAAGGAAAACGCCGAGAAACTGCTGAAGAACGAGCCCTTTGGCTACCTGAAACTGCGGGACTATCAGCAGAACGCCATCGTCGCCACCGAAAACGCCCTGGCCCATGGCGTTCGCACCGCGCTACTGGCCATGGCCACCGGCACCGGTAAAACCCGCACCATCATCGGGCTGATGTACCGGTTCCTGAAGGCCGAGCGTTTCCATCGCATTCTGTTTCTGGTGGACCGCACCGCCCTGGGCCAGCAAGCCATCGACGCCTTCAACGAAGCACCGCTGGAGCAGAACCACCCCCTCAGCAAGATCTACAACGTCGCCGAACTGGGTGACATGGCCGCTGAAGCGGAAACCCGCATCCAGGTGGCCACCGTGCAGGCCATGGTCAAACGCATCTTCATGAGCGACAACCCGCCGCCCATCGACCAGTTCGACTGCATCATCATCGACGAAGCCCACCGGGGTTACACCCTGGACCAGGAAATGACAGAGGGCGAACTGGCCCTTCGGGACACCAGCCAGTACCTGTCCAGCTACCGCCGGGTTCTGGATTACTTCGACGCCGTAAAAATCGGCCTCACCGCCACCCCCGCCAAGCACACCAGCGAGATCTTCGGCAAGCCGGTGTACACCTATTCCTACCGGGAAGCCGTGGCGGACGACTGGCTGATCGACCACGAACCGCCCATCCGCTATGAAACCCTGCTGACCCAGAACGGCATTACCTTCGAGAAGGGTAAGCCGGTGGAAGTGATCAACACCCAGACCGGAGAAGTGGACACCACCGAGCTGGAAGACGAACTGACCTTCGAGGTGGACACCTTCAACCGCCGGGTGATCAACGAAAATTTCAACCGGGTGATCTGCGAACAGCTGGTGCAGGAACTGGACCCGTTCGGCGATGAAAAAACCATGATCTTCTGCGCCACCGACCTGCACGCGGATATGGTCAAACGCTTGCTGGATGAAGCCTTCAAAGCTCTCTACAACGGCCAGTACAACGAAGCCGCGGTGGCCAAGATCACCGGCCAGAGCGACAAGGTGGACCAGCTCATCCGCCGCTACAAGAACGAACGTTACCCCAACATCGCCATCACCGTGGACCTGCTGACTACCGGCATCGACGTACCGCGCATTTGCAACCTGGTATTCATGCGCCGGATACGCTCACGCATTCTTTACGAGCAGATGATCGGCCGCGCCACCCGCCGCTGTGATGAGATCGGCAAAACCGTGTTCCGCATCTACGACCCGGTAGACATCTACGCCGCCCTGCAGGATGTAAACACCATGAAGCCCCTGGTGAAAGACCCCAACATCACCCTGGAGCAGCTCGTGGACGAACTCACCGACGACGAGCAACTGGAAAAAGCCCTCAACAGCCCCGGCGAAGTTCCCGACGAAAGCCACGCCGATGTGGTGCTCAGCCAGCTCAGCCAGAAGCTCATGCGGGTGCTGCGCAAGGCCGACAACAAAGCCGAAAACCGCCCGGAACTGAAACAGAAACTGGACGAGCTGCACCAGAGCTGGGGCGTGGAACCCAAATCCCTGCACACCCACCTGCACCAGCTCGGCCCCCGCCAAGCCTCTGAGTTCATCAAGCAGCACAGCGGCCTGCTGAGCCAGCTGGCCGAGGTGAAATCCTTGGTCGGCAGCGAATATATGCCGCTGATTTCCGACCACGAAGACGAAATCCGCGAGCGTATCCAGAGCTACGGCGAGCACGACAAGCCGGAAGACTACCTGGACAGCTTCAACGAGTTCATCAAACAGCAGCTCAACCAATCCGCCGCGCTGGCAGTCGTGGTCAACAAACCCCGGGACCTCACCCGAGAACAGCTACGGGAAGTAAAACTGCTGCTGGACAACCACGGCTACTCCGAAGCCCGCCTGCAAACCGCCGTGCGCAACCAGACCAACAAGGACATCGCCGCCAGCATCATCGGCTACATCCGCCGCGCCGCCCTGGGCGAGCCGCTGATCCCCTTCGAACAGCGGGTAGCGGAAGCCATGGACCGCATCTACACCCAGCACAACTGGACCCCGAACCAGCGCAAATGGCTGGAACGCCTGGCCAAGCAACTGGTGCACGAAGTCATCATCGACCGGGAGTTTGTGAACCATCGCTTTGCCGACGATGGCGGAGCCAGGCAGATGGACAAGGTACTGGGGACCCAGCTGGATACGGTGCTGGAGGAGTTGAATGAGGGGATGTGGCCGGAGCGGAGTGCGTAATCAGGCAATGTTTACGGCATCGACATAGACTCGATCTATGTCGATTTTTTGCGGTTTTTTCGACATAGCCTGAACGACATGTATAGAAAACCGGCTTTTCTTAACATGTCGCCCACAACGTGCAAAGATTTCGGCATTTTTTATACATGAGGCGCTGACGAAAACGGCGCGCCTATCAAAGGATCTCCCATGACCAACAACGACATCGTCCAGAAACTCTGGAACCTCTGCGACGTGCTGCGGGACGACGGCATCAACTACTCGGACTACGTCACCGAGCTGGTGCTGCTGCTGTTCATTAAAATGGTGCACGAGAACACCGAAGCCGGCACCCTGAAAAAGCACCCGCTGCCGGAGGGCTGCCGTTGGACCGATCTTAATGGTAAATCCGGTATCAACCTGCTGAACGACTACAAACGCATTCTGCTCAGCCTGTCTACCGGCAAGGACGGCGACGGCACGCTGGTACACGATGACCCGCTGATCAGCGCCATCTACGCCGATGCCCAGACCCGCCTGCGCGAACCCCGCCACCTGGAGCAGATGATCAAGACCCTGGACCAGATCGACTGGTTCAGCGCCCAGAAAGACGGCCTGGGCGATCTGTACGAGGGCCTGCTGGAAAAGAACGCCAACGAAACCAAATCCGGCGCCGGCCAGTACTTCACCCCCCGCGCTTTGATCAACACCATGGTGCGCTGCCTGAAACCGCAGCCCGGGGAGATCATTCAGGACCCGGCCGCGGGCACGGCTGGCTTTCTGATCGCCGCCCACGAATACATCAAAAGCCAGACTGACGACCTGTATGACCTGACCGCCGAGCAAAAACGCTTCCAGACCACCCGCGCCTACGTGGGCATCGAACTGGTACCGGGCACCCGCCGCCTGGCCCTGATGAACTGCCTGCTGCACGGCATGGAAGGGGATGCCGAAGGCGTGGTGCACCTGGGCAACGCCCTTGGCCAGACCGGCGCCGGGCTGGCAAAGGCCGACGTGATCCTCGCCAACCCGCCCTTCGGCACCAGCAAAGGCGGCGACGCCAGCATCACCCGGGACGACCTGACCTACAAAACCAGCAACAAACAGCTGGCCTTTTTGCAACACATCTACCGCAACCTCAAACCCGGTGGCCGCGCCGCCGTGGTACTGCCGGATAACGTACTGTTCGAAGCGGGCGTAGGTACCGACGTGCGCCGGGATTTAATGAACAAATGCAACCTGCACACCATCCTGCGCCTGCCCACCGGCATCTTCTACGCCCAAGGCGTGAAAACCAATGTGCTGTTCTTCACCAAGGGCAGCGCGACGGACAAGTACCAGGAAGAGAACTGCACCGAAAACGTCTGGGTCTATGACCTGCGCACCAACATGCCCAGCTTCGGAAAACGCACACCCTTTGGTGACCAGCACCTGAAACCGTTTGAAGCCGTGTATGGGGAAAGCCCCAACGGCGACAGCGAGCGCAAAGAGGGCGAATACAGCTTCCATTCCGAAGACATCGAACTGCCCGAGCACAACGACGAAAACGAAGGCGTGGACACACGCCTGGCACACAGCCGCTGGCGCAGCTTCAGCCGCCAGTGGATTGCCGAACACAAGGGTGACTCGCTGGATATTTCCTGGCTGAAAGACAGCGACAGTGTGGATGCCGCAAATTTGCCCGAGCCGGGGGTGCTAGGGGCTGAGGCGATGGGAGAGCTGGTGCAGGCGCTGGGCGAGCTGGATGCTTTGATGCGGGAGTTGGGGGCTGAAGAGGAGGCTGATGGGGCTCGGGTGCTTTTGCGGGAAGTGATGGGTGAGGTTAAGTAATGGCCCAGTCCAAATTTCCCCATGAGTGGCTTCAAGTTCAGCTTGGCGATGTCGTTTCCTATGGTAAAACTCAGAAGTGTGAGCTCTCGGAAGTCACTGACGACACCTGGGTGCTGGAGCTTGAAGATATTGAGAAAGAAAGCTCCCGAATAATCAGCCGGAAGACAGCCACTGAACGGCCATTTAAAAGCACGAAAAACCGGTTTAAGAGAGGAAATGTTCTGTATGGCAAGCTGCGCCCCTATCTCAACAAAGTGGTTGTTGCCGATACTGACGGAGTTTGCACCACAGAAATCATCCCTCTGGATTCTGAGCCATTTGTCCTAAACCGATACCTGTTCCATTGGCTTAAAACCCGTGATTTCCTGAATTACGTCAACGATGTCAGTTACGGCGTCAACATGCCTAGGCTTGGCACCAAGGATGGGGTAGCTGCGCCATTCGTGCTGGCCCCACTCGCCGAACAAAAAGTCATCGCCGACAAACTCGACACCCTGCTGGCCCAGGTGGAAAACACCAAAGCCCGCCTCGAGCGCATCCCGCAAATCCTCAAACGCTTCCGCCAGTCCGTGCTGGCTGCGGCGGTGAGTGGGCGGTTGACGGAAATGCCATCGGCCTCAGCTACAGAGAGGGTCACTCTTGGCCAGATTGCTGTTGATATTCGATACGGGACTTCAAAAAAATGCTCGGAATCGGCAGGTTCAACGCCGGTTCTACGAATCCCTAATGTCGGTGATGGGTACATCAATCAGAATAATTTGAAGTTTGCGGATTTTGACGAAAAAGAAAGAGCCAAACTAGCGCTGCAGCAAGGTGACCTGCTGCTCATCCGCTCGAACGGTAGCTTAGATCTTGTAGGCAAAACGGCTTTGGCGCAGGACAAAGATATCGGACTACTCTTTGCTGGTTATCTTATTCGGGTCCGATTAGACAACCAAATTGCCGATCCAGCTTATGTTTCTCTGTGTCTTCGCAGCCCAGAGACTAGAGCGATAATTGAGGAAAAAGCGAAATCTACCTCCGGTGTTAACAATATCAATAGTAAAGAGCTGGCAAGTTTGGAGCTTTCGCTCCCGTCTACAGAGATCCAGCAAGAAATCGTCCGCCGAGTAGACCAACTCTTCACCCACGCCGACCGCATCGAGCAACAGGTCAACAACGCCCTGGCCCGCGTCAACAACCTCACCCAGTCCATCCTGGCCAAAGCCTTCCGGGGCGAGCTCACCGAGCAATGGCGCAAGGACAACCCGGAACTGATCAGTGGGGAGAATAGTGCGGAGGCGTTGCTGGAGCGGATCAAAGCGGAGCGGGCGGCGATGAAGCCAGCGAAGAAATCCCGTCAAAAGAGAACTACCGCTTGAGCAGTAGACCTGCCTAGGGTTTGTAAGACAGACGAAGTAAGGCATAAAAAAAGCCGCCACGCGTTAGCGTCGGCGGCAGGCTAATTCTTCTACTCTCTAGCGCTATTGTGCCTGCAACATAGGCGTCTCAGGCCGCCAGAAAACGTTTTGCCCAATCCGGCTAAAGCCCCACTGGCTTTTGCTACGAAACGCACGCTGTTGGTTATCTGTCATTGCACTCTGCCCGTCTGCATCACGAATATAACGAGCGAGTGTCATGGCGGCTGGCTGGCCGTAGCGTGCACCCGGTGAAGCACATGTCCAGATATGGCGCAAGGTCATCGCAATATCAGGCTCATGTTGGTCTAAGTAGGCAAGGCCATAGGCACACGCTTCTAGCGTAAATTATTCAACTGCGGGGTAGGGGATTTGCTCGAATTTGATGACGACAGGGAGAGATAAGAAGCGCAAAGAGACGAGGCAGCTTGTTGCCTGAAGGTCGTAGGAAAAAATTGCTGAGGAAGAGAAAAAAGCCAATGTGTCACATATACGTCACAGATGTGTCACAGGAAGTTAGCCAACAAACAAACACAAAAAAGGCAGATCAGTAAGTAACTGATCTGCCTTTCAAAATATTGGTAGCGGGGACCGGATTTGAACCGATGACCTTCGGGTTATGAGCCCGACGAGCTACCAGACTGCTCCACCCCGCATCAACGTGTGGCGTATTCTACGCATTTTTGACGCTAAGTCAACCCCTCATATAAATCGCTTTCTTGCTGGCAGTCATCTTCATCGTGCTGCAACATTGAGAGAGTAAAGCTATGCTTTCAATCAGCATAACAAAAAGCTTACTGTCGGTGTGTCGCCCAATAGAACAAGCGGCGTGCTGTGAGTGAAAGAGGCGCGAATGCGCTTATTCAGAGTGGCTTGCGACGCCATAACAGTGATTAAGGTCCAAGCCATTTGTCTTGTCAGGGAGGTAGTCAATGGCCAATCAAGCCCCCGTCGCCTGGGTAACTGGTGGAACTGGTGGAATCGGAACGGCAATTTGTCGTTCGTTGGCAGATGCGGGTTATCTGGTGGTGGCGGGGTACCATAACCCCGACAAAGCCAAAACCTGGCTGGAAACCCAGCAAGCCGACGGCTATAACAATATCGCATTATCGGGTGTTGATTTGTCCGACCATAACGCCTGTCTCGAAGGCGCCCGCGAAATCCATGAAAAACATGGGCCGATCAGCGTGCTGGTCAACTGCGCAGGCATTACCCGCGATGGCACCATGAAAAAGATGTCCTATGAGCAGTGGTATCAAGTGATTGATACTAACCTTAATAGCGTCTTCAACACTTGCCGTAGCGTCATTGAGGGAATGCTGGAGAATGGCTATGGGCGCATTATTAACATCTCATCCATCAACGGTCGTAAAGGCCAGTTTGGTCAGGTGAACTACGCAGCGGCCAAAGCGGGAATGCACGGGTTAACCATGTCGTTGGCGCAGGAAACGGCCACGAAGGGTATTACCGTGAATACCGTCTCCCCCGGCTATATCGCCACCGACATGATTATGAAAATTCCGGAGCAGGTTCGTGAAGCGATTCGTGAGACGATTCCGGTAAAACGCTACGGCACCCCAGAAGAGATTGGTCGTTTGGTGACGTTCCTGGCCGACAAAGAGTCCGGCTTTATCACAGGTGCCAACATTGATATTAACGGCGGCCAGTTTATGGGCTAAGCCCTACCATTAAGCACCGGCGATCTTTTCACAAGAAAGAAAGCGAAAAACGGGGGGCGATGCGCCTCCCGTTTGCTTTGTGTGCTAGCGCTATGTGTAAGCGAGTTATGGCTGGGGCGGGCGGGCCAAACGGCTCAGTAGGTTATCCAGCTCATTGACTTCTTGCAGCCATAAGTTGTGAGGCATTGGCCCTAGCGCCAACAGCGCCACCAGTACCTCGTCCAGCTCATCCGCTTTACTGCGCTCAGTATGAATGCCGCTGTTTAAGCGCTCAACTTGAATGGCGAGTCGCAGTGGTTCATCACGCTGTTTGACGCTGCCTAAGGCGAGCAATGAAAGATGGACTCTTAGGCGTGCCAACTGCTCTTCTAACGCACTCTGTTGCTCACTTGAAAGTGGCAGTGGGGTAGAGAGGCGAGCGTGATTGCGCTGCTGGTGTGCTTCGCTGAAGGCCTCTGTTAGCTCAAAGGATATCTCGCTGGTAGCCTCCACGGCCTGTGCGCCCTCACCATTGAGCGCTTGCTGGTCAGCATGTAAGTGCGCATTCACTAGCGGTAGTAAGGCATGCCACTGCTGCACCTTGCCAACAATTTCTAGGCGGCTTAAACGCTCTCGTTTGGCTCGCACAATGCCGCTGAGGCGGCGCTGCATCCCTTCGCTACGGCGATTGCGGGGCAGCGGCTCTAGCTGGCTTATACTGGCAAGGTAGGTGTCTAGCCGCTCCGATTCATCTGCCTGGGTAGGTTGCCAGCCATCCATTTCATCAATAATGGCCTGCAGTTGGTCAAGCGTGTGCTGCAGGCGGTTGGCTTGTTCGTGCTTATGCGCGTCGCGCTGAGCAAACAGCTGGTCGCAGGCGCTGCGGAAGGTCTTCCATAGTGCTTGCTCCTCCCCTTTGGGCGCGCGGCCTAACGAGCGCCATTGCTGCTGTAGCTGCTTGGTGCGCGCAATGCGCGTTGCCAGTGGCTGTTCACTATCGTTTTGCAGTGCTTGCACTTGCACAATCAGCTCACGCTTTTGTGCGGCGATCTGCTCAGCACGCTGGTCAATGAGCGCCTGCAGGCGGTGACGGATTGCCCCAAAACGGCGGCCAATAGCCTCGGAGCGCTCCCGGGGCACCGGAGAGTAGTGGCGCCATTGGTGGCGCGCTTTATCACGAATCTCCCGCAGCATATCGGGGTCGGCATCTTCAGCGGGTTGAGCAAGCAGCGTTTCCAGCTGCTCGCACAGCGCTTCGCGGCCGTGCAGGTTGGCCTCTCGTTCCTGGTCAAGCTGTGCACGCCAGGGCGCTAGGCGCTCATGGATACGATCCGATGCCTCCCGAAAGCGGGCCGATTGCTCTCTGTTGGCCGCCGCATCGCCGAGTGCTTTCCACTCTTTCACCAGTTGGCGGTGGTGCCGGTCAAGCGCAGACTCCGCCATATGCGGATCGTCTGCCAATGCCTCAATGCTGGCGCAGAGCTGCTCACGTTTAGGGCCTGCTACAAAGCCGCGCCAGTCGCGCAGTTCGGCAAGCCGCGCACCCAGGTGCTTTAAGCGGCTTTTTAGCGGTTTGGCATCGCCGCTTGTCAGCGCTTCAATGGCGGGCTTTAAACGCTGATGTAAACGGCTGGCACTTTTAAATGCTCCACGCTCTAACAGGTGTTCAAAGTTATCCAACTCAGCGCTAAGCGCATTAAGGGAGAGGCCTGGCTGCTGGGGCGGAGCATGTTGTGTGGCAAGCTGCTTTTGCGCCTGAGCGAGCAACGATGGGGCCGTCAGCGTCGCTGGCCAGCGGCACTGGGCGACGTGCTCTGCTAGCCCGTCGTGATCGCTGTTGACCAAGGCTTGCTCTACTGCAAGGCTCACTGTTTGCCAACGCTGCCAGGCTTCCATGCTCTGCTCATACTGCTTGAGCGCTTGGCTGTAGCGCTGCTGGGTGGCCTCATTCGGCGGGTGAAGGTCCGAGATCGACTGCCAGCGCTGGCCCAAGAGCTGGCGCTGAGCGCGCAGGCTGTCAATGTCCTGAGCGGTCAGCTCGTTGGCGTGGGTGAGCCCCTCTAGCGTCTCTTCTAGCCCTTCTAGCAGCTGATCGCGGGTGTTTTCTGCTTCAGCGCGGCGGGCAAGGCTTTGCTGGCGGGCCTGCTCTTGAGTTTCATGGTCGTGGAGCGTTTTGCGGCAGCTCAGCACCGCTTGATGAAAGCGCTGCTCCTGGCTAACGCTGGGCGGATGACTGAGGTGTTGCCGCTCTCTTTCTAAATGGCGGAAGCGGCCACCGTAAAGCGGTTCCCAGGGCGCGCGGGCATGCTGCTCTAACTGGGTGAGCAGGTGCTCCCGCTGGGCCTGCTGTTCTGCAAGCCATACAGCATCGTTACGCAGCTGGGTGAGCTTCTCTTTAGCGAGGCGAACCACCTGGCGGTCACGGCGCGCCTCTTTAAGCAGCCTCTTTAGGTTCTCTTCGTCGTTGACCCGCTCTGCTGCTTGATGACGCACCGCCGCGACGCTGTTATGACACGCCTGCTGCACCCAGTCTTCTTCACTCGTCAGCTGCTTTAGCGCGGTGAGACGTAGTCCCAGGTTATCGCCCTGCATGGCAATCGTATTCAGCAGACGTTGATCGGTCAGGCTCTCCACATGAGCTTGGCGTTGCTGCAAGTCTACATGGCCCTCAGCCCCGGTGAGCCGCTGGCAAACGGCGTTGTACCATGCTTCGTCCTGGCTGTGCTGCTCATAGGCGACAAGCAGGCCATTGAGATCGTCAAGCGCGAGCAGCGCCGCTAACTGAATAGTGCTGTCGCTATCGTTGGCGAGAGCGTGTAGGGCCTTCCGCTGCTCTGCTTGCTGAGGGTCAAGCTGATGGAGTGCCTTGCGGCGCACCTCGGGATCGGGGTGTTGCCACCGAGGAGCGAACAGGCGTCGTAACAGTCCGTGCATAGATCATCCTGCTAAGAGGTGCGTAACGTGAAAAAAATAAGACATCGATGAGCAGGTGGTTGCAGTCCTCGTCGCTGTCGCTTAGTTTTGCCGTAGCGCTGTGGGTTTTCCAGCGATTCACAACGCAAAGCGCGAGATTGCGCTACCCTTATCTTACCTGAACATGACATGGAGTTCGGCCATGAGCCTCAACGCCAACAGCGCCGACGTAGCCTTTACCTTCAAGGGCGGCATGCTGCCGATGACCGTCATGGAGTTAACGAGCGCTGACCCGGAGCGTATCCGGCGGCAGCTTGCTGGCAAACTGTCGCAATCTCCCGCTTTCTTTCAGCATACACCCGTTGTGCTTAGCGTGGAAAAACTCGATGAGCCCCACCTTGCGTTAGAGCGGATTTGCGCCGTATGCCGCGACCACAAGCTGTTACCCGTGGCCGTACGTGGTGGTGCTGAGCCGATTCGCCAATCGGCATGGGCGCTGGGGCTTGGCTGGTTCGCGCCAGTTGAAGAGGGGCGCGCACGAGCGTTGGAGACTGTCGCTCCGTTGAACGAGCCAGAAGATGATGACATTAAACCCGCTACTGCCGTTTCCGTAACCACTCGGCTTTACCGGGGGACAGTGCGTTCCGGCCAGCAGGTCAGCGCTGCAGGTAGCGACCTGATTGTAATCGGTGCGGTTAATGCCGGTGCTGAAGTGCTCGCCGCTGGCAGTATTCATGTTTATGGTGCCCTGCGCGGGCGCGCGCTGGCGGGTATTCATGGCAATACCCAGGCGGGCATTTACTGCCGCGAACTGGAAGCAGAGCTTTTATCTGTAGCGGGTAACTATAAGCGGCTGGAAGATATCGACTCGCAGCTTTTAGGGCGCGCTGCAGAAGTCCATTTCATAAAAGAGCAGCTGGAAATTAAGCCATTGGGGTAAGCCGCTTGGCTGAGAGGCGGTTAATGCTTCATGCCTAGCGACGCCACGGCCGCTATCCGTTACAGTGTGCTGTTTTGATGACATTGATGTTCCCGTTATGCGCGTAGCGCAACGTAATCGTGCTCGCAATGAACGACTTCAAGAAGGAAGTGACTCTTGGCCAAAATTATTGTTGTGACCTCAGGTAAAGGGGGGGTCGGTAAAACCACTAGCGCCGCAGCGATTTCGACGGGGCTTGCGCTACGAGGCAAAAAGACGGTCGTCATTGATTTCGATGTAGGCCTGCGCAACCTGGATTTGATTATGGGCTGCGAACGCCGGGTGGTGTACGACCTCGTCAACGTGATTCAAGGAGAGGCCGGGCTAAACCAGGCGCTGATCCGTGATAAACGTGTCGAAAATCTGTTTATTCTCCCCGCCTCGCAAACCCGGGATAAAGACGCCTTAACCCAAGAGGGCGTCGAGAAAGTTCTTGAACAGCTTAAAGGTGATTTTGACTATATTTTATGCGATTCGCCCGCGGGGATTGAGCGTGGCGCACAGCTGGCTATGTACTACGCCGACGAAGCGATTGTCGTGACTAACCCGGAAGTCTCTTCCGTGCGTGACTCTGATCGTATTCTGGGGCTGCTAGGTTCGAAAACCCAGCGTGCTGAGCAGGGGCTTGACCCGGTGAAAGAGCACCTGCTGATTACTCGCTACAATCCTGCTCGAGTGACCTCTGGGGATATGCTGACCCTAGACGATATCCGCGAGATTCTGGCGATTGATCTGCTCGGCCTGATCCCTGAATCAGAAGCGGTGTTGCGTGCGTCTAACCAGGGTGTTCCGGTCACTCACGATGCTTCAAGTGACGCGGGCCAAGCCTACACTGATACCGTTTCGCGCCTGCTAGGCGAAGAGATGCCGCTGCGCTTCCATGAAATTCAGCGTAAAAGTCTGCTGAGCAGGATGTTTGGGGGTAGTCGTCGATGAAACTGCTGGAGTTCTTGAAGCGTGAGCGCAAGAAATCCGCCTCGGTGGCCAAAGAACGATTACAAATCATCGTGGCGCATCAGCGTAGCCAACGTGGTCAGCCTGACTACATGCCGCTGCTTGAGCGCGAACTGCTCGAAGTGATCCGTCGTTATGTGCATGTGGATGACGACGCCATTCAAATTTCGCTGGATAGCGAAGATAACTGTTCGGTGCTTGAGCTTAACGTCACGCTGCCTAAAAGCTAAACGTTAAGGAGCGCTTAGAGGGGCGGCGGGAAGCGTCGCGGGTGTGCTAGGCTTGGGCTTTTGTTCCCATCCAGCGAATGATGCCTCGGCGCATGGGTGGGCTGTCACGCTCAAGGGAGTTTGCATCCATGGCGCCACCGAATGCCGCCCCTGCCAGTTTTCTCTGGCACGATTATGAGACCTTTGGTGCCGATCCGCGTCGCGATCGGCC
>VAPC010096639.1_pt1 | contig 13038 bp, 7 predicted proteins | sample 3395121 | NCBI WGS metagenome assembly VAPC01 (sample SAMN08290434, study PRJNA428436) | hydrothermal vent metagenome | isolation source: Deep-sea hydrothermal vent chimney | place: Indian Ocean: Southwest Indian Ridge | depth 1711 m m
ACAAAAAGAACTCCAAAATCCTGCACAAACACCAGGAACAGGATTTTACCGAGCATTAATGCAGAAGAGTAATTCAGGTTAAAGCGGCCAACCGCATTGCCAAAAAAAATGTAGATGAGCACGCTGAGGGTCAGCATGTTTAAAAGCCCCATATGGGGAAGGAGCAGCCTTCTAAGGCCCTGGAGGTACCTTGAGATCAAATAGCTTATCAGCAGAGGTACGCTTACGAGTATGGTTAAAAAACCTGCAAGAGACCTCATCTCGAAAGCGATTGAAGATCCAGCCAGCAGCCTGAGCAAGGGCGGGACAACGACGGGACAAATAATCATCGAGACGATCATCAACAGAAATGACAGTTCCTCATCTCCGTTGAGCAATCTGGTGAAAAATGGAGAAACAATTGCGGCGGGAGTAAGAGAGGCAAACAGCAGACCGAAAAGATACTGCTGATCTGTCACTAAAAGCTTCGCAAGGACCCATTGCAGCGATGGAAAGAACAGATACAGAAGAAGCAGGCCAACGAGTACATCCTTTGACCGGCCGCGGAGGTTTTTCAACCTGGCCCATTCCACAGTCAATCCTGCCCAGATCATCAGCAGAAACAGGAAGGCGAAACCCAGAGGGATCAAGACAAGAGCCTGGTAGGGGAACAGAAATCCCAGAACAATAGCAACTATGATCGGTACACCGAATACTTTTTCCAATTTGCCGGTTAGCCCCTTTCATAAAGCTGACGGCCGGTGCAAGCTTCAGAGGGCGAAGTCCGACCTACCCCGGGTCAGGAGTTTGCTGAGTCACTATTATGCAGTGTCTGCTGAAATTTGATATCATCCAGTGAATTTTATCCTACCAAGGGTGATTGTATGAAAAATCTTGCTGGACGTAAAATCGTTTTGTTGCTGCTGGTGCTTTTCGCATCGGGCATACTGGCATACTCCGCCTTTACCCTTAAAACCCACACTACCCAAAGGGCTCACAATCAAGACCCGGGGAAGTTGAAGCTGTACTGGTTCATTCCTGACGGCCTGAGGGCGGACCCGTCTTTATTCAGGATATATGAGTGGGCTGACAAGGGTCTTTTGCCCAACATCAAGAAGATGATGGAGTCCGGAAGCTATGGGTATTCGATGCCAGTATTCCCGGGTCACACTCCCACGAACTTCGCTACACTGTTAACCGGGTCCTCACCAAGGATCCACGGCATCGCCGATGGCCCCATGCATATTGAAGGCTATCCACTGAAAATGGTTTCTGAAAACGGTTTCAGTTCCGCTGCCAAAAAAGTCCCGCCCATCTGGTACACTCTGGAGAAACAGGGTTTTAACGTCTCAGTCTTGTCCGTCCCGGGCTCTACCCCCCCCGAGTTGGACACCGGGATTACAGTGAGAGGACGCTGGGGAGGCTGGGGCCCCGACTTTCCAGCCATCAACTTCCACTCAAGCCAGGACAGGAATCTCCGCGTATATCAGGGACTGGGAAACCGGCTGTTCAGTTTCGGCTCTGAGTTGACTAAATTCCTGCCTGCACGTGATCCCGTTGACTGGAAGATGGAACTGCCCCCCAGCTTCAGTCCCCCAGAGGAAGTCAGGCTGGATAATTGGAACGAAGTCATTTTCGGGTATATTTATGATTCCTCTGACGATGGTGAACAAAACTACGATCGAATTCTTTTTTCCAAGGACAAGAAGAATATGTTCTCACACCTTTCTGAGGGTGAGTGGAGCGGATGGCTGCCGGTAAATCTAACCTGGCAAACAAAGAACGATTACAACATCAACACTCCAAAACGAATGACGTGGGAAAGAGAGCTGTCATCCGTATCCCTGAATACCCAGACCAGGATCAAAGTAATAAAACTTGGCCAGAAGGGCTTTTTCCGCATCCGGATGCTCTACAACAACCTGAACAATTATGTCTCCCGGCCTTCCTTTTATGCAGGAGAATTCCTGTCCGCGGCGGGTCCAATGGTAGACTTCGTGGACAACTTTCCACCACAGTTGATCTATTTCCCCGAGGATAAACAGGTTTTCCAGGAGGAAGCTCTTATGTCGCTGAATTGGCACAGAAATATCGTAAACTATTTATCAAAACAGACGAGCAGTGATGTTATTATCCATGACACCTACACGCCAAACCAGATGCTCACAAGCAGGTGGTGGACAGGTTATGTCGACCCTGAAAGCGAACGATACAGCCGGATTTTGGAAAAAGACAGATCCGCTATATGGGATGAGATCATTTCCATGTACAGGCAAATCGATGACATCATGGGTCAGGTGATCGAAAATGCCGATGACAACACATACATAGTGCTCAGTTCCGACCACGGCATCGTGCCGCTCAACAGGGAAGTTCGCTTGAACAACCTTTTTGCCAGAAAGGGGCTTTTGCAATTTACTTTTAACGGTGATACCGGTGAATATGAGATCGACTGGAAGCGGACAAAGGTCATATTTCTGAAAATGGACGGCATTTACATCAATCCGAAGGGCCTTGACGGAAACTACAGCAGATCGTCCGGCAGCGAATATATTAGACTGAGAGACGAGGTCATTCAGATCCTCAGGGAAATAAAAGATGAAAATGGGGTAAATCCAGTTTCCAGAGTTGTCACCTGGGAAGATGCGGAGTCACTTGGACTTCCGAACGACAGAGTAGGTGATCTCATAATTGCCAACAAGGCCGGTTACGGCTGGATAGAAGATATATCCTCCGACCTGGAGGTATTCAATGAACCGTTAAAGAGTGGATACAAACAAGCAATTATCCCGGATACTGAAGAGGGGATGTTAACTCCATTTGTAATAATGGGTCCGGGAATAAAAAAGCGCCACCTTTTAGAAAAAACGATCAAACATATTGACCAGTACCCAACAATTATGACCCTTCTGAATGCCGATATCCCTGATTTTGTTGAGGGAAAAGTCATTCAGGAAATATTAACCAATCACTGAGACAGGAAACCTCCTCGGTGCCTCAGTCAGTTTTAGGTATTTTCTTTGTATTATTTGCACTTGTAACCTGTGGATTGCTCCTGCGCTCCCTTTCATTTCTCTACCTGTTTCTGGTTTTCAGAAAATACACGGACAAGTCCGTTAAGCCGGAGGCTTTTTATTCTGCCAGCGATCTGCCCATCCAGATCGTTCAGCTGCCCATCTATAACGAGGACCCTGAGATGGTAAAGGCACTGATCGACTCCGCCTGTTCTCTGAAATACAGCAGGGATCGTTTGCGAATCCAGATCCTGGATGATTCGGACCAGGAAAACATCTCACAAAGCATCATCGAACACCTGTCCCTTTGCAGGGCACAAGACCCTGATCTTCGCATAGATTATCTTCATCGACCCGCCCGCACCGCTTACAAGGCTGGAAACCTTAATCACGGGCTGGACGTTGCAAAACAAGCCCTCAAAGAAGAACACCTGATTGATTATGACCATATAATCGTGTCAATCTTTGACGCAGATTTCCTGATCCCGGATGACTATCTTCAACAAACAGTCCATTATTTTACATCCCCGGAAATCTGCGCAGTACAAACCTCAATCAATTATCTTAACGCCAATGATAATCTGCTCACCCGTGTTCAGGCAGCGTACCTGTCAAACCTTCATTTAATCGATTTTGCTTCCCGCAGTCACTCAGGTCACATGAGCACCTTCCGTGGATCGGCGGGCAGCTGGCGACTGAGCGCCATTGAGGCCTGCGGTGGATGGTCGGGAGATACCCAGGTTGAAGATGTCGATATGAGTATCACAGTCCAGCTTTCAGGTCTGAGCATCTTGTACCTGGATCAGATATCTGTGTGGAGCCGCCTTCCCGGAAGCTATGACGGGTTCAAGCTCCAGCAGCGTTCATGGATGAAGGGTATCATGGAGGTTTTTCGAAAGCACATAATGGGCATCTTGAAGAACAAGACAATGGGCCCGTTCCAGAAGGCGATGGCAGTGGAATTATTTCTTATCCTTTCCCTTCAACCCCTGTATATAATTGCGCATCACATACTGGCCCTGCCCGCATATTATTTCATGTTGCACCTGGGAATCTCCGACTGGCTGGGATATCTTGCCGTTGCCCTGGTTATCATGTTCAACATCTCCCACATTCCCTTCCTGCGAGCACGCCTTGCTGTCAACAGAACTGAAAAAATCCCGGGCCAATCGGTATTTTTGCCCCTCCGTGAACTGGTATTTTCCATCTTCATCACCCTGGGCATGTTTGCCACCTTTTCATATGGTATCGTTGAGGGCCTGCTTGGGCTAAAAGTCCATCGGGAACCTACCCAGAAAAGCGGTTCTGTAAGCAGTGCCGGCCCGGGATTCCCCCCGTCCCAGCGTCTGATTCTCAGGCAAATCTCTCTGCTCGAGTTTACTCTTGTTATTTACAGTATCTTTTTTGCTACCTGGGCAGTTTACAATAGTGAATGGGCTATTCTGCTCCTCTACGGGCCCTTCGCTCTTGGCTATCCATGGGTAGCTGTACACTCTCTGATGGAGATGATCTCAATAGCCGACACAGCCTCCAGAAGGGACTCCCTGTGAGAAGCCGTATTATTTCCAGGGCCATATTGCACAGCACCATATCCGGCATTCGTATTTTTGTCCCGGCAGCAATTTCCATCGTCTTATATGCGGGCGCATCCAGTCCTGCTTCGGCAAGCGTCATTAATCCGGTCCGGCTGATATGCGAGTACAGGATCAATCCCCTGGGAATAGACGAAACAGAACCCCGGCTGAGTTGGCAACTTGAGAGCCTGGGCCGAGGACACAGGCAGAGCGCTTATCAGATCGTCGTGTCCAACCACAAGGACTTTCCGGTTGCCGGTAATGGAACCCTCTGGGATACGGGCAAGGTACTAAGCAGCAAAACCTCGCAGATCAAGTACGATGGTGAACCCCTTCAATCAGGATCACACTACTACTGGAGGGTTCGGGTCTGGGACGAGGACGGAAGCCGTTCCCAATGGAGTTCACCGGCTTTCTGGTCCATGGGACTTTTGAAAGCGAGCGAGTGGCGAGGGGAGTGGATCGGCCGTAAATTATTAATTTCCGGATCGAAGGAGTCAAATACAGTTAATCCACCTGCATACCTTCGAAGGGAGATCACCTCAAAAGACTCTGTTCAAAGGGCCATGCTTTACGTCACCGCAATGGGGCTTTTTGAAATTTACATAAATGGCAAGCGTATTGGCGAGGATATTTTTACTCCGGGTTGGTCCAGTTACAATAAACGTATCTACTATCACACCTATGACGTCACCAAAATGCTTCTTGACGGCAGGAACGCAATTGGCGCGATCCTGGCAGATGGCTGGTATGCAGGTTATGTGGGATTTATCCCCAAGGGCAGAAGTGGCAGGAAGAGAAGGGGCTTATACGGCGATGTTCCGGCCCTGCTTCTCCAGGTACAAATTACATATACTGACGGTACCACTGAAATCATCGCCAGTGACAGCAAATGGCTGACATCTTCAGGCCCCATTTTGAAGGCGGATATCCTGATGGGAGAAACATACGATGCCCGCATGGAGATGCCGGGATGGAATATGCCTGGTTTTGATGACTCGGATTGGCGGAAGATCTCCAGCATACGGGTACCACATGCCAAACTGCGAGCCTATCCCGCGACACCTGTCAGGGCAACTGAAGTAATAGAGCCGGTTTCTGTCATAAAACTCGATCACGACACTTACGTGTTTGATATGGGACAGAATTTTGCTGGACGAATACGCCTGACTGTATCGGGCAAGGCTGGTGATAAACTCACCATCCGCCATGGAGAAATGCTCCGTACAGACGGGACGTTGATGACCGAAAACCTTCGAAGTGCCGAGGCTACTGACACTTACATTTTAAAGGGCGACACAGAGGAGATATGGGAGCCCAGATTTACCTATCATGGTTTCAGGTATGTTCAGGTCGCAGGCTACCCGGCAACCCCCACTCAGAAGAGCGTAACCGGCATTGTCCTTAGCTCGGCCCTTCCGGTAACCGGACGTTTCACAAGCTCATCAGACGTCTTGAACAGGTTATTTAGAACCATCATGTGGACACAGCGGTCAAATTTCCTTGAGATCCCGACTGACTGCCCGCAAAGGGACGAGCGACTTGGTTGGGCAGGAGACGTCCAGCTCTTTTCCGGTGCCGCGGCTTACAACATGGACATAGCTGCCTTTTTAACCAAGTGGCTTGACGCATTGGCGGATGACCAGCGCTCAGATGGTGCCTATCCCGATTTTGCACCGATGCCCTTTCTGCTTCAGGAGCCGTCTCCCGGCTGGATGGACGCCGGTATTATAGTGCCTCACCTTCTGTACAGAATATACGGAGACAAACGGATAATTAAACGCCATTATCCTTCCATGAAGAGATTTTTGGCCTATCTGGAGGGTCAGAGCGTGGATTCCAGACTCAAGGTACATCAAAGAGCATGGGGAGACTGGAAAGAAGTCGGTCAACTCACATCCAGGGATGTAATTGCAACCGCCTTTTTTGCCTACGATGCAAAGCTGATGTCCGAGATGGCACAGGCAATTGGAGAAAACAGCGACGCTGACTATTACAGCTCGCTGTTCGAGCAGATCAAAAAGGCATTCATGAAGGCTTTTGTATCTCCATCAGGAAATATCGAAAGTGACACGCAAACTGTTTATGCCCTTGCCCTCTACATGGACCTGCTTGACGAGCCATTCATCATATCTGCAGGCAACCGGCTCCTCGAACTCCTGGAGGGAAACGGATGGCATCTATCAACCGGGTACGTGGGAACCCGCTTCCTTCTTCCGGTACTCTCTCAAATCCGAAGGCCCGAAATCGCCCTTCGGCTGCTGCTGAACCAGGGGTTTCCTTCCTGGGGTTTTTTCTTGAATAATGGCGCAACAACCCTCTGGGAACGGTGGGACGCTTACTCCGAAAAAGCCGGCATGAGAAACCTTAAAAACACCTCTTTTAACCACTATGTACTGGGTTCTGTAGGTGAGTGGCTTTTCTCCAGTTTAGCGGGTATAAAGGCTGCAAGCCCCGGTTTTACGGATATTTCAATTCAGCCTACGGTTGTGCCGGGCGCCATCGGGCATGTCAGGGCAGAATACAGATCAATGGTTGGGGATATCCTCAGCGACTGGACGGTGAAAGGTGATACTTTGCGTTTGCAGGTTTCTATTCCAACAAACACCAGGGCAACCGTGCGCTTCCCCTCTAGCGAGCCTGACGGAATACTGGAAAGCAATATGCCCCTCAGAGATGGAGATGGTGTGCTTTCAATTCAAATTGACAGAGAGGAAGTCACTTTGGCGCTGGGATCAGGAAGTTATGACTTTAAGACAAAGCTCCCTGAATCGGTGCTTCTAACAAGAACACCTGAAGAGTTCCATGTTACAGATATCAACCCTGAACCGGCAGCACCCTGGCAATGAAAAAATATTCGCGCAGAGAGTTCCTTCGCACTACTACCTGCAGCCTGGGAGCGCTTCTTGCCGGATACACGCCTTCACTGGCAACTGACAAACGCCGCCCGAACATACTGATCCTTCTCACCGACGATCATAGATGGGACACCCTGGGCTGCGCGGGAAATCCGGTTATCCAGACGAAAAGTATGGACAGGCTGGCGCTGGATGGCGTCCGATTCAGTCGCGCATTCGCAACCAGCCCCATTTGTGCGGCGAGCCGTACAAGCATACTCACCGGCCTGCACGAAAGAGGCCACAAGCATACCTTCGGCACACGCCCACTGAATAAAAAATTTGTCCGCAGAAGCTATCCATATTTGCTGCGACGGGAAGGCTACAGAACCGGTTTTGTTGGCAAATTCGGGCTTGATGCCGGCAAGGGCGGAACGAGGGAAATGTTCGACGTAATTAATCATCTGGACCTTCCCCCCTACTACATTGAAGTGGCAGGTCGAAAACGCCATCTGACTCAACTCACCACTGATTATGCTGTGAACTTCCTTAAATCTTCTACTTTGCAGCAGCCATTCTGCCTGTCTGTGAGCTTCAACGCTCCTCACGCAGTTGATGGGGACCCGAATCAATTCTACTGGCCCGAGGACAGTAACAACCTGTACAGGGAAACCAGGTTCAGGGCACCAGGCTCTTTGGCCGATACTATTTTTCGCTCGCAACCAGATTTTATTCGCAGCTCTCTTGGGCGAACGCGCTGGCATCAGAGGTTCGACACACCCGAAAAATATCAGGAGATGGTAAGGGGGTATTATCGCATGATCACCGGTGTCGATATGGAAATAGGCCGGCTTGTTGGTGAGTTGAAGAAATCAGGTTTTTTCAATAACACGGTCATCATAATGGCCTCGGATAATGGTTACTTTCTGGGCGAAAGGGGTCTTGCCGGCAAATGGCTGCTCCATGAACCGTCTATTCGGATACCCCTGATCATCTTCGATCCAAGACTGCCTCGTTCCCTGCGCGGCCGGGTTTTAGAGGACCTGGCACTTAATATCGACATAGCACCTACAGTACTTTCCCTGGCTGGAATTGATAGCCAGGAATACATGCACGGCAGGAGCCTGGTGCATCTGATGGCTGGAAAATCTAACACATGGCGTAATGAAGCCTTCCTCGAACACCTGTACAACCATCCAGCGATTCCCAGGAGCGAGGGGCTCAGGACCCACCGTTGGAAGTACATCCGGTACATGGAACACCCCGACTATGAGGAGCTGTATGATCTGCAGCAGGATTCAGACGAGGCCAGAAACCTCTCCAAGGAAAAGGCAAGCAGAAACAGGCTCATTGCAATGAGAGAACTCTGCAACCAGAAGATCGCCAAGTACTCTGTCTAAACATGAGAGTTTCGCACCTGTCATTGCTGCTGTTTGTCTGATCTGCTTTCACCATGTCCTTCCCAGACTGAAATGCGGTCAGCACCTGTATCCATGGATGTATTTCCCCTGACATACCTGCCTGAATCAAACCACGCTTTGAGAATAATCCAGTGCATATGAATGGTAAGACCGGCAAAGGACAAATTGCCTTTTGCTATTCCATCCACAAAAACCTGCAGTAAAAAAGTTTTCATGCTTTCTGGAATTGATACCTTGTTATCGTAGCAGCGGTTCAGCCTTTGTGCCACAAAGCCCCAGAAACAGTGCCTGTAGGTCATTTTCTCCAGGGTTTCCTTTGTGTCACTGCGCATGTGATCAACAACCGCCGCCGGTTCGTAAACCAGACGGTACCCCGCCTTGCGGAGCCTGTAGGATATATCCATATCCTCGCCACTGACCTGGTACCGGTTATTGAAGCCACCGATACGTTCAAGGATTTCTTTTCGGTATGAAGAGCAGAGTCCAAACAGAAAAGGGATGTCGGGTAGAAAATGGTCGCCCCATCCCTGAAAAAGTATTTCTCCCCGCCAACGATCATAGTTGCTTTTACTGTTTGCTTCCAGAGCCTGACCACCTACACCGGCGATCTTATCGTCACAATAATGCCTGGTGAGATTGTATATGAGTTCGGGAGGGGCGATCACATCGGCATCGATAAATACAATTATTCCATTGCTCGCATTGTCCAGCGCTGTATTACGGGCAGCTGCAATGCCCTCATTTTTCCCATGAATTACCCGGCGGACATCGGGGTAACGGGAAATAATATTTCCGCTGTTGTCCGTAGAACCATCGTCAACAACGATGACCTCGTCCGGCGCGGGATCCAGCAGGTTTACGGAATCGAGGGTTGTGCCAATGAATCTGGCCGCATTAAAGCAGGGAATTGCCAGTGTAACCTGTTTCGGATCATACATGGAAAAGGGATCTGAGCTGCTTCAGAGCGGCCCTGGGATAGCGCAGGTATTGGGGAAACTGCCTGAGCAACCTCGCAAGATCTTCCCTGGAAATATTATTGATCGCCCGATGTCTGAACCAGTGACGCCATGCCCGCGCCAGTTCGGCCTCCAGGTCTCCGGTATCGAGGGCGTCTGTCCGAATAACGGCAGAGTTGTAACCATCGTATTTGCGCCAGTCTTCCTCCCGGATGTGTCCCCGGGCTATCAGCTCGTCATATATACTTGTACCCGGGAGAGGCGTGAGAATAGAAAACTGGACCGAGTCCGGGTTGAGCTTTTTTGCAAGGCTTACCGTCTTGCGAATTGTATCCCTGGTTTCTCCCGGTATTCCGAACATGAAGGTCAGATGAGTTTTAATTCCCAGCTTTTTTGTCAGCAGGACATTGTGACTGGCCCTGTCAAGATCCAGTTTCTTGTTCACATTCTCAAGGAGCTCCGGGTCGGCGGATTCTATCCCGTATTTTACCGCCCACAGGTTGGCCGCAGCCATTGCCTCCAGAATTTCTTCGTCCATAAGGTCTGCCCTGGCCATTATTGCCCAGGGGATATCAAGTTTTCGATCTATCTTTTCGCGGCAGAACCGGAGCATCCGTTCCTTCCCGATATTGAAAGTGTCATCATCGAAGTAAACAGACCTGGCGCCATACAACGGGGTTACATGCTCTATCTCGTCGAGTATATTGCTGACGCTCCTCGTCCTGAAACGGTTTCCATCCATAAGCTGAGGCCATATACAGTAGCTGCATGAAAAGATACAGCCCCGGTTAGTACGCATCTGCAGCGCCGGCTCCGGAATATTACCTGGATTGTCGAAATACCTGTCCATGGGAAGAAAGTGCCTCGCCGGCCACGGAAGCAGGTTCAGATCCTCAACAATTACTGTTTTTCCTGTCAATCGGGAAGTCCCGCTATGGTCCCGGTAAACGATACCAGGCACACTTTCCAGATCTGCCTCGGTCTCGATGGCTCTGGCAAGTGCTGCTGAGGTCAGCTCATATTCTCCCACCATGGTGATATCTACTTCACTGTGGTTGTCCAGAAAATCCGGTGACCACATTGGAGCATGGGGACCTGAAAGAACCAGTCTGGTTCCGGGCTGAAGTCTTTCCCGTATCTGTCTGATCATGCTTATATCAGTGTCGAAGGACGGTGTAGAGGTCTCGAGAATAACCATGTCCGGCCTGTGGTCAACAACTTTTGTCAGAAAAAGTTCTTCCGGCATTTTTTCCGCAATAGCATCGACGAGCAGGACGCCGTGGCTGTCTTGTTCAAGCAAGGCCGCGGCATATGCCAGTTGAAACGGAAACGGCATATACCGGTTCGTATCCGCCTCGAAATGCGGCCACCGGGACCCAGCTCTTACGCCATAGTATCCGGGTCTCTTCCAGGGCGCATTGCCCAGAAATATCCTGATTCCCATTCAGTTTCCTATACAGTTCGGCACACAGGATCTCAGCCTGCTTCAGTCAGAGCTTTTTTTCGGCCGTCCTTCATTTTCAGGTGCCACGAAAAGGGATTTGAGACAATACCTGCCCCATCTTCCCTGGAGCTTTCCACCCGAATGATATAAGACCACTTTCGGCAGTCATAGGCGATATCGGTCAGCGAGCTGCGGTGCTCATCCGGCCAGACACCCACCGTGACATAATAATCTCCCTCGAGAAAGTTTATCTGGTTGTATTCAAGGACGATCTCTCCTTTTCCATTCAATACACCAGTGTCGAAGTTCAGGCGGGCAGTGTTGACTCCATGAACCCACAGCCCGTCGCTTCTGAAAAACTGAACCCTGAAGAGGGGATTTGCAACCGACACCCTGCAGTCAAAACGAATGGATACCGACATGGACTCACCTGTGCGGAAGACATCCTTTTTATTGCCATCACTGCCAGAAAAGGAAACATCATCGATTACTATCTCTTCGGTGTCCATTCCGTACACATTCTCGGGGGCAAAGGGGTGCAGATGGCGCGGGATCCTGTTCTGTTCCTTCTCGGATGCCTCCCAATAAACTTTCAGCACATCCTCTGTGTCGCCATCATGCTCAACTCTGCCTTTATTCAGAAGAACCACCCTTTTGGAAATTGCCGCAATGTCGTTCAAGCTGTGAGTGGCAAGAACAATCGTTTTCCCCTCATTGAGAAACATGCGAACCCTGGCAAGGCATTGACGCTGAAAAACAATGTCGCCCACAGCCAGGACCTCATCCATTAAAAGTATGTCAAAATCCATATGCATGGCTATCGAAAAACCGAGGCGGATAATCATTCCGGAAGAATATTTGCTTATCGGTCGGTCTATAAATTCCTCCAGGCCGGAAAAAGCAATGATTTCATCGGCCCTTGATCTTGTTTGTTTATTGTTCAGACCATAAATAGCTCCTTTCAGAAAAATGTTCTGGCGGCCGGTCAGCTTGGGGTGAAGCCCGCTTTGCACGTCGAGAACTGCCGACAGCCTGCCATTTACGCAAACCTCTCCGGAACTTGGGTGAACGATTCCCGCTATCAGACGCAGCAGAGTGCTCTTACCCGAACCGTTTCTGCCGATGATTCCCATGGACTGGCCGGCTTCAATATCAAGGCTTACATCATCTACTGCGGGGAAAGACAAATTGTTCCTGCCGGCGTCCTTTGCCAGGAGCCCCTTGGCCAATGCCTTGCCGGACCCTGAATAATTATATCTTTTTGATACACTGAACAGTTTAATGGACATGATTAGGCCCAGTCCACGATCTGCCTGCGTGTTCTAAGGTACATGAAAATCCCTGCAAACAGAGATAGTACCGTGAACAACAGGATGGAAGCTATCGCCGGAAGCGAAGGAAGCCTGTTTAAGAGCAGGATGTCGCGATATATGAATACAAAACCGGTAAGAGGATTTAACCACATCAGTTTCAGCGCCGAATCCGGAATACTCTCAGGGGGGAAAATGATGGGCGATGTGAAAAACAGCACTGTCAGGAATGTGGCTGTCGCATGGGAAATATCGCGGATGAAAACGTTCAAGGTGGATACCAGAAGTGAAAAACCAAAGCAGAAAAGTACCTGGACCGGGATCACCAGGAGCAGCAAACCGCTGTACGCCGGAAATCCTCCTGCCATAAGAATTTTAATGAGAGTAAATACGATAACGATGAAGAGTGCTGATATGGTTGAGGAGAGAACTATTGCAAAGGGGTAGATATTAAGAGGTACTGTATGGTGCCTCACCAGACTGGACTGATCGATAAATACGGT
>VAPC010293127.1_pt1 | contig 12998 bp, 5 predicted proteins | sample 3395121 | NCBI WGS metagenome assembly VAPC01 (sample SAMN08290434, study PRJNA428436) | hydrothermal vent metagenome | isolation source: Deep-sea hydrothermal vent chimney | place: Indian Ocean: Southwest Indian Ridge | depth 1711 m m
ATATTGCTCACCGAACCGATCAGACGGAGGGTTACCCTGGCCATCATGGATGCCGTGTCAGGCTGAGGGGAAGAAAACTGGAACTGTCCTGGTATTACAATTCATTCGTGCCAAAAGAAGGCGGAACCGGACACGCCGTTTACAGCGAACATATTTCTAAAGAGGGTCAGTACCGGTATTTCAAGTCTGCATTCGCGCGTGCGCAAGACTGGGAAAATCCAGTTATTGCAGATATAGAAGATGGTTTCGAACTGATCCGCAGGCTTAATGCTAATCTGACGCAACTCAGGAGAACGCTGAAATCGAGTGTCTGCTTACTGGCCGAGCTGGAAGCCTATCTGGAGGAAATACTGGCCCCTCTCGCCAGGGCAGCCAAAACTGAGGGCACCGGGAAAAAGTAGGGACAGAAAGATACGAAGGCCGCAACCAAGCTTGAGTTACGGCCTTTACGTGTACGAGAAGCCCAATCAGTCCTCTTCGAACTCTGAAGAACTGAACCTCAGCACATTGCAGTTTTCCTTAATGGTTCGCTGCAATGACTCGTCGAAACCGTCCTTCTTTTTGGCCTCGATTTCGACCGAGATTGTCACCTCAACACCCAGTTGCGCTGTGAACTGCTGAACCACTTCATCCATGATGGTGGCAAAGTCCATTTTAGCCTTTACTGGATCCAGTGATGCGGTTCCATAAAAGTGTGTTTTTACCACTCCGGAACCACTGTTTCCGGCACCACCGGTATCGTCGATAACCCCTGGTGGAGTATTGACCGGAGAGCCGCCACCGCCTTGTGTGCCGACGATTCCTCCAGCAACGCTCGTAGGGTCTCCCGTGTCTCCTCCAGGCAGAGGTTGGGGTTGCTGCGCTTGACGCTGCTTCTCAGCATAGGCAACTGCCGCCTCACGCTCTATCAGCAGCGATGAATCGTCCAACGGGGCAATGGATCCTCGCCCGAAACTAAAGCCCAGGTAGCGATCCCCTTCCTTTCCGGAGGCGTACGCAAAATAATCTTCAGTCTCTACACCCTGGCTGATGGCGTTGCGAAACACTTGGTCGTTGACCAACCGGGGCAGGTAGAGATAGTGACAGCTGTCTTGCCAGACTTTCAGCGCACTGACTTCTGTCACGCCATCCTTCAGGTACCAGTCATTGAGCACCTTGCGTAGATGAATCGGCGACCATTCGTAGACCAGCCACTCTTCTTCGCGCAGTTTATCCTCAATGCTCTGAATGAGATTCGGAGCTGTCGGCGGAATAGACACCACTTCCCAGCTCAATTCGGGGCGTCCCTTAACAAAATCCTCAACAGGCGCCAGAAGCCATTTCCAGGTTTCCCGGATGAGCTGGGTAAGCGACTGTTCTGCTCCGTCACGATTACGCTTGGCCTGGTTCAGATGCGACAGATCTTGGTTGAGCGTGCCGCTTTCGATATCTGCCACGATTGAACGCCAGGCCAGGAAAATTCTGCCTTGCTCCTTCAAGCGGCTGACGACATCAAAATCCGGTGCCAGGAAGATCAGACGATTTTGTTTCTGGCGCGGTTGCTCGCCACGGTTGCGCAGAATCTTTTCTGCCTCGCCAAAGGCCTGGTTAGTCTCAGTGCGACTGTAACCAGCCTGAGTGGGCAGTACCACCAGACGAGGACCAGAACCGTAATCATCGGGCACATCCACGGACGGCGTGAACACATGAATGCCACCGAAGTGGTGATTTTTACCAAACGACCGATTCACGCGCTCTTTCAGCATGGGAGTCAGGTCATCGCGCTCACTGATATTCTGTTTGCGGCTTTCCATTTCCCGTCGCAGGTTGGGCTTGGTATCCAGCCAATAGCGATCCTGTTCGGCGTACAGATAGTGCAAACGATCCCGAAGCCGTTTGAGTACATCTTCAAACACACCGATAGTTTGTCCCGGTTGCACAGTGCCCAATAAAATTCGCTCGGCCTGAATGCCGCGTATCATCTGTTCCTGGCTGGAAGGGGCGCTGCCTAGAAAGATACTACGTGCAGTACGCCGGGCAGCCTGGACTCCGCCGAACAAAGTGTGGTGGCCATCAATGTCGGCGGGGATAGAGCGAGGGCCATCCACTTCTTTTTCAATAACCGGCTCCCACCCTTGGGGCAGATAGTGAATGCTCTTGTTGCGCACATTGGTGTCTTCCAGCGGCAACGAACCGGGCATGATAAGCGCGTCCCGATTGTCGGAGTTCCAAAGGCGATGAATCACAATGGCCATGTACTGAAGTACACCACGGGTTCGCTGGAATTTGTCCAGAGTGGACCAGTCTTCGTAAAGTCTATCGAATACCTCAGGGTGAATCGGGTAGGAAGAGCACAGTCGCTCAAAGTATTCGTTGGATTGGGTCTCCACGGGGAACTTATCCGCGTGCTGCCGGTAGAAGTCTGAAAATTGTCGACTGATACCTTCGACCTCGGCACGTTCACCGGAGCTTTCGAACAGGCGGCGGCGCACAATTTCGAAAGCTTCACGGGAGCCCACGGGCTTCCACACAGACTCTACACGGGCAAAATATGTCTCCAGCGATTCCAGAGCGCGCTGGCCCATGGTGCCGCCCACCTCCAGCTCAGATTCTGGCAATGAGGCAAGAAGAATCGCATTAGGTACGGCCTTTAGCGCTTCCGTTAGCCCCTGAATAAAACTGATGTTACTGTCAAAAGTACCCGCTTTATATTGCTTGCCCAACTCCAGTTGCCGGGTAAACGCCACCAGCTCATCAATCAGGATTACGCAGGGCGCGGCGCGGCTTAACAGTTCTTTCAGCACTTCCTTGCCCGGCGATGTACCGTCAGCATCACTGTCGGCGACCAGGGAAAAGCCTTCTTCGCCAAGCAACTGCCAGGCCAGCTCGCCCCATAGGGTATTGACGGTTATAGAGCCGTAGGTCCGAGCCTGACTGGGCGACAGGCGAATACCATCAATCACCGCCATACGCGCTCGGGGTAACTCGCTGATACCCGCTTCATCCAGCACTGGGGGAATGCCCATCAGTTTGTCGGTGCTGACTTCACGGCTGGCCAGGTGGAATACGGCCAGCATGGTATGTGTTTTACCGCCACCGAATGCCGTTTGAAGCTGAATGACTGGATCACCACCATGACCTGCCAGACGCTGGGCCACGGAGATCAGCAAAAGGCGCATCCCCTCAGTTATATAGGTTCGTGAGAAAAACTTCTCGGCGTTCTGATACTCATCAGGCGCGGTTCCGCCGGCCACCTGAGATATGTCAGCGGCAAATTCGGATTGCTTGAAAGAGCCTTCCAGAACGTCTTTATGTGGGCGGGCGATCTCTCGCCATGGTTTCAAACTCATAGTATTATCCTGTGACCTGCCAGTGCATATCAGGCTTCAAACATGTCTGGTCGACGATGACCGGATGCGGGTCGACCGCCTTCAAAACCTGCTTTAGTTTCATAATCAGCTTTGAAGGGTCAACTGCTTGAGGGAATAGTTTGCTGGGCTTCCTCGGTTGCTCAAGATGCAATACGACCCTCAACCGGTTTTTCTTGAGAGCCTTTCGGGCACAAGCCCGCTCGCTTTGGTTATTTGCATTGGACTTTGCTGCGGCAAGTCCTGCAAGTGTGTCCCTGACTTTTAGCGCGACTTCATCGGCCAGATCGATGGCTTTGGTTCGCCGGTTGGCTCTGTAGTCTTTCACCTCAATTAACCAGGTCTTATCGTTGTCAATACAAATAAAGTCGATTGCCTTGGTGCCGCCGAAAGCACTGTTGAACTGGTTTCGATAGAATGCCCAACTGTCGTATTGGGCTGCCTCAAGTGGGTCTGGAAAGGTAAATGTTAAACGGCCCTCGTGGAACTGTCTCATGTCAGGGGTTTACCTCCATAAAGCGGTCAGACTGGGACAGCTCTTCATCTAGGAGAACAAGTGTATTCAGATCATCTACTCGATCACCTTGCTCCACTTCAACGCCGTTCGGTTCGGGCCTCAGAGCGAAGAAGCGATGCTTGATCTTTTTGAATTCACTGCTCTGAGAAAGTACCTCCAGCTCCCTGAGTAGGAACAGAGAGTGAGTTGCGATAAAGACCTGAATACCTTGCTGGCAGAGGTGATAGATCACACGTGCAACGAGCTTAATCAACTTGGGGTTCAGGTTCGTTTCGGGTTCATCCCAGAACAAATAGCCCTTATCTAATAGTGAACCCGTACTGATCAGGCGGGCGATCATTGCAAGCTTACGCAGACCCTCTGCCACCAGAGGCATCTCCATATTCCCTTTACCCGGCAGCTGAAGATAAAAACGGCCATTCTTATCGAGCACCACCTTGCCGCCCATCGCTTCTTCCAGTGGTTTCAGCAATTCGGCGGCCTGTTTTTCTCTGGGTCCTCGCAAGGCGAGCGCCCCCAGTAACAAGCATGTATCCCGGTAGGTTTCTTCAAACTCCAGATAATGATTTTCGTAAACGGATATGAAGTTTGGAAAGATTGTCAGCAGCTCTCGGGTAGGCAAAAAAACGGGTGCTTTTTCATGCCACTTTTTGGGCAGCTTATCGACCTGAACCTCTGATTTGCTCGACGTTGCGAAGCTCAACGCGCAGTTCAAGTTGGCGTCGTTGAACTGAAAAGATAATTCACATCGCTTCCGCCCCTGAATCCGACTGGCAAGACGCCCGAGTGACTCTGGCCGCATGACATGGACCAATTTATCGGCAATGGACTTTTGCAGCGCCACTTTGGTCGGTTCACCGGCGGTGGGCTTTTTCCCCTCCTCCGCACTATTGGCGATGACCGAGTAGGCCGCCTTGAGCAAATGGGACTTACCGCAGCCATTTTCACCAATCACCACGTTTAAACCAGAGGCGAATCTCAGCTCGGTATCAGTAAATACGGTAAAACCGTTTAAAGTAAGTTTGTTCAGCATAAGTGCCTCTTAAAAGTTCAGTCCGTGTTGTTCACCTTTGTGCCCCAAATCGTGGGAAGCGGCGACAATAGCGTGCCAGGAGCCGATCAGTTCATTGTAGGCGCGGGCTTCTTCGGCCCATTTCTTGCGCTCGCACAGGGTATACAGGTGGTAGGTCAGTTGGCGGATGGCTTCACCTTTTTCCGGCATTTTGGCCAGCAATTCACCGGCAGCGGATTCGCCTTGGTTGTTCAGACGACGGATCATTTGGTGGCAGGCTTCCCACACGGGCGTTCGAGCGTCCCTGGTGGGGTCCCAGTCGGATTCGTACTCGGACCATTTCAGCAGACGTACTTTGCCGCTCCCGGATTCGGCTACACCAGCGGCTTTGACGCCATCCACGCTGGTGCCCTTAGCACGGGCTAGGGTATCGGCTTCGCCGAACTGGCCATGGCTCCAACCGTACTGCTCAAACCAACTGGAGCAGAACTGGGTATCGGCATCGAAGCTGCCGGAATCTGGACTCAGATACTCGGTTATGGCGCGGTTGATCAGTACCAGGGCATCGTGAACGCTCATACGGGTGCCGTCCTGGTTTAGCACCGCTTCGTATTTGGAATAGATGGCCATTCCTGGGCCTATAGCGGCCTGAGCCAAATCCACCGGCGCAATGGGGGTTTGACCGGTCTGCCCGCCGATCATCGTTTCCAGGGCCTCGGGCATTTCTTCCCGCAGTTGACGTTGGAAGTCACGGCGGGAAATGGATTCGGCGTTGGTTTCGCGTTTGCGGCAGATCAGGATAATTGAGGATGCAAGCGCATTGGTGCCCGACCCAATCATGCGATTGGCCAGTTCGGTACGCATTGGCCAAGTGCCGTCGATAGAAAAGCCCGCCTGAATCACGGCCTCAAGAAATGTCACCCAGCCTGTGCTAGTGGTACTGCCGTCTTTCGTTTCAGATTGCTTGAATGCATAGTAAATCGAAACCGGGAATGCAGGATGGCCTAGCACTGCTAGGTTATGGATAGCGCGAGTCATGCCATCCATAAAAAAAGATTCAGCAACTTCTTTTCCACCATGGCGATATGGGGTAGCGACTAACTCTTCGGCTTTCGGAACAGCCATAGTTGCAAATAGAGACGGGTATATATTTCTTAGGGCGCGCCGCATCCAAACGTAAAAAAAATCGGATAGATCAGCATAGCCAATGTTGTCATAGTAAGGGGGGTCGGTAGATATCACCTTATTTTGAGAAACCGTTTGAGTTGCTGCGTCATTCTGGGTTATTGATCCACTTCTCAGGCACGGGAATTTATCCATTACCTTTGCAACTAGTATTGTGCTGCTGACAAAATTTCCCGACGCGTCGCCGAGAGGATTAGACTCTGAAAAGTCCCAAGTCATCGGAATCGCTTGGCGACTAAAAGTATTAATGATCCCGCTTTGCGTGGGAGTAGGGTCCCAGCGGGTTATTGTTGATCCTCGGTCTACCACTTTATCCAAGGCGAAAGTGAGGAATACAGCGAGAGCATCCCCATACGCTATAGCTCCTGCGCCGCCTTGAGCCAGGCCTTGGCCATCCGCCGGCAGGCCGGCGGCTTTGGCGTCGGCAATGGCTTTTACTCGGGCTTCCTGCACCAGATCGGAAAAGGTGGTTAAGGCCACCAGTTGGCGAGGAGTAAAAAGGTCACCAAAGGTATTGAGTCCGTAGTTTGGTGTTTTGAAGTCTCGTGGATTCACCGGCAATTTGTGCTCCGGTTTCCACTCGGGCTGCGCCGTCCGAGCAATCTTTATCATTTCTTCGGTCGGTGAGAGGTAAATTCTGCCTCGAGTCCCCTCAGCCACAATAGCCATCAGCCGTTCGCCCATTCGCCCCGCTTTACCTTCTGCCCTGACATACTTAAATGGCATAGCTGTCTGCGACATGATGCAAGTCGCGCCGGTGCGCTTTACCGTACCTTCAATTGCTCCGGCGGGTTGCTGCCCCATCCTGACTTCAAAGCTATAGTTGTCACCCTCTATAACCGGCTCTACCCAAGCCTCCCTGTCCTTTTTGGAGGACAGCACAAACGAGCGCACCAAGGGGACATCTACATCACTGAACGCGGGATTCGGGCTTCTCACCGTTCTGGCCCACAGCCAAGCGATCACAGTTAGTTCTTCGCCTTCATAGGCTTTCAGGTCGGGCCGCTCCGCGGCCATATCCGAAGTGATCTTGATTTTTGGGTACAAATGGCCAATGCGCTTGAAAGCCTTTTCGCGCATCCAGTGGCCATAGCGGCGCACGTCTTCAGCCAGGCCCTTGGCACCGGCCCAGTCTTCCATCATGTTCTGCTGCTTTTCGCCGTCCGGCAGCGGGCCAACTGGCGCCTGGCCTGCGAATTTGGGCGGGATTTCGATCATGGCTTTGTTGATCATCACCGCGACCGGGTTCAGGTCGCTGGCGTAACTTTCCAGCCCCAGGCGCTGGGCTTCCAGCGGAATGGCACCACCACCGGCAAAGGGATCATGGAAGGCGGGTAGTTTTTCTGGATCAAACAGTTCGCCCGCCTGCGGATGATGGCGGTTCAGGCGGCAAGTTTCACGCCAGCTCTCCCAGATGGCTTTCCGAGCACGGCCAAGCACTTCTTCGTTGTTGGTGTTTTCCCACTTCACCAGATCACGGATGATCTGGAACAGCTTTTCCCGCTTGATCTCCGCTTCTTTTTTGTTGACGCCATGCCCCAGTTCCCGCTGATAGCCGGGGTCATTCACCAATTGCGCAAACAATACCGCTCGCGCAGCAGCTAAAGGCCGGCGCGCCCACCAAAGGTGCAGGGTGCTGGGGTGGCCGTGGCGGATGGATTTCTCGCGAGCGGCGGCGACGTTGATGTCATCCAGCGGGAGGGCCACTTCGATAAGTTTTTTGGGAGATTTGATCGAGGCCATTATTTATCCTGCTTTCTTAGAGGTGCCAATATTGTTTCAGCCAGCTCTTCATAAACGGCCATCCCGGGTTGAATCAACGGTGCAAGTTTTTCTATAGAGAAGGCTTCCGCTGTGTTTCCGCAACCGTGTAGATTGAGCACTTGCTTACACTTATTATATAAACTATCGGATATAGCCTTAATGTCATCAGCGGGTTTACCTCGACTCGGAAGCGACTGAAGCTGGGACTGCTTTTCCAGCTGTATTTCTGAGAAGGATTCAAGCGATCCATGAACCTCGCAGAGCTTCCGCAAAACTTCGTCGTCCCACAGGAAACTCTCGATGTCCCTGCGAGATAGAACGTATGTTTCTTCACCCCTTAATTGATCAACTTCGGTTGAATTCCGATCATCTTGATCAAGAACCTTCCAAGTTTTTATTCCAGGAGCGAGCTTGGTAAGTAGGTAGTCAAACGCCTTCCCATCAAATTGAACTTCATTCGTGCCGCCCAAAGGAATAAATTCAATCTCCGGATGCCAGGGGCTAAAAATTATCTGATAGACAGCTGCATCGAAGCTTGGCTTTTTGCCTGCTTGATTAACCTTTCGGCCTTCGCAAAAAACAACATACTCTGGAACAACAAGCTCTGCTAAATCATCAAGAGCGGTATGGAACATCTGCTGCCAAAATTGCCTGCCGGGCTTTATCGGCTTTAACTTCACTTGTTGATCGAAATCTTGCTCATGAAAGTCGATGAATGCAACTTGCCCTGGATTGGCTGCATTGAGCTCGGCTGCCTTGCGTGCCATGCCAATAGAGTGCGTGGATAACCAAAGTTGACAGTTGTCTGGGATCAGGTTGAACATGGCTTCTAGCAGCGTGGCCTGCAGGCGTGTGTGCATGTGCAACTCTGGTTCGTCGATACAGAAGATGGTGTCATTAAACTTCTTTCGTTTAATGATAAAATCCAATAGGAGGTCGAATGCCGCCTTTTCTCCTCCAGATAGATTTTTATAGTGAAAACTTGATGCGGTGCCTTTCGTGAAACGAAATGTGCCACCTTCTAACGGGTTCCCTGGGCCTTCCAGAACCAGCCCATCGAAAACAGTAAGCATTGCGGTTCGGACTTCCCCGATTAACTCATCTGTGATTTGGCCTGCCGTCCGATCCCTCTGGTTTTGGTCATACAGGTTCTCCAAACTTAAGCCGACCAAACGCTGATAATTGTCTTGGACCCGGGATTCGGAGAGCATTAACATTGAGGCTCTACTCGAATCATTAAGGACATCATCGAGTTTCTGAAGCCCGTCGATAGTAAAGTCCGGAGAATGGCGGTATGCAGAGCGAATATAAAAAGCTTTTTTGCAAGCTTCTTGATCGTGTCTTATTTCGTTTTCTAATCCATGAAATTTTGGAGTGATCTTGTCCCAAGCTTCTTGAGCCAAGTTTCTAGTTCTTTTCACCTTCTCTGGAGTCAGCGCGAGGCTTTCTGTTGGCCTCATATAATAGTCAGGATCGTAGTTCCAGTCTTGGCGTGCTGATATTTTCATCCAATAATTAAACGCCTCAAAAAGTGAAGTTTTACCACTTCCATTTGGGCCCGTAAGTAGCACCAATTTTGCTGTCGCAGGAATGTTCGAAATCTCGAGATCCGCAAAGCGCTTGAAATCTTTAATAGTAATTTTTTCTAGCTTCATAAGCCTGTCTCCTGCTGCTCTGCCTTTGATAGCAGGTATTTGAGCTCGTAATTCACCGAAGGGACGCCGAAATCCGGTTCAGTTGTGAAGGGGTTCTTCACGTAAAACGGGCCATCGTGGCTGTCGCCGTCAACAATAACGATGGCGAGCCAGAACTTGTCGGCCTGATTGAGGGCGTACAGGATCTCGTTGCGGCTGACGGTGATGGTTTCCTGGCCTTTGGCGCGGCCTTTGACCTCGATATGCCGGTCAGGCAGCAATGAACCGTCCGGCTCCGCCGGGAGCCTGGCCGTAATATCCCAGCCGCATTTTTCAGCGGAGACATCCTTGACTGTATGCCCCAAAGCCATTTCATGATCCGTGACGGCCTTCATGGCCACCTGCTCGATCCGAGCGCGGGCCTGTGCATCGACTGTAAAGGTGGTTTCGCCCTTACGCATGGCTAGCAAACCCTGTGGGATAACCAAAGCACCACCAATCACGACCGGGGTGCTGGAGACCACGCTTTTCATGGCTTCCAGTTCCCGTTTGCGCTGGTTCAGGCGCTCGGTTAGCTCATCCACCCGGCGGCGGGCCATCTCTGGCTGCATGCGGGGCTGTTTGCCTGCGGTGACATCGTCGGTGAGTTTGATGTAGCGATCAGACCAGTAGCTGATTTCCTTAACCAGCCGCTCGTGTACGGCGGCCAGCACTTTGTCGGCTTGCCGCTCCCGGCGGGTTTTTACTTCCTGATAGTGCTCCGGCACCAGATGCTGGGAGGCATGATTCAGGGCCAGGCCTTCGAGGTTGCCAGTGACCCAGGGGGCGTTCAGGATGTCTTGAACCAGTTTGTGGTCGTAGTCGTCGATGGGCTGTAAGTCGAGATGAGGCGCCCAGCCGGCATGGGTAGTATTGCCATGCTGATCAATCGCCACAAACTGCAGTCGGCGGGAGGCAACAGTGGACTTACCGCTGTCTTTGTCGCCGCCGTCGCTCATGCTCTCGCGAATGGTGTGATCCACCATAAACAGAATTTTTGGCTCAGTGCTCTCGTCGTTCGGATCTACAAGCACGGCACCCTGCTTGAGTTTGCTGCGGTGCGCCTGAAGAATCAGGTCCGTTGCAGCGTGCATCAGCGGATGACTTGGGTGGATTAAATCGGCCATGGGCTTGCCCGGCACCCGGACAAGCTGCTTTTCAAAACAGATTCGTTCGTACTTTTTCAGTACCGGAGTACGGCTCTCGCCAATAATACGGTCCCGCTCACGTATAGCTGCCGGCACATGACGGACCTCGTAACGGCCTGCTTCTCTGGGGCGCATTTCTCCGCTCAGTGTCTGAAACGCCTCAGTGAAGAAAGCGCGGATGAAGTAGGGCTGGAGCTTGCGGGCTTCGGCCTTCTCCATCTCCTCTTTCACAGCGTAAAGGTCTTCCAGTGACATATGCTGCTCGACGAGGGCATTGCGGCGTAGGATTTCCTTCAGATGATCAGTATCCAGTGCCCCGTCAATCACCTGGTTGAGCTTGTCTTTCACCTCGGGCGACTCGCCATAGCGAATTGCCTCGATGAGCAGATCTTTCAGGGATTTGTTTTCGAAGGCTTCACCAAGAATATCGAAGACCTTGCCGCCCAGCGCCTGTTTTTCGATTTCCAGCTTGTCGAACAGCTTCTGAAATACATCGCCTTCCCGGGTTTCATTGGCGACCAGATTCCACAGATGGCAGACTTCGGTTTGTCCAATTCGATGAATGCGGCCAAAGCGCTGTTCCAGCCGGTTGGGGTTCCAGGGCAGGTCGTAATTGACCATAAGGCTGGCGTTTTGCAGGTTCACGCCTTCACCGGCAGCATCGGTCGCCACCAATACCAGCACGTCTGGGTTGTTGCGGAACTCTTCCTGCGCTTTGCGCCTGGCGTCGCGGTTGGTACCGCCATGAATGGTTATGACGGCGCCGGGGTCACCCAGTAGCCCACTGATGCGTTGGACAAGGTAATTCAGTGTGTCCTTGTGCTCGGTAAAAATAATGAGTTTACGTCGGCTACCACCGGCGGTATACATCTCGGGCTGGTCTTGCAGCAGATGGGAAAGCTCTTCCCATTTTTTGTCGTTGCTCGACTGCACCACAGTCATTGCCTGGTATTCCAGGTCTTTCAGGATGACGATTTCGGCTTCCAGTTCCGGAATGGTTTCGGCGGCAGTGGCTTGATCAACCACCTGATCGACCACCATTTCGTACTCTTCAGCGCTCAGCTCTTCATCCATCTCATCGATGTTGTCAGGCACATCAATTTGTTTGGTGACCTGATATTCGCCCAGGGTTTCCGCCACGCCATTCCGGCCAGCCTTTTTAAGCCCTTCGCCCCGTGCAACCAGCTTCATTTCGTCCAAACGGGCTTCCAGGCGCTTACGGCGGCGTTTCAGCGACTGGTAAATGGCTTCGGGGCTAGAAGCCAGGCGGCGCTGGAGCTGAGTGAGGGCAAAGCCAACAGTGCCTTTACGCTTACCGTCAAGATTGTCCGCACGGTTCATTTCGTTGCGGACGTAGTTGGTCACTTCGGCATAAAGCTCGGCTTCGGCATCGGACAACTCATAGTTGGCGGTATAGGCCCGGCGTTCTGGGAAGAGAGGAGTACCATCGAACTTCAGCAGCTCTTCCTTGACCATACGACGCATCATGTCGGAGACATCGACCTTATGTGCGCCTTCTCGGAATTTGCCGTAGAAGCGGTCACCATCCAGCAGAGAGAGCCAGATCTGGAAGTCTTCTTCCTTGCCGTTGTGGGGCGTTGCGGTCATCAGTAGAAAGTGCCGGGTTATGGAGCCCAGCATTTCACCGAGTTGGAACCGCTTGGTTTTGTTGACCTTGTTGCCAAAGTAATTGGCTGAGAGCTTGTGTGCCTCGTCGACAATGATTAAATCCCACTCGGTGTTTTTGAGCTTCTCCTGGAAATCCTCATTGCGGGAGAGCTGGTCCAGACGGCAGATAAGCTGGTTGGCTTCATCAAAGAAGTTGCCCGAGGCACATTGTTCCTGTTTTTCACGGCTGAAAATCTCGAACTGGACGCCAAATTTCTCCAGCAATTCATCCTGCCACTGTTCGGTGAGTCCGCCAGGAGAGACGATGAGGATCCGTTTGGCATCCGCACGCATGAGCAGCTCACGAATCAGCAAGCCAGCCATGATGGTTTTACCCGCCCCGGGGTCGTCTGCCAGTACGAAGCGCAGGGGCTGACGGGGCAGCATGGCCTCATACACTGCTGAAATCTGGTGCGGCAATGGCTCGACGTTGGATGTATGCACAGCCATCATGGGGTCGAACAACGCGGCTTGGGTGATACGGTAGGCTTCAAGGCCGAGCTTGAAGTCAGCCCCCGGAGCATCAAAGGCCCAAGGTCGGCCCGCTTCCGCTAGTTCCAGGCGTGCTTCGTCGGAACGGAAAAGCATCTGTTCGTTCAGGCGGCCCTGACTGTCCTTGTAGTAGATGGTGAGCGCATGCTCACCGACCGGTTCAGTTTGTACGACCCGGACAATTTCGCTGCC
>VAPC010207522.1_pt1 | contig 12939 bp, 10 predicted proteins | sample 3395121 | NCBI WGS metagenome assembly VAPC01 (sample SAMN08290434, study PRJNA428436) | hydrothermal vent metagenome | isolation source: Deep-sea hydrothermal vent chimney | place: Indian Ocean: Southwest Indian Ridge | depth 1711 m m
GAAAGACGCCCTGTCCGTTTAGCTAACAGTTCCCCTTACCGGGCCTATAGAGGTCTTCCACCTCCAAGAAACTGCGCCCTGCCGGGCACACATAAAAAAAGGGGCCGTTAGGCCCCTTTTCTAAACCATTTATTAAAAAACCTCTAAACTTCTTCCTGTTTCCTGAGTCTCATTACACCAGCACCTGCAAGAAGAGCAACAAGAGCAAACAGTCCCCACTGATTAAGTGTAGGTACACCTACTGCAGGAGCTCCCTGATCACCTGCAAGTATGGGGGCACCGCAATTATCCTCATATGCCCAGTCAATGATAGTGCCGTTAGTTGCATCAGCATTGGCAGCGTACTGGATCCATCCAAAGGCTTCTCCACAGGCAGTATCAAAACGTATGCCTATATAGCCTGACGTATCAATAAAATTACCTTCCGGACCGGTAGAAACTGCAGCAACTCCCGGCGGCAGTACATCCTGGAGTCCGGAATAGGATAAATCAGGAATACCAAATGTTGACCATCGTTTTGATGCTTGCAGAGAATCCTGTATATTATAATTTGAAGGCAGGTTAGCATTAAAAAAATAAGACTTTGGAACTCTACTTGGATCCTGTATAAGAGGTGGCGCAAAGATACTGACCCAACTATCTATTACCGAGTTACCAGAACCAATCCCCTCTATGAAATGTTGTTTACCATAGTAAAAAGTATCGTAGCTAAAACTAAAATCATTAGTTGCATTAATGTCAAGGTCTAAAAATACAGGTGTATTATTTGCATTGACCTGAATATTTTGAATTCCGCTGTACTGAACTGCAGCATTCGCAGATGGCGCAAGAAGCAGTGTGCCTGCTGCTACTGCTGAATATGCCTTAAGCTTTTTCTCAAGTGACTGTCTTTTTTTACTTTTACTCATAAACACTCCTTTCAAAGTAAATGATCATTAGTAATTTATTGGAATTATTAAAACTATATCATAAAACATCAACTTTGTAAATTAAAAACCTGGAGATTTTCAACCCCCACCAAGGATGAATGCTCGCTTACGAAAACCTAAAAGTCTCGCCTCGATTCGGCGAAGCGGGAAGGAATAAAGGATTACTTTGTATTTGATCTTTCTATAGCGGTAAGAGGCACTATCGAAATCTTTAGAAATACAGGGGAATTTTTCCTGTTTAAGTTTATTGGAATGCCTTCAACCAGTGCTTTACCTCTTTGAATTACTTTTTCGCCGGTTTCAATATCAATAATATTGTAATTACGTTCTGGTTCTATAATATACCACTCAGGTGTGCTATTCAGCCGTGGATAATCCGTTAGTAAATTCCAGATGGTTTTGTGCCTTGGGATTCCAAACTTTATATGCCCTTTCCATTTGGAATCTGCATCAAGATAAATATACAGTTCTTTTTGATTTTTATCATACGCAGCACCTAATTTTACATCTTTGCGCCATCTGGAAATCATGGCCCCCTGAGTTTTGTATGAAGCATATAAAAGAGATGTCCGGATAAAGTTGCCATCAAGGTATGTATTTGATATAAAACCGGATGGGGATTGTTTGTTGAACATCACTCCTATCTCTTCATCTACCCACAAATGACATTCAGGGATATCAAACCATGGCAGTAAATAGAGCATTGACTCAATTGAATCTGCATATCCATCATGATGCTGCCCTTCCCATGGATGAGATTTAAGAGCCGCAGCAGCCCTCATTGAGCGTTTAATCTCATCTGTATAAATTGATGTGCCTTCAGCAATATCGAACATTTTATATGCATTGAGAATATAACCCCACGTGTCAACAATTTTTTTATTTATGGGCTTTTTTGTTGTATTGTCAACAGAGTTGTACCATAACCCCTCTTTAGTCCTGCCGGTTATTAGAATATTGTCGAGTAATTTTTTTATCTCTTTTCGATAATGTTTTGCTTTATTTTTCCCCTGTACTTTCTCTAAAAAATATAATTCTACAAGACCCGGGATGATCTCGCTACCATGATCTTTCAGCTTTACTTTTGAACTGCTGGGCTGTTTATCCTTAAATTTCCATCTTTCAGGAGGTAAATAGTGATTATTCGGAAGTATCTCAAACAGATAAGCATCTGCTATTTTTTCAGCCATTTGTAAATATACCGGGTTTTCTGTTGCCCAATAAAGTCTGGAGAGTACCTGAAGCATTTCCCCATTGACCTCACTGCTTGCCGAAGAAATTTTACCGTACCTGGTTTCAATGAAGGCAGCTTTAATAATAGCCTGCATGATCTCTTCAAGGCGGTCATACCATGGACCCTTGCCAAAACGTTCAGTTACGGCCAGTAATCCGTCTTTTGCATATTCTGAAGCTCCAAAGATTTGCACAGGCAGTGAACTCTTTACAACACCAGTTGGATGAAGCCGGATATCGCACGGCATTGGACCACAAATTTCCCGCTCATTTGCAAGAGCATTCAACCATAATTTTTCATTTTCTTCATTAAGAAGTTTACTGGCTATTAATAAAAATGGGAACATATCAGCCGCGCTGTCCTTGGAGAGCCACACATTTTTATATTCTGAAAGATCCGTGGGAACAAGATCCGTCCCGGAATATCGAACGTCTTCCCATGCCTTCAGTGTCTTATAGGCACGCTGGAATGCTTCCTGAGCCAGAATTGAATTCAGAAAAGCCGCTTTCTTATAATCATTTGAACCTAATGCATTATGAAGTTCAGTTACAATATCTCTACGATCAGTTGACGTGTTATTAGTAAGCGAACTTATTAGCGCAAAAATGCCGAAGATTATTACAATTATAATTACTCCCTGAAAAATCTTATTTCTGTTCTTATATTTTGATAATTTCATTAGCAAGATAATTTTCTAATCATTAAAGGTAAACCCCGTTAGAGATAATTTCTATACGGGATAAACGGTTCACTATAGATGAATTAATATTTTTATCCCTATCTACCGTCCCGTTTCGCCGAATCGAGGCGAGCAGGCAGGCTCATGGTAAGCCATGGGGTTTTCTAATGGGGTAAACATTAAAAATATACTCTGCAAATATTTTGCACCTTAAAAGATATAATCTATGTGTTTATTTCTGGATCGTAAAAACAGGGATGAATTTACAGTTTAATGCTCAAAAACAGGTTTAACTTTCTGATACCAGGGGCATTCTTCCCTAACCTCTTTTGGACAGTTTCAGAATTCCAAGCAATTTTGAGGTTCTTTGTTATTATCCATTTTAACGCTATTATAATAATTTACTTGTAATACATATTAATTGTAAAGCCTGTAGCACCTTATCTTTTTAAAGCAGATATTTAAATTAAAACATATAAAATATAAAAGGGCGAGATTTGGTATCTCGCCCTTTTATGGATTTCTCTATACAGAATAATATTTAAGTTTCTAACTTCTTTTTTCTTCTAAGATAATAAACAGACCCTAACCCGGCAAATACTAAAAAGACTATCATTCCCCATTCTGTAACAGCAGGCACAGAAGCAGGTGCATCCTCAATTGAAAGCTCTGCAACCACCCAGTTTGCACCAGGTTCATCTGGAAGCGCGGTAAGAACCACCCTGTTAAAGGGCACATCACTCTGTACAACATGAGACCTGTTATCACTTGAAGTATCAACCTGTATAGAACCTACCTGAACTAGTCCGTCATAAAGTTCTACATTAAACGGACCTGACCAGTCGCCTATTTCAAAACCTATTTCAGTTGAATTTCCGGACAGATTAATAGTCAAGGCATCAGCCTCTCCAAAGATATCGGCAGATGGATCGATAAGAACTAAATTACCGGAACCGTCTGAATCTGCTGCCAGCGCCCGTCCTCCACCTGTTTGAAAGTCGTATGTACCTGTTCCGGCTCTAGTGGTAAAAGTAAGGCCTGAAAGCATTGAACCGGGGAAAGCTGTTGTAATGGCCGCCAGCGAAGTGGCTCCTGCAGGCATTAAGTCAAAATCCATTATTACATTAGGTACTGTCATTGAAGGAATCTCTACGGTTACTAAACTTGGTCTTTCCCCCTGAATTTCTGCAATATCTTCTGTCCCCTGTGCCAGAGCATTAAAAGGCAAAGTAAGTAAAAGACCAAGAGTTACAAACGCTGTTATGAGACATAAATTTATTATTTTGTTCTTCATTTGTTCTCCTTATCTTATATAGTGTTTTAAACTTATTAAAATGGATATTTCATAACATGTCTTACAAATTAAACATCACGATTTTTACATAAAATCATAATTATTGTCAACAGCTATTCCTTATAAATATATTTTTAATCCGTGGCAAAAACGTTCGGCAAGATAAAAATATTTTTTTCTGAGTTTGTTGTATATTTGGACAGTTCCAGAATTTCCGGTAATTTTGAGGTTTAATGTAATTATTTCTTTGGAAATTTATGAAAATTGAAAAAGATTATTTTTTCTTTTTTCTGCCGTTCTCATATGCCCTGAGAAATGCCGCTACCACATTAGCGTCAAACTGTACCCCTGCATACTTTTTAAATTCAGATATTGCATACTCATCACTCGGGGCGGGTCTGTAAGGCCTGTCAGATGTCATTGAGTCAAACGAGTCAGCCACATGCAGGATACGCGCATGAAGTGGAATCTCTTCATCCTTAAGCCCGTCCGGATACCCCTTACCATCAATCCTTTCGTGGTGATGCCTGACAGTAGGAATTATATCTTTTAACTGCTTTATACCGTCGAGAATCTTTGCGCCCTGAGAAGGGTGTTTCTTCACGACCTCGAATTCCTCTTTTGTAAGTTTTCCCGGTTTATCCAGAAGATAATCATATGTTCCTATCTTTCCGATATCATGGAGGATCCCGGCAAGTTTAATCCTCTTTAGTTTGTTTTCACTTAACCCCATTTCCCTGGCAATATTCTCGGCATACATTGCAACGTTTTCCGAATGACCCTTGGTCCAGGGGCTCTTTGCATCAAGAGCATTTACCATAGCCCTGACAACACCAAGAAAAAGTTCCTCAAGCGCTTTAAAAGACTCACTTACATCTTCAAGCATGTTAAAGAACGCATCTCTGCTCATAAGAAAATTTTGTTCTTTTTCCTTAAGTTCATTTACAGCTTCGGCATAAACCATGATTATTTCATCTGAGTCTTTCAGACTCTTTCTCCACGATGTAACATCTGCTACCATATGGATACATCCAATAAGTTTTTCTTTATTTACGACAGGGGAAGTCATTAACTGGAGAAACCTTCTGGTGGATGGGTCATATATCTCTAATTTATCAGGGGTGCCATTTTTAAGAGTTTTCTCAACGGGACAACTTCCTATGTTCTGCTTTTTGGAATCAAAATGAAAAAATAATTCATAACACTTCATCCCCTCAAGTTTACCTTGGCCTTTGTATGTTTCGCTGAACGTCTTATTTGCAGCAACAATATTGAATTCAGTGTCATGGAGGCATGCAGGGTAAGGAAGGGACTCAATAAATTCTTTCCAGTGCTTTATGTTTTTCATTAACAGATTACTGTCTGTACTTTTATTTTTTATTTTCATGCCCAGTATATTTTTTTCTGTCTTTTTTATTTTAATATATTATATGCTGATTTTTAATTTTACCACAATTTCGGCATAATCAAGATATCAGGTCCTCTATTAAAATCTCATCGATACACAGTTTTTACCTAATGCCTTGCTGTGATACATCAGGTTATCTGATCTTCTAATAAGTGTCTCCACTGTATCACCATGCACTGCCATAGTTGCACCTATAGAAACAGTTACACGAATGGTACTTTTTTCAACTGTAAGGCTTGATTGTTCAACGAGACTGCAGAGTTTATCTGCAATGGCATGCAACTGTTCTTCGTTAACATTTACAACACCAACTATAAATTCTTCACCACCCCAGCGGCTTACAAAATCAAACTGTCTTAGGCTCTTTGATAAAGTTTTGGCCACCATCATTAAAACCCTGTCACCAATGATGTGACCGTAACTGTCATTGACTTTTTTGAAGTTGTCAATATCGATAAACAGAACCCCAAAATTACGGTTATACCTTATCATTTCATCAATCCTGGCATTTAGCTCTATCTCGGCATATCGTCTGTTTTCCACTTCCGTCAAAATATCAAACATCGCCATCCTCTGGAGTTCTTCTATTTTCTGGCTCATTGTAATTTTTGATGTGCTATTGCTGAATATTTCAATTGCACCGGTAATCTGCCCATTTGAGTTGTACATAGGGGCAGATTTAAGTTTAACAGGAGATCTGTGACCGTCTTTATGATGAAGATAAACCTCTGCCTCATAAATATCGCCTTTTTTCATTGCACTGGTCAAAGGACATGCTAATCCACATAGTGCTTTTCCGTGTTCATCAACATGCATAAGTACGTTATTACCACAGTTCTTACCGATAACCTCATTTCTCATATATCCGGTAAGCTGCTCTGCTGCCCTGTTCCATAATGTAATCTTCCTGTTAAGGTCAACAAAGTATACTCCGTCAGAGATATTATCAAGGAGAAGTTTGTAAAGGTTTTTGTCCTGCATTATTTAAACACCCCGTATATAACAACAGATAAAAAAAGGACCGCTAAAGTTTGAAAACCGCAGCAGCATTGATCAGATATAGGTAAGCCATGATTCGTATTTTTTAGCTTTTCCTTTTACTATTTTAAAGAAAAGACTCTGAAGTTTTTTTGTTAAAGGGCCGGGTTTTCCATCCCCTATAACCCTTCCGTCAACCTCTTTAATAGGCGTAACTTCTGCAGCCGTACCTGTAAAAAAAGCTTCATCAGCAATATAGAGTTCATCCCTTGTAAAGTTTCCTTCTTTGACTGATATCTTCTCATTTTTTGCTATTTCTATTAAACTGTTTCTCGTAATACCTTCAAGTATAGATGTAAGCGGCGGTGTCTTTAAAACCCCTCCCCTGACAATAAAGATATTCTGACCACTCCCTTCAGAAACATTTCCATGTGTATCAAGAAGAAGTGCCTCATCATAGCCGGAGAAGACCGCTTCTCTTTTTGAGAGGATGGAATTAACATAATCACCACAGGTTTTGCTTTTAGTCATTGTTGCATTGATATGGTGTCTGGAGAAGGAAGATATTTTCACCCTGATACCGTTCTTTAAGCCGTCTTCTCCAAGGTATGCACCCCATGGCCACACTGTTATTGCAACCTTTATTGGATTATCTTTTGGGAAAATACCCATTGATCCGTAACCTATGTAAACAATAGGCCTTATATAACATTCTTTAAGCCGGTTAATTTTCACAGATTCTTTAATAGCACTGGTTATCACTTCAGAACTGTAAGGAGACTTAATCTGTAATATATGGCATGAATTGAAAAGTCTCTCAACATGCTCCTGCATTTTGAATATCGCAGGCCCCCTTTGAGCCTTGTAGCAGCGAATTCCTTCGAATGCCCCAAGGCCATAATGAAGGGTATGTGTGAGAATATGAACATTGGCATCAGCCCAGTTAACGAATTGACCATCCATCCATATTTTTTTTGACTCTTTGATCATCTCAATTCCCGTAAAAATAACATTTTTTATATATCAATAAAAACGCCCGGACAGGTTATTTGCCTATATAATTATAACACAGAGCAGATTTTGTTACAGACCCGGCAGCCTGTTACAGTTTTTTCTCATCCCTGCATGCCGTTTGACCAGCCATATTGTCCTACAAGCGGGACAAAAACACATGTTGTCAAAGGAGAAGTGCTTGTACCTGAAGGTGTATTCTTCACCTGATAGAGGGTTTGGTTATACCTGCTGCCAACAGGAATAACCAGTCTTCCGTTAATTTTTAACTGCTGTATATATGGGTCCGGTATTTTCGGAGCACCGGCAGTAACTATAATACCATCAAATGGAGACTGCTCCGGTAATCCCATTGTTCCATCACCAACCACAACATGTATATTTGTATACCCGTTTTTCATAAACAAGTCACGGGTTCTTACAGCAATTTCTTCAACTCTTTCTACTGTAAAGACCTCTGAAACCAGCTTCGACAGAACAGCCCCCTGATAACCTGAACCTGTGCCGATCTCTAGTATCTTTTCACCGCCTTTAAGCTCCAGCAGTTCTGTCATTAGCGCAACCATATAGGGCTGTGATATTGTCTGTCCATTACCGATAGGAAGTGCGCAATCATCATAAGCCCTGGCCTGTAATTTTTCTTCGACAAACAGATGACGTTGAACATCCTCCATTGCAGCCAGAACCCGCTCATCTTTTATCCCTCGGCTTCTCAGCTGGGTCTCAACCATTAGATGACGCTGTTTTTCAAATGCCATAATTAAGGATAAATCTCAATTTTCAAGCATCAAATAACAAATAAATTCCAAATCTTAATAACATATTTAATTAAAACACTATTTGGTTATTGAAAACTTGATTATTGTAATTTGTTTATTGTAATTTTCATAACCTACAAAAATCCTGAAATTCATTTTTTTATCTATGTTTGATCGCGACCGAATTATCACTTTACACCCTCGACAGGATCTCCCTTGCAGCTATTACTCCTGAAACAGAAGCCTGAATAAGCCCCCTGCTGACACCCGCTCCGTCACCTATTGCAAATAGATTGCTCACCTGCGTTTCCAGTTTGCTGTTTATTGTTAACTGTCTGGAATAAAATTTAACCTCAACACCATATAAAAGTGTATGACGACTGTTAATGCCGGGCGTGATCTTATCCATAGCCTTCAGCATCTCAAGGATATTAGAAACATACCTGTATGGAAGAACAAAGCTGAGATCGCCCGGAACCGCATCCGCAAGCGTAGGTTTAACGCGGCCTTTGGCAATCCGCTCCGGCGTTGACCTTCGGCCTGCCTGAAGGTCACCGACCCTCTGCAGGATAATTCCCTTACCTAAAAGATTTGCAAGCCGTGCAACATATCTTCCGTACAGATGTGGTTCATCAAAAGGCTCAGTAAAATTAGTACTGACAAGGATAGCAAAATTAGTGTTTTCGGTTTTTCTGTCAGAATAACTATGACCGTTCACAGTCCATACACCCTTTACATATTCTTTGACTACTTCTCCATAAGGGTTTACACAAAAGGTCCTGACCCTGTCATTAAATTTCTTCGAATAAAAGATCAGTTTCGGTTCATAAGAAACACTTGAAAGAGGTTCAAAAACCCTTGCTGGAAGCTCAACCCTTACACCTATATCAACGGGATTCTTGAGTAATGAAAGTCCCATCATCCTTGCCTGTTCTTCAAGCCAGAGAGAACCCTCTCTTCCGGGAGCAAGGATCACAAAATCGCTGTTAATAACATCTCCATCACTGGTTTTAACACCTGTTACCTTCCCGTTTTCAAGCTCTATCTTTACAACATCCCTGGAAAATAAAATATCTATCTTAGAGTTTAAATCCTTTTTCATCTTTTTCAAAAGTTCAGGGCATCTGTCAGTTCCGATATGTCTTATCCTGGATGGTATGAGAGTAAGTCCATTTTTTTCAGCCAGGTCTTTGAGTGCATTGACCCTTTCGTGATCCTCGCCATAAATACGGGAAGGAGCACCGTATTTCAGATACATGTTATCAGTATAGATAATAAGGTCATGGAGAGTTTTATCATCAATATATCTTGAAAGGTTTCCACCTATATCCTTTGACAAGTTTAGCTTACCGTCACTGAAAGCACCGGCACCTCCCCAACCGCATAAAAGACCGCATACAATACAAGTCCTGCAGGAAACCTTTTCATCTTTTATAGGACAGACCCGCTTATCAATGTCCTTGCCTTTTTCCAGCATAAGTATCTTCAGTTTCTTGTTTGAAGATACCATTTCAATAGCAGCAAAAATGCCTGCAGGCCCTGCACCAACTATAATTACGTCATAATGTTTTTTCATATTTAAAATGAAGTGGTCAAATGTTCTATGATAGAGTGAATCTTTATTAGTAACATGTGACGGGTGACGCGTAACAAGTTACAGTCTTTCCCATAATTTCCAGTTTTTCTTCATATGCTTCAGAGCATTGTGATTGGTCAGATCAAGATGAACAGGAGTAATTGAAATAAAGCTCTTTTGTACAGCCTGAAAATCTGTATCGCTTCCCTGCTCCCACATTGGTATTCCTCCTCCGATCCAGTAATGCTTTCTTCCTTTTGGGTCTAACATCTCCTGAATGGCATTATCATAAATCCTTTTACCCTGTCTCGTCAGCTTTATTCCTTTGATCTTTGCTGTGTCCGGAACATTTACATTTAAAAAGGTATCAGACGGAAGGCCGTTCTTAAGAACATGCAAGACAAGTTTTCTGGTAAATAAGGCAGCTGCCTTTAACTTTAAGGACCTCCTGTTATTATGTATATCGCCTACAAAAGATACTGCAATAGACGGGATACCGAGCAGTGTCCCTTCAATCGCAGCAGCTACTGTACCGGAATATGTTACATCATCACCCATATTGCCTCCGTGGTTTATACCTGCAACAATAATGTCAGGTTTTTCAGGAAGCAGTTTTTTAACACCCAGAATAACGCAATCTGTAGGGGTACCGTTTATGGAATAGTTTTTATTTTTGAGCTTCTCAAACTTTAAGGGCCTGTGAAGAGTAAGAGCATGTCCTACAGCACTTTGTTCCCTCTCAGGGGCTACTACATAAACCTCTCCTGCAGGTTGAAGTGCTTTTGAGAGCACACAAATACCCTGAGAACTTCCGCCATCGTCATTTGTAACAAGAATAACATGCATATGATTTAATATTTTAGCAAAAACTGTCAGTATTTAGGTAACTCCCGTTAGAAAATCTTTGACTTTCTAACGGGAAAGATCACACGGGGCATTAGATCCCGTGTTCACTTTGAAAAGAATTTATTTTACTCACGCTGCCTGCCTGCCTGCCGGCAGGCAGGCAGGCAGCGTGGCTTTCTAACGGGGTAAACGCCGTTTGAAAGTCCACCTATTTTTCTTATGAGGTGAAATAAAGATACTTTAAACCATTTCAGGTAATCATTATAAATAATTAATACCTTATATCATATATTGACACTCAGCGTACCTAAATGAAATAATATTTATATACATAAAAAAATATAAATCTTAGTCCCCTGTTAAAAATGGAAAAAAGCAAAGAACATATTGATGAAATAAAGTGCCTTCAGCAGCGTATTCAGGAGTTAGAGTCTTCTATGAGGGCGTACGGAAAAACCTCTTTGAAAGAAAAGGATTTTCTCAAAAGCTCTTTCAACTATATTCAGGCTATTATTGACAATATGGAAGACCCTATTATAGTTATCAAACCTGATTATAAAATTGCTTATACAAATAAAAAAGCGAGAGAAATGACTGACGGGGCTGACCCTGTTGAATTAGGACTTACCTGTCATGAGGTCTCACACCACAGTAAGACCCCGTGCATGGGAAAAGATGACCCCTGTCCGTTAAGAATAATCTTAAAAACAAAATCACCTACAACCATGATACATATTCATTATGACAGTGAAGGGAATAAAAAACATGTAGAAATTGCAGCATCACCCATCCTCGACAATTCAGGCAATGTTACTCATATTATAGAGGCTTGCAGGAATATCAGCTATCGTAAAAAAATGGAAGGTGCCCTGCGCGAAAGTGAAGCACGCTATCGCTCTCTATTTGAACAATCCATCGATGCCATCTTTCTTATTGAGGCTGAAGGCCCCGGGGCAGGCAGGATACTTTCAGCTAACAAAGCTGCCTGTAAACTGCACGGCTATACACCGGAAGAAATATCAAAATTAAATATACGTAACCTGCTCACAGAGGTTGATGCTTCCAAAGTACCCGAGCGTTTAGAACGGCTGCTAAACGGAGAAAAACTGACGTTTGAAATTATGCACAGAAAAAAAGACGGTACAATTTTCCCTGTAGATGTAAGCGCTTCACTACTGTTGGATGGAGAAAGGAAGATCATTCTTGCTGTTGACAGGGATGTGTCTGTTCGAAAAGAAGCTGAAATGGAGCGTCTTAAATTAATTGAAAAACTTAAACACAGGTCCAGGACAGACGGACTTACAGGCATTCTAAACAGGCAGTATCTGGATATCCGTCTTAACGAGGAAATCAGGAGGGCAAAAAGATATGGCAATCCTCTTTCCCTGATTATGTTGGACATTGATAATTTCAAACCCATAAATGATACTTATGGACATTTAGTGGGTGATAAAATACTAATAACTGTTTCCGACATCATTAAAGAGACAATCAGAGATATTGATATCGCCGGAAGATTCGGAGGGGATGAATTTATGATAATTTTACCCCAAACTCCTATTGATGTCGGAACACGGGTAGCTGAACGTATACGCTCCAAGATCGAACAGTTTAAAATCCCTCTTAAAAAAGGGGGATTTATAAGTTTTACTGTAAGCTTAGGTATATGCCAATATCATAGTAAATTTAAGGATATGAGAGAGTTTATTGCAAATGCAGACAAGGCTATGTACAGCGCTAAACAAAATGGTCTTAACAGGGTTTGTAAAGCAGTAGTTTAAACAACAAGAAGTTTACCAGACAAATCACTCCCAATATCTCAGATCTATCCGGGAAATTTCAAAACAGAACAAAATGGTCGGGGCGAGCAGATTTGAACTGCCGACCTCTCGCACCCCAAGCGAGTGCGCTGCCAGGCTGCGCTACGCCCCGATAAATACTAATAAATTTAAATTTCAAAATCCTAAATTACAGAAAATGTTTCCCTTGACAGGCTGCGCTCCCGATTCAGCCTTCGTAGCACTTCGGCGAAGCAGGCTACTATGGATAACTGGTAAATCCGTATTAATAACAACTAAGGACTTTCATTCGTTCCTCCCAAAAGCCCAAGTCTCATTGAATATGTCCCGAATTTAATTACAGGGCAAAGGGCAAAAGGAACAGGGGTTAAGGTAACTGATAAAAAAAATATTACTTAATAATTCTTTAAGCCCTATTCCTTAAACC
>VAPC010013183.1_pt1 | contig 12889 bp, 5 predicted proteins | sample 3395121 | NCBI WGS metagenome assembly VAPC01 (sample SAMN08290434, study PRJNA428436) | hydrothermal vent metagenome | isolation source: Deep-sea hydrothermal vent chimney | place: Indian Ocean: Southwest Indian Ridge | depth 1711 m m
CCTTCGACCTCCTCCGCATCGACAGGTCCGCCGGCCGGCTCCTCCTCCATATGCACTCTGAAGAGTTCTTCCGCCGCCGACTTTGCCTCCTCGGAAGTCATACTGAAAAGATCGCCGTCGCGCCAGGGGAGGTCTCCCTCGCCGATGCGGCCGGTTTGGGCGGCCGCAGCGGTTCGGCGCCCGGTTCCGTAACCACCTGCTCTCTCGCCCGGGCTGAACGGTTTCGCCCCCAGCTCCCTGCTCAGGGTCTCCCTTACACACGTCACAATAAGATCCCTCACCCTGCCTTCATCTTCGAAACGCACCTCCCGCTTTGCCGGGTGCACATTTATGTCTACCCTGTCGGGCGGGATATCCAGAAATAGACAGGCAAGCGGATAACGCCCCTCTCCCAGCAGCTCCCCATAGCCGGTATAGAGCGCATATGAAAGGCCCCTGTGGCTGATCGGTCTTCCGTTCACGAAGAAGTGAACCGCACTCGCGCTCTTCCTCGCCGTCGAAGGTGTACCCAGGAGACCGTAGATCCGCAGGTTCTCGATTTCGGCCGTCATCAGGATCGATCCGGTCGTGGCCTTCCTGCCCAGCACCATCTCCGCCCTCTCCCGAAGCGATTGTCCGGCACCCAGCTCGAATGATTCACGACCGTCGTGTTCCAGCCGGAATCGTGCATCGAGACTTGTGAGGGCTGCGTCAACAATCGTTCTGACAGCATGCCTGTATTCGGTCTGTGCCGCTTTAAGGAATTTCCGGCGGGCCGGAACATTGGCGAAGAGATGCTCCACTCTTACCGTGGTTCCCTGCCGGCGGGCCATCGGTTCTTCCCGTTTGATCTCACCACCTTCCACGACCAGGGAGATCCCTTCAGCCGATGATCCGTCATTTGTCTCGAGTGTCAGCCTGCTGACGCCGGCGATGCTCGGCAGGGCCTCACCCCTGAAACCGAAACTGTGCAGAGAGTGCAGATCCTCCAGGGCAGATATCTTGCTGGTGGCATGGCGGGTGAGAGCCAGGCGGCTCTCTTCGGCACTCATCCCACTGCCGTTGTCTGTTACCTCTATCAGATCCCGCCCGCCGGATCTGAGAACGATCTCGACAGAAACGGCACCTGCATCGAGCGCGTTCTCCACGAGTTCCTTGACCACGGAGGAGGGCCTCTCCACCACTTCGCCGGCGGCGATCTTGTTCACAACCGTGTCGGGAAGGATATGGATGCGCGAACTCACCGGATCATCCCCGGTTCATCCGACCAGAACGGCGGCCAGCCCAAGCAGCATGTCCCATTTCAGGATCATCTGAAGCCTGCCATACACCTGAGGTGTCTGCTCCCTGGAGAGCCTGAAGATGACTGCCAGCACCGGAACCGCGACACCCGGGATGACGACTACCAGGTACCACATGCCGAGCCACCCGAAGATGGTCGGCAGCGCGAGGATGAGCAACAGTACCGCCAGTATCGCCTGCGCCGTACGGCGGGCCACCCTGTCGCCGGCCAGCAGCGGCCACGTTTTCAGACCTGCCGTACCGTCTGCATCGAGGTCTTCCAGGTCCTTGATTATCTCCCTGCCGAAATGAAAGAAGAAGGCCATTACGCCCGGTATAAATCCCCAGAGACCGTGGCCGGCCGCCAGACTGCCGTAGATGAAAGCCGCACCCGACACCAGAGAGACTACGATATTTCCAGTCAGGGACCACCCCTTCCCCCAAAGATCGTATGCAACGATTACGACCACGGCAGCCAGAACGATAATGCGGCATGGAACGGGCAGCAGCCAGGCAAGGGCAGCTCCACCTGTCATCAGCACGATCGCCCACCACGCTGCTGCAGTGACGGATATGATACCTTCCGGCAGCGGCCGGTGAGGCTTATTCACACGATCCACTTCGACATCGGTCACATCGTTCAGGGTATTGCCCCCCGCCGTTACGAGCGATGCTGATAACACGGCCCATAAAACCGGACCCCAGTCATCCGGCAGGCCGAGAGCGGTAATCGCTCCGATAACGACCGCGATTGCAGTGATCACGACATTGAGAGGTCGCGTGATCGTTATCAGAGCCGCAATGTAATTCATCGCTGAGTCCGGGAGCCGGGAGGAGGCACCAGAGGCAGATGACGGACACCTGCCGGGATATCGAGAACAAAATCACTGGTCGAACGAGGAGGATCCACCCTCTGCCGGGAAGCCTCGAATGTCAGTTCGAGAAAGGTGTCGGGATAGACCAGTCTGACCCTGCCGGGCAGCAGCGCTCCACCGACCCTGTCATAATTTGAGAAATGACTCTCCAGGAGGACCTTCCCCTGAGGATCGATAAGCACTTCTTTCTGATATCGCAGACGTGTGTCGAGGGTCAGCAGAAGCCTGAATCCTCCCGGTCGGGGAATCCCCACAAGTATCTGGTTGGGTTCGATATCGAGCTGATCCACACGCGCGGCAAGTTCTACCCAGTTGAGGGCCAGAGCCGGACCCAGGACGAGTTCTCTTAAAGAATTGAGCTCCAGCGGGATCCCTCCGAATTCGAACACCTCTCCCGGTTCGATGGTTCCGCTGATTACTGCCCTTTCCACAGGGACATAGGCCTGAATGCTGGAACCGGCCATCACGGCCTGCAGCAGCATCGTTCCGAGGGCTGCACTGACATCGAGACGGATCGAATCGGGTTGTGCGTAAAGGATGGCGCACCGTGCCGAAAGACTCCCGCGTTCGAACCGGATCTGAAGCGTGCCCGATGAAAGCAGGCTCGATACGCTGCCTGCCTGATCGGAGGCGTACTGCAGGATCCCCTCTGCACCCATCTCCATGAAGTCGAGCCTGGCCGTCGTGACAAAGCGGGCACACCCTCCCGCATATCCGCCGAGGAGGAGAATTCCTGTCACCATCAAGGTTCTTATCGACAGGTTTCGATTCATCATTCCGGCATCACTGCAGCAGATCCACTGCGACGCAACCCTGCAAAGTAGAACGCTGCCACTGAATTGCCGCGATTCAGCTCATAAGCCATCTGAAAGATCGGCATGGCTTCGTTGAATCGGTCCAGTTTCATCAGGGCCTTCCCCAGATATATCAACAGGAAGTCGGCTTGTACAGCCGGGTCGACCTGCTCTCCGGCTTCCATCATGGCGATAACCTCGTTCAGCTGCACCACGGCCTCTTCATAGAGGCCCTGGTCGAAGAGGATCTGGCCCAGCCTGTAGATGTAGAGACCTCTCTTTCCGCTGTCAGAGCCGGATGCCACGGGCAGAATTTCCATCAATCTGCCTGCAACCCGGTCGGCACCGAAAACGGCACTGCGGGTCAGATCGTAAACGGCGAGCAGTGCGTCGGCATACTTATTCGCATGTTCAGGATTCGATGGATCACGGAGATACATGCTCCCGGTTTTATCGACAGTGGCCATCAGATCGGAGTACCCCATCTCTTCGGCCACCTCAGTTGCCAGCTGAGCGCCCGCGTCAAGCTCCAGCCAGCCGGCTGCCGCCGATACCCTCAGGCGGGTCAGCATTCCGATCGAATCATCGAAGTAGGCGATCGAATTCGACAGTTCCTCTGCCGAAGGCTTCCGGCCTGTCAGGTAGAGTGCCAGTTCAAGATCGGTGTTCCTCAGAGTCCGGTTGCGCTCGTCGAATTCCCTGTGCAGAGATGCTTCGGCATCGAGGAAGAAAACGCGGGGTGCCTGGTATTCAAGGAAAGGGAAGTTGTTTGTATTGAGACGGCCACCCAGGCTGATCGCCTCCCTCACCCTCAAAGGGCTCATTATCTGCCGGCTGAGGAGGGTGAAGAGGTCGTTTACTCCTATCCATTCCATGTCATCTGCCACACCTGAACGTTCGAATGCCGCTTCTGACGCATCAAAGTCCCAGGCAATCGGTTCGATGCTTCCCACCAGCAGCAGATCGGAGACCGACATGCCCCAGATCGAAACATAAGGAAACACTTCACAGAACGTCAGCAGTACACTGCCGAGGGTTTCATCTGTCTGCTCGTAGGTGTGGATCCACTGCGCAACAACACCTCCCGGATTGAGCCTGTCTTTGAGGGAGGAGAAGTACTCGATGGTAAAGAGACCGCCGATACCGGCTATCCACGGATTGCTCGGTTCGGAAAGGATCAGATCGTAACGGGCGTCGGGGCGGGTCAGCAGATATGTCCTGGCATCCTGCGTTACCAGTGTGGCACGAGGGTCCTCCAGCGGCATGCCGTTGATATGATCGAAGAAATGACTCGCCTTGACCACACCGGGTGATATCTCGATTATCTCCACCTGCTGTACAGGATACTCAAGCAGGTGGCCGGCCGTCTGGCCGCTCCCCAGTCCGATCACCATTGCTCTTTCAGCATCGGGAACCATCATCGCGGGAATCGCCGCTATCAGTGTCTGAGTGACGCTGTCGTTCCGATAGCTGCTGGCATCGGCCTTACCGTTGACGATCAGGGAGTAGTCGATCCCCCTCTTCAGAACCGCAACCGTTCCGTTCACATCCTCCTCGTAGAAGACCACTTCCAGATTACCGATGCTGTTCCGGAACTGCTCAATCGCCCTGTCAGGCTCAAGCCGTTCCCGGAACACTCCCGATGCGAGAGCACGCAGATCCCACTGCCCGGAGATCATCAGGTATATTGCAGTCAGAACAACCGCTCCCGCAGCGCAGTTCTTCCTCCACCCGGCCGCATGTGGATTGATGAAGAGGACCCATAATCCGAAGAGCATATTCACCGCGATGCCCAGTTCGAGCGTGTGCCTGACACCCAGAACGGGAAGGAGTACCAGTCCGCCCATCAGTGCCCCCAGAATGGTGCCGAGAGTGTTGACGGCAAAGATCCGTCCGACCGGTGATCCTATCTTCCTGGAGAGCCTGGCGGCCACATCGGTTGCCAGGGGCAGCGCGGCACCCGAAGCGAGGGTCGGCGGCAGCATTATCGCCAGGCAGAAGAGATACTTGACCGTTTCGTAGAGAGCGTAACCTGAGTCGGTATGGCCTATGATGCTCTGCAGAGAGAGAAATGCATAGGGCAGCCGGGAGTAGAGTGGCAGCACTATGAGCAGGCTTGCGCCTATGAAGAACTGTGTCAGACCGAAATAGAGAAAGGGCCTTCCGAACCGTGCCAGCCACCGTGCCATAAGGGAACCCAGGGCGATCCCCGTAATGAATGCCGCCAGCATCAACGTGAAGGAATACGTACTCGATCCGAGGATGGTGGAAAGCAGTCGAATCCAGCTGACCTCGTAGACCATTACAATCAGGCCGGAGAGCCCCACTCCCCACAGGGCAAAGGCGGCCCAGGTCCTCAACCGGGATTCCTCTACTTCTTCTTTCCATAGCAGGTTCTGCAGCTCTGATTCTTCCTCTTCCGCCTCATGCGGGGATCCCTCTTCATCCTCCCCTTCCATACCAGAGAGCCATCCATACCGCCAGGCGGCCAGCAGGGATACCCCGACGGCGATGTTCAGGGCCGCGGCGATCGTCAGCGTGGCCTGAACACCGAACCATCTGATCAGGAAGAACCCTGCAGCAAGGGCTCCAAAGACCGCTCCGCTGCTGTTGATGAAGTAGAGTCCCGATACTCTCCTGCCAACCATTTCCGGCAGGGCGGTCACAGCACGGGTCAGCAGCGGTAGCGTGCCTCCCATCATGAATGTCGAAGGACTGAGCAGAAGCACCGAAACCAGCAGCTTGTTGACTGCGCCGCCTGTGCCTGTTGTACCGAGAAAACCTGCCAGAAAGATGTAGAGGCCGCTTCCGATGGAGAAGAAGATCGGAAAAGCAAGACCGTATACTCCAATGGCCATCTCCAGGTAGGAATATACGGCAAGAGGTTCGCTCAGCCTGTCTGCAAGCCTGCCGATGAACCACGCACCTGATGCGAGTCCGCCCATATACGCAGCCAGCACCATAATGTGAGCGTATGTCGTGCCACCCAGGATCAGATCGAGATATCGCGCCCACACCACCTCATAGATCAGACCGGCTGTCCCCGATACGAAGAAGGCAATCCAGATGACAGTTAAGAGACGGCGGGTTCGGTTCGGGCAGGTCAGGCGGCCGCTTCCTCTCCAAAACGCACCCCGACCACCTTGGAAACACCGGGTTCCTCCATGGTAATGCCCAGGAAAGTATCGGAAGCCTCCATCGTACGGTTGTTGTGTGTAATCAATATGAACTGTGTCGTATCTTCAAACAGCTTTAATACTCTCAGGAATCGTCCGATGTTGGCTTCGTCCAGAGAAGCGTCCACCTCGTCAAAGATGCAGAAGGGGCTCGGCTTGACCAGATAGATGGCAAACAGCAGCGCAATCGCTGTAAGAGCCTTTTCACCGCCCGAGAGAGCGGCCAGGCTCTTAAGAATCTTGCCCTTCGGTCGGGCAACGATTTCTATATCGGCCTCGAGTGGGTCCTCCTCGCCGCTCAGGTAGATATCAGCTTCCCCACCCTCGAAGAACTGTGAGTAGGTCTTTCTGAAATTGGTCCTGATCTCCTCGAAGGTGTCGGCAAACCGCTTCCGGGCGGTCTTGTTTATCTTCCGGATTGTCTGCTGAAGCGTATGCCTGGCTTCTTCAAGATCGGTCCTCTGTTCTACCAGGAAATCGAATCGTTCTTTTTCCGCTTCGAACTCTTCCAGAGCAAGCAGGTTAACCGGCCCCAGCCGGTCCAGCTTCTCACGCAGGTCCATTACTTCTTCGTCGAGAGCTTCGGCGGTCGGCGGCTCCTCTCCTTCGGTGAGCAGTTCAGCCTCATCCAGATCAGCCAGGTCCACGTCGTAATCGTGCAGAACCCTCTCTGTCAGACCCTCACGCCTCGTGCCCAGTTCAGAGAGACGCAGTTCAATAGTATGTACTCTCTCCTGCTGGCCCTCCCGGGCCTTCCGCTCCCTGCGCAGGTCCTCCTCAAGGATCTGCATTGAATTGCGATGCTCGAGATACTCTTTCTCCTGCTCCTGAAGACCCGACTCCAGCTTCCTCCTGACCTCCTGCCGCTGCTCCAGGATCCCTTCCTGCTGTTCGATCTGTTCACTCAGCGTCTTGAAATTCGCTTCAGATTCGGCCGCTTCCTGCCGCCGTCGTTCCGCGGTCTGTGCCAGCTCTTCGGCGCTGTCGGCCAGACGCTTCATCTCCCGCTTCAGACTGTCAACCCTGTGCTCCAGCCTTACCCTGTTCAGCCTGGCTTCCTGCAGCTGATGCCTCTGTTGATCCTGCTCCGATGTTACGGCCGCAACCTGCTCCTGCTGCTCCTCCAGGGCCCCACCCAGTTCCCCGCTCTCCTCGAGCGCTTTGGACAACAGGGGGCTCAGCTTGTCCAGTTCGGTAACGTCCGCTTCCAGCTCAATTTCCTCATCCACAGTCCTGGCCGCCAGTTCACCTGCGCGATCGGTAAGTATCTTTTGACTGGAAGCGGCGCTGTTGTGCTCCCAGTCGAGTTCATGGTGTAAAGATTCAACTTCTTCAAGTTCGCTCGAAAGGGTCCTGAACTGCTCGCGCAGTTCAATCAAGGCTTCCTTCCTGCGCTTGAGCGCCGCTTCCTCTTCTCTGAAATCGGAACTGAGTCGCTCGATCCGGTCGTGCAGTTCATCCAGCTTGTACCGCCTGGAAAGAAGTCCACTCGACGCCCCGCCTGCCGTCCGGCCCGCACTGATCGCACCTCCCGGCGCGACCAATTCGCCATTCATGGTAACCAGAGTCCAGCCATATCTGGAAGCTTCCGGTGCAAGTGCGAGAGCTTCATCGAGTCCCGTCATCAGCACTACCCGCGAGAGCAGTCCCCGGGCGACTTCAGCCTCCACTCCATCACCGCGTATGCAGTCTGCAAGCCTCCCCTTCTGTCCCGGAGAACTCTCCACCCATCGGGGCAGTTCATTTGAGGAAACACCTGCCAGATGGGGTGCAAGCAGGAGGGCCCTTCCACCTTCAACTCTTCCCTTCAGCATTGCCAGGGCCCTCTCCAGGGCCGATTCATCCAGCAGAAGGAGGCCCTCCAGTGCCGGCCCGAGAGCCGCCTCGGCCGCGGTCAATGCCTCACTCTCCACCTGCAGTACTTCAGCCAGCAGAGATCCGAAACCTTCCTCCTCAGCTCCCCGTAGTTCCCGTGTTACCTCATCCACACCTTCAAGGCTTTCGAGCAGTTCCCTGATAACAGACGCCTCGGCATCTGCCGCCTTCAGCGCACCATTGATTTCGGCCAGACCGGCGGTCTGTACCTGAATCTGTTCGGCTGCTGTGTCACGGGCCTTTTCTGTTTCAATCCTGCGTGTCCGCAGGCTGTTGCGTCTGCCGGTCATCTCTTCCAGCTCGCCTGCCAGACGCGCTCTCTCCCTTGCAGCCTCTTCAGCTTCTACTGAAGTCTGAGCCTGATTCGCTCTCAGCTCCTCAAGCCGGTCCCGACGTTCCTTAACCTTGAAACGGAGGAACTCAGCCCGCTGGGCTTCATCCTGGTAATAGATGCTGGCCCGGTTGTAGCGATCCTTGAGATCGGTAAGTGCCGCCTGGGCTTCAATCAGCCGCTCGTCTACTCCTCCCAGACCGCTCTCCAGTTCGCTCTCAACTTCCACCAGTCCTGCCAGCTCGGTTTCGGTACTTCCACGTTCTTCTTCCAGCTGTGCGTGTTCCTCCAATGCAGTCCTGCGTCGGCTGACCATCTCTTCGGCGTCATTTCTGCCCCGTTCGGCGGCGTTGCCGGCAGCAGTGCGGCGTTCGCGCAGAGCGATCAGCTCCGATTCCACCTGCCTGGCTCTATCCCTGGCTGCATCCACTTCGCGCTGCAGGTCGGAGACAGCCTTTTCCAGGTCGACAGCCCTGACCCTGGCTTCAGCCACTGAAGCTTCCTGCTGGGCCAGTCCCGTGCCCGTTCCCTGTCTCGATTCTCGGAGGGCCCGCAGCTCCTCCCGCAGCGGCTTCATCTCCTCCTCGAACTTCCGGTCCTTCAGCAGACCCAGATACACCTCTGCCACCGATAGTCGATCCCTGTACTTCTGGAACCGCTTCGCCCTGTTTACCTGCCGTTTCAGGCTCCGGACCGCCTTCTCCACCTCGGCGATCACATCGCCGAGTCTCAAGAGGTCGTGCTCGGTGTTCTTCAGCTTGATCTGTGTTTCGCGGCGCCTGCTCTTGTACTTCTGGATACCTGCCGCCTCTTCGAAGATGAGGCGCCGCTCATCAGCCTTGTCGCTGATGATGATGTCCACCATATCCTGCTGGATCACCGTGTAGGAGTTGTTGCCGATTCCGGTATCCATAAAGAGATCGTGAATATCGCGAAGACGGCACTGCTGGTTATTGATCAGGTATTCGCTCTCTCCGCTTCGGAAGAGACGGCGGGTGATGGTGACTTCCGGCATCTCCACAGGCAGAACGTTGTCTGTATTTTCAATGGTAAGAGACACTTCGGCGAATCCGAGCGGTTTGCGGCCGGCTGAACCGTTGAAGATCACATCCTCCATCGTGCGGCCGCGGATGGAGGTGGGCCTCTGCTCACCCATAACCCACTTGATGGCATCGACGATATTGGTCTTTCCGCAACCATTGGGACCGACCACGGCGGTCAGACCGTCACCGATGGTCAGTTCAAGCTTATCTGCAAATGATTTGAATCCGTATACATTCAGTTTCGAAAGCTTCACACACTACTCCCGCTTCGAGGAGAAATCCGCCAGTGCCCTCTTGACGGCACGAGCGACAAGTCCGGGCAGACTCTTATCCTGAGCCGGAAACACTGCCCGCATACTAAGAATCACCTGTTCCTCCGACACTCTTGCGATAACAGGAGTGGTACCTGTACGAAGCGATTTTTCAAGCCTGGCGGCGGTCAGACCAGGCTTCTGGAGCCTGAGAGCGACTCCCCAGTCGACCAGGTCGACCTCGGGGGTGCTCCCGCCTCCCAGAGTCGAGGTTGTGGGGAATGCTGTCGCGGTTACCGCCGGTCCCGTTTTACTGCCGGACGTGATTGCCCTGACAGAGCGGTTGATCTCCCCGCTGAGCAGTTCCGCCCTGTGCTTCAGCTCCTTTTCAGGGATCTGAACCATAGACCGTACAGGCACTTCCGTATCCTCAGATCCAGTGAGATACAGACGCAGAGTCGCCTCAAGGGCCGCCAGCTGCAGCTTGTCCAGGCGAACCGCCCGTGCCAGCGGATTTGCCTTCATCCGTGCCACCCGGTCACCGGTTCCCAGTACTATCCCTGCCTGAGAGCCCCCCAGCAGCTTGTCTCCCGAGAAGGTGACAACGGCTGCTCCGGACTCAAGGCTGTCCTGAACTGCCGGTTCATCGGGGACCGCCAGATTGCCGGGGTCCTTCAGAATCCCGCTCCCCTGGTCGTCGAGCACCGGCAGATTGTGCCTGTTGCCGAGTTCCACCAGTTCGGCAAGCGGCACCTGGTGCACAAATCCCTTCTGGATGAAATTGCTCTGGTGCACGTGAAGGATCAGAGATGTCTGCCGGGTGATCGCTTTCTCATAATCAGTGAGGAAGGTTTTATTTGTGGTGCCGACCTCCACTATCTTCGCACCGCTCTTCTCCATTATATCGGGCATCCTGAAAGAACCGCCTATCGCCACCAGGTGCCCCCTGCTCACGATCACCTGCCGGCCCGAGGCCATGGTGTCGAGGGCCAGAAGAACAGCCGCTGCATTATTGTTGACCGCCAGTGCTGCTTCTGCTCCGGTCAGCACACAGAGCAGTTCCTCCACCCGCGAGAGCCTGCTGCCCCGGGAACCGCTATCCAGATCGTACTCTAGGTCACTGTAAGCTGATGCTGCCTCTCTGATGGCCCTGAGTGCGGCTGAAGCTGCAGGTGCCCTGCCCAGATTAGTGTGAAGAACCACACCGGTTGCATTTATCACACGCCTGGGATGCGGACCGAGTACTCTGTTCGCCGCAGCCGTCACATCGGCTTCAGCCCTTCCGAGTGCCTCCCTGCGGGAAGAGGGCAGCCACGAATCCCCCGCAATCTCACCGCGCAGTCTGTCGACGGTACGCCTAGCCAGATTGGTACGGGCCCCGGGTGTGAGTTTCGCACCTGCACCTTTCCTCAGGACTTTCAGAAGCTCGTCAACAGGGGGAAGAAACTGGAAGGCGCTGTGCTGATCTTTTCCGGGATTTTTCGGCATCCGACTTATCCTTTCTTTCCCCTGTATTAGTGCACCGTTCCATTATATTAGTGCACTGTTCCATAATCACACTGGTATTCGATCGCCTGTGCATTCCGGCCGGCCGTGCTGCTCGTCATCGCTCAAGGAGCCGACAGTCCCACCGGTAAATTTCGCTGTTGATTCGATTCACTGTTTGGCGCACTTTTTAGGTGCACCGCTCAGTAATTACGGTTATGCACCGAAAGCGCTGAAGCGTCCGGCCAGCAAGGCACGAGGAGGAGTGATAGCGGTGTCTATCACGACAACGAGCAACGCTGCTGGCCGGAATACATCGGCGCTTGGATGCCAGCGTAATTACTGAGCGGTGTACTAGATTCGGTTGTGAAGAGTGTTCCTCGACCGATCAGGCGAGAGTAGCTCAGCTGGTAGAGCCTCACGTTGCCAACGTGATTGTCGCGGGTTCAAGTCCCGTCTCTCGCTCCATCTTCGCTCCATTTCAGACATATCCGGAAAGTGTATACGCCTGTGGGACTGCTTGACCGACGGCCGTTTTTCAGTTATAGCCCTTTCATGGTCGTTAAGCGTGCACCAGAGGTCCCCCCGATAGTAAAAGCCCTCGATCCAGCGTTCGAAAGAATGGGCAGGCGGCGTCGCTGGGGCCTCTTCCTGGGTCCCGTTACTTTCCTGTCCATCCTGGTGGCACCGTTGCCAGGTCTGGAAGGACCGGCTCAGGCAGTGCTGGCAGTGGGAGCCCTGATGGCAGTCTGGTGGCTTACCGAAGCGCTCCCCCTTGCAGCCACAGCTCTGCTTCCTCTTGTTCTTTTCCCTCTTCTGGGTGTGGCCGGCACTACCGACACCGCTCCCTCCTACATGCGCCGGAATATCCTCCTCTTCATGGGCGGCTTCTTCCTGGCCATGGCTATGCAGCGCTGGAGACTCCACCGTCGAATTGCCCTCTTCATAGTCAGTAAAGTTGGAACAGGAGGTCGACGACTGGTCCTGGGATTCATGATTGCCACGGCATTCCTGAGCATGTGGATATCGGACACCGCGACCGCCATGATGATGCTGCCCATTGTGCTGGCCGTGATTTTACAGATTTCACCAGATGAACCTGAGCGGATAGACTTTCCGGCGGATGAAGTAACCGGCAAGGGCATGGAAGCCGACGCCACTGCCTCAGCCCTGCTTCTGGGAATGGCCTATGCCGCTCTGATCGGCGGTGTGGCCACTCTGGTTGGAACACCTCCCAACATTGTTTTCGCCGGGGCTGTTTCAAGCCTCTACCCCGATTCACCTCCTATCAGTTTCTTCCAGTGGATGATGGTGGGTCTGCCTCTCACGATCGTCTTCCTGCCACTGGCATGGCTCTATCTGACACGGATCGCATTCCGCGTTCCAAAAGAACCCGTTTCAACTGCGGGCGTAGATGTACTCAGGCAGCAGCGCCAGCAACTGGGGCCGTTGAGCTGGGGAGAACTGGGAGTCGGGATCGTCTTTCTTTTGACAGCCCTCGGGTGGGTATGGCGGGCAGACCTGAACTTCGGCATTATCGCGATTCCGGGCTGGAGCACCCTGCTGGGGCTCGAAGGTGTCAACGATGCAACGGTTGCCATCGCTGCCAGCATCCTGCTCTTCACAATACCAACCGACATGAGAAAAGGGCACTTCCTGCTCGACTGGCAGTGGGCGGTTCGTATCCCCTGGGGAATCCTGCTGTTATTCGGTGGAGGGATCGCCCTGGCCGGAGGCATTGCCGACACCGGATTGGCAGGCTGGATCGGCGAACGCCTTCAAGTGCTGGGCAGAGTACC
>VAPC010184442.1_pt1 | contig 12865 bp, 21 predicted proteins | sample 3395121 | NCBI WGS metagenome assembly VAPC01 (sample SAMN08290434, study PRJNA428436) | hydrothermal vent metagenome | isolation source: Deep-sea hydrothermal vent chimney | place: Indian Ocean: Southwest Indian Ridge | depth 1711 m m
AATGTATAACAACAGAATTGGAGATTTAATAAATGTATTGTTATATTTGTAGTAGATAGTATAATAAAAGAACATAAATACAGAAAATTAGAAATATAAATAATTAAGACAGTCAAAAGAATATAATAATTGGAGGAAATATGAGCAATTTACTAGAAGAATCTGGCCAGATTTTAGGCGATGTTATTACCGAAAAGAAAAAGATTGAGGCCATTCCCGGCGCCGAAAAAGAAAAGAAAAACGGTAAGAAAAAGGAAAAAGAAGAGGTTGATGAATCCGAAGCTGCCGCAAAAAAAGCCATCAAAGCTTTAATGGACACAAACTTTTCTGGAAATAACGAAGCCCAAGGAAAAATGGCCCAACTTATTAGAGGTCTTGCTTTTAGTGAGGAAGATATTTCAAATAAATTTATGGCAGAATTAGACAAAGCTGTAACTACAATTGGAAAGAAAGTTCTTGGAGAAACTTCTGAAGCTTCAGATCATGAGGATGAGGATGAGGAAGAGGAAGACGATGAGGAAGAAAAGGAAAACGGTAAGAAAAAAAAGAAAACTGATATGAAAAAAGAAAAAGAATCTAAGAAGGAATCTAAAAAAATTGAAGAAAGAAAAAAACTTACACCGGACGATTTATTAATCGAAAGGGCCAGTAACCTTTTAATGTAAAATAGGAATTAAAAATTATTACAAAAGAATTTGTAGTAATGGTAGCTTTAATTTATGGAAATAAATACGACTATATTAATACAACATATAAAAATGGTCTATTAAGGTCCATATAATTTGTTCGGAACATGGCCAGTTTTACAAGGACCATACAATCATTATAAATGGCCAAGGATGTCCATTTTGTAACACTAAGGGAGAGGAAACATTAAATGCCTGGCGATGTAAATCCGAATTATGATTCAAATGCTTTACCTAATCAATTTTTTAGGCATCAAAGAGATTATAGAAACGAAAAAGACTTATACAAATCTCTATTGACGGAGGGCTATAATAAAAATGGCGTTCCTATGGAATATTATTTGGTTTCTTATGATACTTCATTTGACCCCATCTTTGGTGAGGATAATGACCGTAGATTAGAACGAAAGTTTGATGTGATGGCGTATTATGAACTTCCCGAGGAAGAGGAGTTATATAGTAGGCTTGGTATTGAAGGTCTTGATAATTTTGTAATCTGGATTTCAAAAGAACATTTTAAACATGTATCGACATATGGACCCGATGCGTTTTCTGTGAGCGGCGCGACCAGCGGCGAGGGCAGCTTTGCTGAAATTTTACCTTGTGGTGGACATATAATCAAGCCAAAGTATACAGATATTTATTTTGAAATCCAAGAATTGAAAATGGAAGATGAAATGTTCCATCAAGAAAAACATACTCATACATTACTTCTTAGAAGATTAAAAGATGAGGGACTTACAATTCCACCATCATTGTCAGGCGATGATATTGTTGATGCAATAAGTGGAGACGATATTTTGGACATTACAGATTCGATTGATCTTGAAAAAACAGATGTTTTATTCAATGTTTCAGCAGATGATAAATTGCCAGATGACCCATATGGAATTTGGTAATTTTTTTACGATAAATAGAATTTATAAATACTTTAAACAGTAAAACAAACTAGGAATCATTTATGGCGGATCAATTATTTGCAGATATTTCACAAACAGGATCCCCTGGTAGCGCTGGTACAGAATTAGATCCTTTTACAGTAGATGAATTAGAAGTAAAATTAGGAACTTCTTTATCCGCAGATACAGATTTTAATCTTAGGGGTACACAAGCCATAAGTGGTCCTATAGATATTACAGATAAAAGCTTTGACTTTACACTAAAACAATGGTCAGGTCAAGTAAAAGCAATTTTTCAAGATGGTAATATTGGTGATGCCGCATTTAAATTTACAGGGTCTTCTTATAAAAAATTTTCTGCCTTTGCACTTCAGTTTGTATTGGATGATACCAAAACAAGACATGCATTTAAAATTGTTGTAGGAGGCAATAAAACATTTGATGGTGGAATTGAAATTAGAAATTGTGTTGGATGGACTACTGCTAATCCTGGTGTTATAGACATGTTTGTATGTGCAGAAGGAGGTTCAAATGGAATTTTTATTTTAAATGGTGTTGGTAATATTGAAAGTAATACGTTATTAGGAAGAAGTACAGGTCGTGTAAATAATCTTATTCAATGGAGAGGAAAAAATACTCAAACAGTTAATATTAAAAACAATATTTTAGAAAGTGCCGATACTGCAATTAAAATTGAAATAGGAAGTCTGGGTACATTTTTTATTGATAGGTCAGGATATTTTGATAATGGAACAGATGTTGATGATAGTTCTGGTGGTTCAGCAACCGTAAACCAAACAAATACATTAAATGCTACCACCACTTTAGTTGCCGATAAAGATAATGGAGGTTTTACTCCATTAGTCACAGGAAAAGGAGTTAATCAAGGCGATACATCTTTGACAACAGATTATTTTGATAATCCTAGAAACTTTGCCGGTGCGGATGATATTGGCGCAGTTGAAGTACAAAATACATCTGATACACAAAGATCAAAAACAGATTTACAACAAATTCTTTTAGATAATACAACAGGAGAAATTAATGAGCAGGATGTAAGAGATGTGCTTGAAACAAATTATGGTAAAATGTTTACTCAAACAGTTACCGGCGATTATTTAACTGCACAGGATGAGGTAGCAGTAAAATTAGATGCAACTTCAAATAATATAAATTTTAGATTGCCAACTGGCAATCAAAACAATGGAAGAGTTTTATTTTTAAAACGAAGCGATAATTCCACAAATTTAATAAATATAAATGTAGATGGGTCTGATATATTTGAAGATGGTTCAACTACAAAAAAATTGATAAATAAGAATGATTATTTGTTGATAATTAAAACAGGAACTGTTTGGTTTATAATGAGTCAGACAGAAAGTTTTTTTACAAGTTTTGATAATAGTGATTTAATTTCTAATACGTTGTTAGTTAATCACGACTTAGGACAAAAGTATGTTAATGTGGCAATTTATAACGATATTGATAAACAAATTATACCTACTGAAATAAGTGCCGTTGATGATGATAACGTAGTAATTGATTTGAACCAAATGTCTGTTAGTGGAATATGGAATTTGATAGTGACTAAATAAATTAACTTCTAACAGGAGAAAAACATGAACGTTGGAAAATTAGACGTTGATGGCGTACTTACCATACTTGATACAGATGTGGTTATGACCAGTAATAAAATTACTGGACTTGCCAACCCTACCGCAGATCAAGATGCTACAACAAAATCCTATGTAGATGCAATTGCATCTGGACTTGATGTGAAAAAATCTGTTAGGGCTTCTACAACCGCCGCATTAGCTTCTCATACTTATGATAATGGAACTGCTGGTGTTGGAGCGACTATTAGCGCCGATGCCGCTGGTGCTCTTCCTGCACAGGACGGAGTTACATTAGTATTGAATGATAGATTATTGGTAAAAGATGAAGGTGCCGGCACAAGCCTTGAAAATGGTATTTATACTGTAACTACAGTCGGTGATGGTTCTAATCCATTTATTCTTACTCGTGCAACGGATGCCGATCAAGATGCCGAAGTGACTGCTGGAATGTTTACCTTTATTTCTGAAGGAACAGCCAATAGTGATAAAGGAATGGTTTTGACAACGGATGATCCAATTACAGTTGGAACAACTACATTAACATTTTCACAATTCAGTTCACAAGGAACAATTGTTGCAGGTGATGGTTTAACCAAAACTGTAAATACACTTGATGTTGTTGGTGGCGACGGTATTACAGCCAATGCTAACGATATTACAGTAGCGCTTGATGGAACCTCTTTGGCAAAAGGTGCTTCCGGATTGAAATTAAATATTACAGGCACAGATAATAGAGCAGTTAGAATGAATGGTACTGGAAGTGTTCAGGATTCTCTTATTTCTATTGCGGATACATCCGGTAATCTTACATTTGAAGTAGCCGCAGGAACAGCAAACGTTGTTGAAAAAACTGGATTGAACCAGGCAGGTGCCGCAGATGCTTTATCTGTTAATGGTCAAGCAAATGCAGGTGCAGGAGCCGGTGGTGCAATGAATATTAATGGTGGTGCAAGCACAGGTGGTACAGATGGTGATATTAATATTGGTGTTACCGACGCAGGTGATATTAATATTGGTAATGCAGGTGTTGGCGATATTGTTCTTAATAGTGGAGCCGCATTAACGTGGCCCGCCGCTGATGGAGCCGCAACCGATTATGTTATGAAAACTGATGGTGTAGGAGCTCTTGCATTCCAAAAGAACAATCACGTTGAAGGATTTGTAGATGCTGACCTTACAGCTGGTGTATTGACACTTAATCATGCACTTGTCAGTCAATATTGTTTGGTTCAAATATATGATAATAATAATAAGCAGGTTCTTCCTGATGAAATTACTTTGACCGATGCTAACAATTCCGCAATTGATTTAAGTTCCATGGGAACTTTGACAGGAACTTGGCACGCTGTCGCTTATAGGGGAACAACTGTTATTGCCTAATAGTTAAATAAAGGATCCCCTTTGGGGATCCATTTTTAAATTTTAATGAGAGAATAAATGAAAGTAGGAATACTTAGAATAGATGGCGATAGTATAATTTTAGATACTAACTTTGATCTTAACTTTAATAAGTTAATTAATGTTGATACACCAACTGTTTCGGGAGATGGTGTAAATAAAGCTTATGTAGATGCTCAATCAGGTGGAATCAGTAATGTGGTTGAGGATTTAACTCCACAACTTGGTGGAGATTTAGATATAAATGGTAAAAAGATAGTATCCGTATCTAATGGTAATATTGAGATTGTTCCTAATGGGACGGGAGATATTGTTGTATCGAATGGCAATTTTATCATAGGCACATCTGTACCATCAGAAAAACTTCAGGTAGATGGTAGTATTTTGATTAGACCTGATGCTGAATCAACAAGAACAACCAAGATTACAAATTTAGGCACAGAGCCACTTTTACAGTTAATTAATACTAATGTTGCAAACCAACGTGGAGGTTTTATAGAATTTGATGGTAATACTGGTAGTGTTGGATCCTTTATTAGTTCTATTGATACAAGATGGCATGGAACTTTAGTTTCTAGGATAGGTTTTTTATCTGGCTCTGATACTGCCAATAAAGATGATGGTAAAATTTTATTTTATACTGCTTCTGCTGGATCAGTATTAGAAAGAATGAGAATTGAGACAGATGGTTCCATAGGTTTTGGTACCTCAAATCCAGGAACAGCATATTTTTTTAATGGCAAGGATATAAGAATAGATGGAGGGTTTCTTGGTTTGGATGTTACTCCTACTTCACATTTTCATATAATGGAAACGTCAAATACCACACCAATCCAATTATTTTTTGAACATGCTTCCGGAAGCGGTGCTAATAGGCGGATTGAATTTATTACTGATGCAAATCCTAGTTTGGATAATGATATTTTATTTGATATAGATTCAAGATGGAATGGAACAACAGTTGGAAATATTCGTATTCTTGCTGGAAACGATACAGGAAATAAAGATAATGGACAAATTAGATTTTATACTGCATCTGCCGGATCAACATTAGAAAGAATAATGATTGATGAAGAAGGAAATTTCGGGATTGGAACATCAATTTTTGGAACAGCGGCAGCTGGTATTATAGGAATTGGTAATGGAACTGCTCCAACAACTTCACCGGCTAATATGATTCAGCTTTATTCTGAAGATGTTTCGGCTAGTTCCGAATTGAAAGTTAGGGATGAGGCTGGAAATATAACTGTATTATCTCCTCACAATTTTAGTTTAACTAATGGACCAAGTGAAGAAATGGCATGGTCATATTATTCTGAACGAAATGGAAAGGCTATTAATGTTGATATGCTTAAACTTGCTAGGGTAATTGAGAACCTATCAGGAGAAAAATTGGTAAACATTAAAAATATAATGGAATAATTTATGCCAGGATCATTTAGTACAGGATTTAGTACAGGTTTTACTGTTTTAAATTTAGTTGTAAATACTATTGTTGCCAATAAAGGTTCTATAGCTGGTGGAAATATAATTACAATAAATGGTGATTGTTTTCAAGATTTTCAACTGTCAGGTATCGTAAAAATTGGAGGAATAGAAGTTTTATCATATTCATTATGGTCAATGACTCAATTAAAAGTTGTTGTACCTCCAGGAACTTTAGGATTTGCCGATGTTGCTGTTACCATAGAAGGGGATGAAACTGTCACAGTGTCTAATGGTTATAAGTATATAAATACTAATATAGGACATGCTGTTTATACTGGAGTCGGTGATGGAGTATATGTAGGAGTATTTTAATGGAAATTACAAGACAAAAAAATAATCAAACAATTATTAAGTTCCCTTTAATAGATGCCAATAATCCACCAATTCATTTCACAGGAACGGCATGGGGATCATTAACAAATGAAAAAGTTGAATATTGTTCTTGGTCAGATACTACTGTTCCAATTTCTGGAACTGCTACAAATACACCAGTTGAAAGTGCTGTTCTAGGTCTTTGGTATTTGGTGTTACCTGCTGTAGATTTAAATCCTAATAGTGGGAATAATGATTATATGTCTTTAAAATTTTCAGCAGATGAAATAAATCCACAAACGATTATTATTCAATTAACAAAGAATGATCCAAAAGAATATTCAGATTTTGATCAGGCAGTTGATATAGTTGCAACTACAATATCAGGAGACCTTTCAATTAGTGGATTTGCCACAGAGGAACAGGCCGAGGATATTCTTGCTAAAGTGAATGCTATTGAACCAGAAGTTTCTGGACTTAATGGAGAATCTTTTCCTAAAATAGGAGTGGAAGGAGATTTGATCACTTCTGGAGGAACAATACAAAATATCAAAATAAAGGATATTGATATAAGAGATGATGAAGTTTGGATTGCATATTTAGACGCTTCTGGTATTTTAAGAATACATAAATTTCCTTTTGTGCAAGATCAAATATATTTGACTGGAGGGGATGGATAGTATGGCTAAATTGTTTACAATAAATATGTTTAAAAAAGTAAAATTTTCGGATGGTATTAAAACAAATTTTTGTAAAGAAAATAATATAAATTTGATGAGAATAAAATATACTCAATTTAATATAATAGAAAATATATTAGCTAATTTAAATATATAAATACTTAGAAGTTGAAATTGACGTAATCAATAACTGAAAAGGAGGTTTGTAATGATTAAGGTCACTAATGGTCAAATTTGGGGAGGCTCTGTAGATTCCCTTACAAAAGTTTTAGAGCTAAATCTTCCAGCAAAAACATCTTTCAAATTAGTTAAGCTTATTCGTAAGGTTAATGAAATTTTACAAGACATACAAGAAGCACATAAAAAGCTCCTTGAAAAATTTGGAGAAAAAGACAAGGATGGAGAATTTATCCATGTTCTTGATCAACAAACAGGTAAGCCAAACGAAAATCAAATCCAATTAAAAAAGGACTCAGTTAAACCTTTTAAGGAAGAATACAAACAACTTCTTGAGGTTGAAAATGAGATTCAAGGTACTAAAGTTACTTTAGACGATCTCGGTGATATTGAGATTCAACCTGGCGTTCTTTTGACGTTAGATTGGTTGTTTGACGACGGAACAGATGAAGAAATAACTCCTGATAATAAAAAAGAAAAAGAAGTTACACCAGCTTAAAAATATAAATCTCTTACGAGTATAAAAGGGTTGTTAATTTTGACATCCCTTTTTATTTCCCCATTTTAAAGTATAAATAATTGTATAATAAATCCAATAAAACAGGTTTAAGGAGGAAATAATGTCAATTAAAGAGAAAATTTCAAAACTCTTAACTGAAAGGGTCTCTCCGTCTGAAATTAAAAAATTTGTGGGTGCCCTCAAAAAGAAAAATATCAAAAAAATTTCCGCTAAAACATTTCCTCAAGTTGAAAAGGCAACAGGCAAAAAAAGCGAATGGATAATTGATAATTGGACTGCTATTAAAGCCGCAGTAGAAAAATCAGGTATTGTTGTTGAAAATGAGGAAATAAGTGAGGCGGTTAAAAAGTTTGGTTTTGATCTTACAGACGGGGAGTCCATATAATGAGCAAATTATTAGAAAATTTAAAAACGGCCCTAGACTTTAATGATAAGAGGACAATTGTATCTGAAAATAAAACACCCATGACGACCATATCCCCTTTAATTAAAGAATTAATGGAGGATAATTTTAGTACAGGCAAAAAGAAAAGTTTAAATGCATTAAGAAAACTTATTAGAATAGCTGAAAGCGAGGAGCCAATTGCAAAATCTTTTATGAGAGATTTGAACAGTGCCATTAAAATTATTGGTGAACGTGTATTTAAAAAATTGGAATCTGGTAAATTTAGAGGAAGAAAGATTGAGGAAATAAAATAATGATTCTTGAAAAAACAAAAGATATTAAAATTTGCAATAGAAATATTACATATTATAAAAAAATAGGTTTTAATATTAATATTGATAGTATTATAAATGTAAATATTTTTGATATTCCCAAATATTCAAGAATAAAAATTTTTCTAATGGAATACAACCAATGTCATTAATAAATGAAGTATTAACAATAGAAAAGAAAACCGCAATAGATTCAATCACTACATTTTTTTTCTTGAAGAAATTAATGCAACCAGTGAAGAAATCTAATGCTTTTAAATTAAGGTTGGTAGATGATATTGGTAAGGTTATAAAAAAACCAACGACCGATGAGGAAAAACAAGCACTAACTATTTTAGATAAATTTACATTCAAGATGCGTAGATTACTTGGAGGAAAATTAGCACAATTAAATAATTTTCTTTTCCTTCAATCATTAAATAATAATCTTTATAATAAGGTAATTGTAAATGGGACGATTGCCCAACGTGCAGAGATAAAAAGAATTGAAAGGGACTTAGAAAAGCTCCAAGAAAAATATGACTGTGATTTAGAAGATATAATTTTAGTAGTAATGAATGAGCAAATAAGGAATAACAAAAATATTTTTTAATTATGATATTATGACAATTTATAAAGCTACATCAAAGACTTCTAAGAAAATATATATTGGTAAAACTAAAGCCTTAAACAAACGAAAATTGATTATAAATACCTAATAAAAGAGAGACAATATGAAATTTAAAGAATATTACGCTGAACAAAATACTTTAATGCAAAAACTTCCTTTATTTTTAATGCCAATTGGAATTCCTGGTTCAGGTAAATCTCGTTTTATAAGATCATTAAATGCAAGTTTTCATATTGAGTCAAGTGACAATATTAGAAAAAAATTAACTGGTAACGTTTCGGATATTTCCAGAGATAAAGAAGTTTTTGAAATTGCACATAAAAATATTTCAGCTTCATTAAGAGAGGGCAAACATGCGGCCTTGGATGCAACAAATGTAGATCATAAAAGACGAAAGGAATTTTTAGAAGGATTGCCTCCTCACCGTCGTAGATTTAAACTTATTGAGGCAGATCCAAAGGTTGCAAAAGAAAGAATTAAAAAAGATTTAGAAGATGGAAAAGATAGAAGTAATGTTCCCGATAGAGTTGTGGATACATCATTCAAAAAATTACAAGAAGGATTGAAGCATTTAGAAAAGGAAGGATTTAAACCATTCAATAAAAACGAGGCATAAAATGAAAACAGAAGAAGAAAATATACAAACTCTTGTAGAAGATGCAAAAATATTTTTAAATGAGGATAATATTACCGAAGCTAAATTAGATAGTCCAACAAATATTGCAGCCGCCCAAAATAAGGCAGACGATATGAAATTTGATTTATTGGATTTTGGAGACAAAGTGAAAAAATTTTTATCTGAATATCCTGAAGTTAAAAAATGGCCACAAATGAAATCTTTTAGTAATAGTTGGAAAACTGCTATGAAAGATTGGGATAAAGTTATTAAACAATTTGATAAAGTAATGGATAAATTATAATAAAGGAGAATTAAAATGGATATTCAACAAAAAATAGAAACATTTTTAAAAAAAGATAAGGAAGAAAAAATTAATGAGGTCTCACCACAGGCTATGTCTGTTATTAAAACATTAGAAGGAAGTCTAAAGGATTTAAAAAAGCAAACAGCAAAAGGAGATTCTAAAAAAGTTGAAGATCGCGCTGATTCTATGAAAGAGCTTTTGGATAAACTTATAGACTTTGTATAAAAGGAGAAATAAAATGAGTATTAATGAAAAAGTACAAAGCCTATTAAGTGAGGATGGACGTTTAATTGATATGCCAGAAGATATGTTCTCTGGTCAACCAGTAACAATTCGTGAAATAAAAAAGGGCCGGTTTTATTTTTTAGGTAGTTCTAAATTAGAATTTAATCAATATGAAGATACTACTAGAAATGGACAAAAAGAATCGGAAGCTGAGGATATATGGGAATATTCCCTCAATCAAAAAATTGCAGGTAAGGTTATTCAAACTGAAAAGGGTTTTGTAATCAAATCAAAAGAAACGGATAGGGTTGAGGAAATAGAAGGAAATGATATGGATGCAATGGTTCGCCAAGTTGTTTCAATTCTTTCACATGAAGGACTTGTGTAATGAATATTCAAGAAAAAATTAATAAATTTTTATCTGAAAAAGACGAAAAGAAAATTGATAAATTTAGAAATGATTTTTTTAAAGGCTTAGATTTAATTGATAATGCTATTACAGAATATAAAAAGATGGGAGCAAATCCTAATAAAGTAAAACAATTGCAAAAATGGTCAAGAAGTTTAGTTAATACTGTAGATGAAGTAATTAATACAATTAAGGATTAAATATGCCATCTGCCGCTATAAAATCATTTGCAGACAAAAGTGGAAAGTCCATTGAAAAGGTAGAAGCACTCTGGAAAGAAGCAAAGAAAGGTATTAAAAAATCTTTTCCTAATGTTACTCCTGATAGTGATAGGTTTTTTGCATTGGTAACCGGCTTATTAAAAAAGATGTTAGGTCTTTCTGAACAAGACATTCTTCCTGATATTAATACAACTACAATTGGTCCTCCTCACCAAAAGAAATTCTTTCCTTTGTTTAGAAGAAGTCCAAAACCAGGCAAGCATACAAAATGTAAATGTAAAAATGGAAAATGTAAGTGTCCTGAAGTTTCGTTAAATGCCTTTTCTGAATCCTTGGCATGTAAAATAAAGGATCTTTTGAAAAATAATGTGTAAAAAGATAACCACCAGTGAATTTATTAATAAGGCAAGAGGATTGCACCTCAATAAATATGATTATTCACAAGTAACACATACAGGAGCAAACAACAAAGTTGAAATATTGTGTAAAAAACATGGAAGTTTTAAACAAAGAGCCAGAAGTCATTTGTTAGGATCAGGATGTTTAAAATGTTATAATGAATCCAAATGTAAAAAATATTCATTAACTACCGATGAGTTTATTTTCAGAGGAAAAGAAAAATTTGGAAATAAATATGGTTATGAGTTTGTCGAATACAATGGATACAAAAAATATGTTAAAATAATTTGTCCAATTCATGGAATGTTTGAACAAAGACCGTATAAACATTTAAAAGGTAATGGATGTTTAATATGTACCAGAGAAAAAATTGCTAATATTCAACGCTCAACAAAACAAGAATTTATAAAAAAGGCAAATGATGTCCATGGCAACACATATAATTATTCTAATGTAGAATATAAAAATAATCATTCTAAGGTTAAAATTATATGTAAACAACATGGACAATTTTTACAAACTGTTTCTAACCATTTAAGCGGTCGGGGCTGTCCAATTTGTAAAGGATCTTATGGAGAAAAAGTTATTCAACAAATGTTGGTTGAATATAAAATAGAGTTTGAACCACAAAAACTTTTTAAAAGTTGTAAAGGAAAAAGAAGGCATCTTCCATTTGATTTTTATTTACCAAAGTATGACCTGTGTATTGAATATGATGGAGATCATCATTTTAAACCAATTTCCTTTTTTGGAGGAATAAAAACTTTTAATATTATTAAACACAATGATAATATTAAAAATGTGTTTTGTAAAGAAAATGATATAAAATTGGTTAGAATTCCTTATAGTAGAAATAGAAATAAAATTAAACAAAGATTACAAATGGTGTTATAATGCCAAATACTAATTTTAATGAATATTTAAAATTTATTAGACAATTTGAAAATACTACAAAAATATTTTCAGGTAATCTTTATGTTTATAGATATTTTTTTAGAAAAAACCCAAAATTTAATAAAATACCTCTTGATATTGTAAAGTTTTATGATAGGTGGCCAGCCGTATTGGTATTTGAAATAGATAAAAAGAATAGAACAATTTATGGTTTAAATCTTCATCAGATTCCTTTGAAAGCCAGATTATTTTGGTTAGAAAGAATAGCAAAATTAAAAAAACCAAATGTTGCAAGATTTTTTCCAATGACATATAAAATTTTTAGACGTTTATGGAGAAAGGCTATTTTTGGAGTAAGACAATATAAAGTAAACCGGGTTGATTTTAAAGAATTGAGAAAAATTCCATTTGAAAACTGGGAGGAACTTTTTGATTTTACAGCAAAAACATACCATAATGCAAATATTAATGAAATTGATAAAAGATTTTTAAAATTTAAGCCCAAGCCTTAACGGATTTATTAATATGAAAAAATCAAATACTAAAGAATTTATTAAAAAGGCAACAAAAATTCATTTGAATTTATATTGTTATAAATACGTTAATTATATCAATTCTCATACTAACATAAAAATTAAATGTAAAGAACATGGAATTTTTTTACAACAACCTGGAATTCATATATTTGGAC
>VAPC010799011.1_pt1 | contig 12864 bp, 10 predicted proteins | sample 3395121 | NCBI WGS metagenome assembly VAPC01 (sample SAMN08290434, study PRJNA428436) | hydrothermal vent metagenome | isolation source: Deep-sea hydrothermal vent chimney | place: Indian Ocean: Southwest Indian Ridge | depth 1711 m m
CTTTCTGTGGCCGTGCAAGTGAAATAATCACGCGGCTGAATTCTGAATTGATCGATCAACTCCGCAAGAAGTCGATCATCCTGGAATCTCAGGGCACCCATCTCTTTGCGCCCAACATGAAGGGAGTGCGTATCCCCTTCCGAAGTGAGGACCACTCAAAAGAGAAGACGCTGGGATTCACGTCAAGGCGTTTCGACTTCGACAGCATCTTCGCATCTGAGATGGAGAAGTATCCCGAGATCAAATTACTGGAGGATTACGAGGCAAAATCCTTCACGAAAGCCAACGGTAAATGGATAATCACAGCATGTAATAACAGTAATAGCAGGAATAATTATCCTGAGATTACAACAAAACTGATCATCGCAGCCGATGGGGCCAATTCGCGATTTGCGAATCAGGTTGCGGGTAGAAAAACCGATCCCCGGCATTACGGAGCCGGAATCCGCGCGTACTATTCCGGTATGGAGGGGCTGGATCCCGATGGCTTTATCGAGCTGTATTTCCTGAAATCCTTACTACCAGGTTATCTCTGGATTTTCCCTCTGTCCGATGGCATGGCAAATACTGGTGTCTGGACCAGAAGTGATCTCGTTCGCAGAAAGAAGATTAACCTGGAGCGTGAACTGCAAACAGCTTTACAAACCTTACCTGGGCTGAAAGAACGATTTGCTGATGCTCGAATGGCTGCTCCACCTGTAGGATTCACGCTTCCACTGGGATTCAGGATAAAAAACATCTCCGGACCGCAATACATGCTGGTGGGAGATGCAGCCTCCCTGATAGATCCTTTTACCGGTGAGGGTATAGGGAATGCAATGGTCAGTGGTGCACTGGCCGCAGAGCAGGCAATGCTTTGCACTCAATCAATGGATTTTTCTGAAGCGAGTTTGAGGTCTTACGATTCCCGGATTCAGGCGATTCTGGGTCGAGAATTACTTTTGGGCCGGCGATTGCAGAAACTGACAAGACATCCTCAACTCATCAATCTTATTGCCAATCGTGCCCAACAAGAAGGCATCGTTTTTAAGACACTGACCTCAATGTTCCAGAATCTGGACCGAAGCGAGCGCTCAAGAAGCGCCCTCTCCTTACTAAATCTGATCCGAAGAAGGAGGCGATAACGCCTACCACTTCCCCCGATTTTTTCCAGAAGTTTCCACAGGAAGTCGAAATAGGATAAATGTAAGCTCCACTCATAACAGGTCCACTGACATAGCTCGTTTGTGCATATTCAGCAATGACCCTGAGGGTATCAGGCGTCTGGTAGAAAAGAATAACCTCGCGCCTAGTGCCCTGTTTATGTCCGACGTATCTAGTGAATAGAGACGTTCAGACTCGCCGAGGTTAAATACGATTTCAGGTCTTTCTCTTCTGAGGTTCCTCGATTCCAGTGCTTTTTGAAAAGGTTGTTCCGACATATAATCAACCCGTTCGATAAAGGAACGATCTGGCCTGAAGTAATGAGCTGTGAAACCGAAACGGCCGCCAAATACTGTAAAATACCCATTCGGGCTTAGCCAAATAGAAAATTGCTGTCTTTATCGCAGCCAGTACTTATCAAGAAAATAGCCACAATCACGAGGTTGCAATACCTCATGATAACCTCACTGATCGATATCGGCAGCAACGTACAGTTATCTAATACACTCGATGATGAATTCAGATCCAATCTGCTATGGCGCAGAAGCCAGGCAATCACTGGTTTTATGGATCTGGTCGCTCGATCCGATTTCTCAGAACGCATGCAGTTCGGCAAGATGATGGCAACCAGCCGTCAGGCATATCAGCTCCACATCTGGAGCTGGTATATGCTTATCTGGAGTCTTCTTTTCTCAATACTGATTTCTAGGATCCGGTTTACTTCCGTGCATAAAAGTCAGGGATTTGCTGAAACTCCACGATCAGGTGAATGGGACCTCTCACTTATATGGCTCTTCGGCACATGGATACCTTTTCTCTTCTTCAAAACCCCCTGGACACCGATCGAACTGATAAGTCAATTCCTGGTTATAGGGATAGCTATCGTACTACTCTTCCAATAGTGGTTTTTCCTGTTCTGATCAGGGGAGCAGACAGGAAGCATGAAAAAGCGGGATTAAGAGACCTGACTGCACCGTTAATATTGTTCTCTGCGTTCCTGGTGTTAATATCGACAATGATGACGTGGCTATGGTCTCAACCATATGGTGAAAGATTACTGACAATCATGCACGCATCTGAACCATACTTCCTTTCCGGCACGTTATTCCCCTATTAAGGAAATTAAGAACTCCATACTCCCATTTTTCCGCGGTTTATTCCAGAACCACTACTTTAGCCTGAAGCACCAGATTGCGGCGTTCTGCCTGTACAAAGGCGACAACAACAAGGTTGCCGGGATCTATCTTGTCCAGTTTGGCCGAGAACCCGGACCAGCCATACCTGCCCCTGAATCTGTCCTCAAAATCGTTTGTATAGGTCAGCAACTCGGCTTCCACTTCATTCAGATCGATTTCGAATTCACCGGTGTACTTTCCATCGGCGAGGTTGAGCGGTTGACCCTGCGGGCCGCCTACCATTTTGCGGACGACCATCTGATGAACCGATATCCCGCTATTGCCGGTATAGATAAGCATCTTCTCGGCCAGAGCGATCCTCAGGTACAGATTGCGAAAGCGGCCAGGATCACCGATCAGTTCGGCGGCGGCGTTGATCTTGACAACTTTCCCATCAACGGATGCATCCAGCTTGAGGCCTACAACAGGTTCACTCCTCATGGCCCTGCGTACTGCGGAGTTTATCGTATTGAATCTCGCCCGGGCGTACTCTGCGGGTCCGCCACCTCCACCCACACCTCGGCCGTCCACGAAGACAGTGGGAGTGCTTCTGGCATCGTAATACTCCGCACGTCCCTCTGAATCGGCGTTGGTCATCGGATCGGGCATCGGTATATGCAGGTGGTATTCGAGAACGGCCAGTTGTGAGGAAGGGTATTCCTTCAGCAGTTTATCGAATGCCATGTCGACGGCGACACAGGGTGGACATTCCGAGCCTGTGAAAAGCTCGGCCAGTACAACTTTCTGTTCCTCCAGATCCTGCGGCAAGACGGTAGATGCCCCTGCCAGCAACAAGGCAGCCACAGGCAACAACAGCAATAAATTCCTCTTCATGACTCCCCTCCCGAAATGGAGATATCCAATATCAATCTACGATACAGTTTTTCTTCGGAAATCTTCATGAATCCAGCTGCTCAGGAGAGATTCTCCAACCTTCACCCGGCAGATGACTCAGGGCTAATCCACCCAGCAGGGAAACCATGCAGCCCAGTGGAACCAGCCAGACCCAGAACAGGTTGGCGAATAGAACAAGTGTTCCTGAACCCACCACTCCTATGGCCATGGCCGCAACCGCTGATTTAGGCCCTGGTCGGACTGTCAGTCTTCCGAGCAGGAATGTGCCCAGGAAACCTCCATAAGTAACCGAAGCTATCGCCAGACCGACCTCGACGACCGGGTTCTCGGTACTTCGGAAGAGCATTGCCCCACCTATCAGAACCAGAGCCCACACGAGAGTCATGCGACGGCCCTTTTTAAGATCGTCTCCTTCTCCATCCTTTTCATTATCTGCTTCTGCACTCCTGCCGGCTGCAGGGTGGATCAGGTCGAGCACCGTGCTGCTGGCAAGCGAATTGAGGCTGCTGCTGAGCGTCGACATGGCCGCAGCAAAGATCGCGGCCAGCATGAGACCTGCAAGACCGGCAGGGAGGCCCTCTACTATGAACCGCGGGAAAACATGATCAGAGGGCATTGTCTCGCCCCCGAATGCAACAAATAGAGTGCTGCCCAGTACCAGGAAGAGAGTGAACTGCAGAACCACCACAAAGCCGCTGGTAATCAGGGCTGCCTGGGCCTGTTTGAGACCGCGTGTGGCGAGCATTCTCTGCACCAGCAGCTGATCAGTACCGTGGCTTGCCATGCTCAGAAAAGCTCCGCCAAGCAGGGCGGCAGGCAGTCGATATCCGCCTCCGAAAAGCCCCTTAATACCCTCATCCAGACCCATGTTGACAAGTCTGAGTTTGCCCTCTGGCAGAGCGGCTACAACCGCATCCCATCCTCCCAGCTGTCCCAGCAATATCAGCAGGGCGATAAGCGCACCGCCGATATAGAGGACCAGCTGGATCGCATCGAGCCAGACGATAGACTTGATACCGCCCACATAGGTATAGATGACAGTAATCAGACCGATCAGGAGTATGCAGAGGGCATAAGACCAGCCTGTTATGAGCGCAAGAGGTATGGCAGTTGCAAAGAGCCGCACGCCGTCTGCCAGCACGCGTGTGATGAGAAAGAGGACCGATGCAGAAGCCTGTGGAGCTCTGCCGAATCTCTGTCCCAGATAACCGTAGGCCGTCATTGCTTCCCCCTTGAAATAGAAGGGGAGAAGAATGGTAGCTGCGGCAATCCGCCCCAGTACATAACCGAAGGCAAGCTGCAGGAAAGTGAAGTCTCCGGTGTAAGCCAGACCGGGAACGCTGATCACGGTGAGCGTGCTGGTCTCGGTGGCGACTATCGAGAACATTACCAGCAGCCATGGAAGCTCCCTGTTGCCCAGAAAGTAATCCTCGGCCGTGTGCTGCTTTCCTGCCATCCATAGTCCGATGCCTATCGTGCCCAGCAGGTAGACAACCAGAACAACGATATCTGCAGAGCCCAGTCCACCCATCACAACTCCCCTCTCCCGGTGTTTTTCCCGCCGCCATTTTCCATATTCACATCAGAAAAGGAACGGGCCGGAATCCGTTTCTGACCCGGCACGAAGCTGCCCAGAATGACAGGTTCCCTGGCACCGGTAACAGCCGGGATGCCTGCCGGCACCCCCATAAGGAATGCATCTGCAAGCAGGGCAAATGCGACCGCCTCTTTCGAGTCCGCCGGCAGTCCCAGATCATCACTTGCAATAAGTCTGGCCGGGGCGATCCGAGCAGCCAGGCGTTCGACAAGCACCGGATTGCGGACACCACCACCCGAAACAATCACGTCGAGATTCCTGTCTCTGTCGGGGAGGAATCTCTCGTATGAGAGTCCGATCGATTCAACCGTGAACTGCAAAGCGGTAGCTACCAGATCTGCCAGCGGATAATCACCGCCCCACCTGTTCCAGACCTCATCTGCAAAGAGAGCCCCGAACTCCTCTCTCCCGGTGCTCTTCGGAGGCTGTCGGAGCAGAAACGGGTGTTCCATCCAGCTCTCGAGCAGATCGCCGATCACCTCACCATCGGCGGCCAATTCTCCATCTGTATCAAATGATTTATCGGAACCGGTACCGCACTGCACGAGGCCGTCGATCACCATATTGCCCGGACCAGTATCGAATCCGGTAATACCTCCGAGGCCGCGACCTGCCGGCAGCCACGTCAGGTTTGCTATCCCGCCAATATTCTGCGCAATCCGATCCCGGTCGGGATCGCGCATCAATACCGCATCTGCATAGGGAACCAGCGGCGCACCCTCTCCACCTGCTGCCAGATCCCGACTTCTGAAATCGTACACGACATCACAGCCGAGGTTATGGGCAACCACCGCGGCAGATCCGAGCTGAAATGAAACCTCTCCACCGGGATCGTGGAATACGGTCTGGCCGTGCAGACCGATTGCTTCGATCCGGTCAGTTGATATCGCAGCCTGTTCGAAAAGCGTTTTGAGGGCATCGGAGTAGGCTGCCCCCAGCTGTACGTGCAGGTGTGCAATTCTGGATACGCTGGAGGAATCAGCGGCTGCCTCAAGTATCTCTTTCCGGATTTCGGGAGAGAATGGATCAGTATGGTGAGCTGTGACTTCCCAATCCGGTGCCAGGGGATCGCCCTCGAGCCTTACGAGTGCTGTATCGATACCGTCTATGGAAGTACCCGACATGCACCCGGCGAGGAGCCTGGTGCCGGACGTGCCTTCTTTCACTGATAGCCAGCCCCTGATCCAACAGCGACCACTACCCTGCCGATGAGGAGGTCCTTCCTGCGGGCGGTTATCTCGTAGAAACGCCCTTCACCCTGCAGGCTGTATCCGGGCAATAGATCACGACCCGGTTCGATCTCATACCCGCGATCGTTGGGTCCTTCGGGGCCGGGGAAACCCCTGAAATTGATTGTCAGCGGTTCGGCATCTCCGGGTTCGGTTACAACGTCAACGACTGTGATACGGTCGGTAGTTGTAACGTGCAGAGTGTCCCCGGCAGCCAGCGCGAAGATCGGCCCATCTCCCCGGCGGATCAGCATGTACTGAAGCCGCGGCTGTATAACCTGAATCACCGCCTTGGCCAGTATCTCCTGTCCCCGCTCTGCCCTTACCTCGTAAAGTTCCTCCTCGGGACTGAGACTGAACCGTTGAAGCAGATCTTGTGCCGTGTTGATGAGATAACCCCGATCCTCACCATCATTGAAGGAGGTATTCCCGACAAACCCCCTGAAATTGATCTTGTATCCCTCTGTCACAGTTGCCAGCGGATCGTCCAGCTGGAGCCCGTCACCCCACACCACCTTGAGGGTTTCACCAGGCCGTACATAGGTCCACTCACCATTTACCGCCAGCCGGAAAGCTTCGACTTTCGGAGCAAGGACCATAGCTGCCGGCAGTGCCCTGGAGGAGGGAACAGAAGCAGCCGCATCAATCCTGAAGAGGATCTCGCCGCAAGGGTACTTATCCTTCCTGACGTAAACACGCGCATCGTTGTAGAGCACTATCGGGCGGTGGAAATCATTAAAGTTGCCTGTACCCTCGATATCTACTACCAATCCACGCTCATAGTTTGCCTCGACATGTGTGATTTCAAGCGTTGTACCCGGCGGAACGGCCAGAGTACCCCCCTCCTCTACTATCACGGAGGGATCACCATTTACCGAGACTGCCAGATAGTTGAGAGCCGGTGTCACGAGGGCTAATCGGGGATGGTCCGGCTCTATACCGTATGTGTCCAGGAAGGCATTTATAACCATAACCTGATATTCGACCCGCAGTGATTCATCAGGTATGTCCCGGGAGGTCTCTACTCCGAATCCGGGTATTCCAACCCGGCTTACGGCGTGGAAAGTGGCAGAACCTCGCTGTTCCTTATACAGAGATTCTTCGTTGAAGGTTTTTGTGTTCTTGACCCGGAAGTAGTGGTCGGACTGGCTGATCATGCTGTTGGCCCGCTCCATGATTTCGATGGCCATTGCCTCCATGTTTACACGTTCACCATTCGGTCTGGTGAATTCTGCGGTGTCAATGATTATCGACTGTCCCCACAGTTGCGGATTGCTTCGCGGACCCTCCCAGGTCGGATTGTAGAATCCGGATCCATCGTGCAGGTTCAGCAAAGCGTCCGATTCAGTCATCAGACTTCCCAGAACTCCCACGATATTCTGATTGACCTCATGTTCGTAGGAGGCTCCGAACTGGCGGTTGAGGTCACCGCTGACACCGCGTGTATTCTGGTATATCGAGAAGATATTCGCCCTGGGAACAACAATCAGGTTCCCCTTCCGCAGGGTTAGGTCGGCAAAGAGGTCTGCAGCAAGGTAGCCGCCCGGTTCGTTGCCGTGGATGCCTCCGATGATCATGATGGTGGGCCCCGGTTCCCTGCCCCTTATGTGGTAAACGTGAAGTTCGTAATCTGTATCAGCAAAGAAGATGGTATGGGAGCGGCCCGGAGGTGCGTTATCGAGAAGTGGCAGTACAGGTTCCGGTGCTGCTTCGGCAATCAGTGCCGTAGTGAAAAATGCGATCACCAGGCCCAGTTTCATGATCCGCCGCCTGCCGGGAAGATGCGTTCGAGCAGCAGATTACCCTGGTTGTCATATACAAGGAATTGAACTTCACGCATCCGGAAGCCTTCGGGAAGTGGAAATTCATGTCTGATCGGTTTCAGTCTTCTTATGGCGAACGAATCTCCGGTCTGCGGAGACAGAGGCCGCCCGTTGACAATCGTCATCGGGGGAAGAGTCAGATAGCGGCCCGGTCTGTCGGCATCCTCGATCAGGACGGCAATGAATCCGCGCTGCACTTCACCGGTCCATTCAATTTTCGTCAGTTGAACGCTGAGCTCCCACCGATTATCCCCCTCTATCGGCCGCAGTGAGAAGTTGTCAAAGCGCACTAACGCCTCAGCCGGCAGAGGACTTTCTACAATTGATGCAGATGTTTCAACAGGCCGGGTTGCCGGCTCGGTCTGTGCGGACTGCTGCTCTTCCTCTGCCAGCTCCGCAGCCCCGGGCACCTGATCGACTCCTGCAGGTTGCGGTGAAAGGGCAACTATCTCGCGACCTGCCATCAGCTGGTATTTATCCCACAGGCGCTTATATTCGATACGCTGCAGGATCGCGCCATATGTCAGAACCGCTGCTGCCAGCAGAAGCACGACCGCACCCACCGATAACCAGATGAATTTACGCCTGGTAAAGGCCCAGGTGCGGTTCCGGCCATCGGGGCGGAGAAGTATCAATGTCAGATGCCGTCGGCTCTTATCCATTGGCTGGCCCGTTCAGGCTTCTCATCTCCCGCTGGTCTCGCTGACTATCCTCCATACACCATTTTCGAGTTCGAATCGAAGTCGCTTATGAGAGAGCGCGAGATAACTATCAGCTTCATATCGTTGATCGAATTCAGCTACCATTCCGCCATCACCGGGATAGATCTGCAGGTTGCTGATTTCAATCTTGATGAAGCTGTAGCGTTTATTCAGCTGGTTCTTGTAGGTCCGGTAGGCGGAATAGTCCATCCCGCGGCTCGAGAACGCCCTGCTGTAAAAGGCCATATACCTGTCTGTATCCCTTGATTCCCAGGCCGACTCCCAGCCGGTCACGAGCTCATCGATCACACTTTCAACAGGTACTGGCTTTACAGGATCCGGTAGAGCCGGCTCCGGCTCGACAGGTTCAGGTGAAAGCGGCAGAGACCCGGGTTGCACCGGATTCGTGATACGGCTGGTCTCGGTGACTATTTTCCAGCCTTTTTCCTCGAGTCTGAGGTAGAGTCGTTTTGCAGAATGTGCGAGGAAGTTGTTCGACTCGTAACGCTGGTCGAAGGTCGCCACAATCTGTCCATCGTGACCGAAAAGATGCAGGTTATAGATATCCACCTTTATGTAATCGTACTGACGTGTCAGCCTGCCCTTGTAGCTCTCCAGTGACCGGAAGTTCCGCCCCATACCGTTGAAGGAGGTGCTGTAGAAATCCATATAGCGATCGATATCCATCGATTCCCAGGCAGCTTCCCATTCTATCACCAGCTGCCGCATTTCATTACGCAGCTTCCTGACACCATCAGCATCGAGACCACCCAGCTCCTCCTCCACAACCATGGCGGTCGACCCTGTGAAAGGTCCTGTCCTGATAACAGGGGTGAGCTGATTCAGATCCTCGTTGGTCACCACAACGCAGCCGCGTGTATTGTAACCGTTGGTTACCCGCTCAGGCTGGTTGGTGGCGTGGAGCCAGATATTGCTGCCGTATTTGCCCTCGAGCCGGTCGAATACATTCGGATAATCGGTGACAAAGGCTCGGATCCCGTATTCCGGGGGCAATTTGCTGCCATCGATGATGCCTGTAAAAAAATAGATGCCCTCAGGAGTGCGCAGATCCCCCTCATACTGCTTGTCCCCGTTCTTTTCACCGGTATTCACCTGGATTACCTCCACAAGCTCCGGTATGTTCTCACTGGTACCCCTGAAGAGAAAAAGGCTCTGCGTATTTTTCTCGACCACCAGCGCATGGCTTCCCTCCGGCAGCAGCAGAACTGTTTCTGGTACAGACGTACCCTCCTCCGGGTACCTGGCGGTATCCGGGTTGTTAACCGGCCCCTGCGGCGAAGCCAGCAGGCTGATCATCAGGACAGATATGATCATAAGTAACCTAATATGCTATGTTTTCCGACTTTCCACGTTCAAATGTTAGTTATCTATCCTGTGAGACAGCAACCTGTAAACTGGACAGAAAAATTTATGGGGGGTAAGTTCGGTAGTGGAGAATTGAATAAATGGTATCTGGACCATATGAAAATACGAGGAAAGTGATCCATACCATGGCCGCCATTGCTGCGGATGGCAATGCGTCGGAATCCCGCATCGATAAGCTCCTGGCGAGTATCGACACTCTGTCCTCAGATAATTCAACCCTGATCAACCAGCTCGATATGCACGGTCTGACGGGACCCGCCTATCTGATCCTGGAAACACTTGAATTCACTCAAATGCTTGCAGTACAAAAACTTACACTGGATCTACGTCCGCTCTTCCTGGTGAATCATACCCGCACACTGTCAAATATCAGGACATTGGATAATGCCCGAAGAGTCCTCGATCCTCTCGGAATACAGATCGTGGCGACCCAGGGTGCGGCGCTGCTCGTCAGGGGTGTATACGAGAACGCAGAATGGCGTCCGATGGCTGATGTGGATGCATTGATAGGCATCGATGACCGCGATCGCGCTTTCGCAGCCCTGGCTGAGGCCCGGTTCGAACTCTCCGACGACACTGAAAGGTGGCTCGATGGCGCCGGGATCCTGGACCTCCACACCTCACCACTCGGCATGGAAAGGATCGCAGCACGCAGGCTCGCACTGCCTCTTACGGCCGATCTTGTACGGCGGCATTCAGGTCGGGCTCCCGATAATCCGGCTTTCGCCCCCGGTCTTCTCGTGCCGGCCCTTCCCATGCTCTGGGCTTTGGGTCTGGCCCACATACAGAAGCATTCCTTCACTGCCCTCACATGGTTCGTCGATATGGTACGGCTTGCTGGAAAGATGAGTGAGAAGGAAGCGGCAGAGGCCCGGAGTTTGACGGAAGAGTTGAGACTCCAGGGAGCAGCTTCAGTTGTATCTCAGGTGATCGGCACCTGCTGGAACGTGAATATGCCCGTCATATTGCGATTCGAACCGGAGAGCCTCGAACCGGAAATGTCGGTTCTGGTCAACAGGGCAGTCGCTGACGTCACCTGCCTGCGTAATACGCATCTGGTAGGGGAGCGCATGCTGTGGCGCATGGCACCAGACAGGCGGAGCAGGTGGAGCCTGATATGGGAGAGCACCTTCCCCAGGGGTAAGGTGATGAAGGAGATCTATCCCCGGTACAGGAAATCGATGAAACCTCTATACATGGTTCGCAGGATCTGGGACCTGTTGCGACTCCTGAAGTAAACCGGGCCTACTTCTCTCCGTGGTGGTGAGATGGAGGAGTGTGACCGTGTCCCTGAGCGTATCCCTCTTCTTCGTTATAGAATTCGGCAATATCGTACGATGCAACAAGAGGAGCCACGTACAGGACACGTGCACTCCTCGAGAGAAAGTCTCTGCGGCTGCTCTCCTTACCGTCGCTGGAACTGCTCTTCTTTCCAGTCATGTTATTCTCCCCCTCTTTCCCTTCGGGGGTAAACGTTCCAAGCGGAGAACGCGAATCCAATCACCCAGACCACCCACAACACCCTGTAACCGTAAATTACATACCATGAAGGACGTTTCGTCAACCGAATCGTTTCCGTTACGCTCTGCCGTCCGGTATCTGCCCACTCGAGGACCCTGCCAAAAGGATCGAGTATGCCGGTAGGCCCGGTGTTGGATGCTATCGCCAGGTAGCATCCCGCTTCCGCGGCCCGCAGTTGCGCCAGTCCTCTCAAAAACCTCTTTGTGGAGGTTCTGTCGAATCCCTGCTGGTTGGTCATCATTATCAGCAGATCGTTATCGGCGGCCAGTTTCCGGACCAGACCGGAATTTGCAAGGTCGAAACAGAGGAGGATCCCCATCTTAACCGGAGAATCGAATGAGACGGGTCCCGGCCCCGGCACAGTTTCGTGCAGAGTATATGGTACCGGAAACGGAGCCGGGCGGCCCTTTAGTGAGCCTCCCGGAGAGAACATCCAGGTCATGTTGTAGAATTTATCCTCCTCTCCCTCAACCAGCCCCTCTGCACCTATCAGAAATGGAGTGTCCATGGAATCTACAACCGACTGCACCTTCTGGATGATCTCAGGGTAATCATCGAGCGCAACAGGGAGAGCATATTCCGGTGCAACGACGATGCTGCTTTCATGGGCACGATCGGTGTAGAGCTCCAGATAAGCCGGCAGGATCAGGCTGTCGAGCAGCGCAACCCTCTCTTCCCACGGACGTCCGAAATCACCCTGCAGAAGAGAGATCGAGATCGGATCATCGTTCAATTCCTCTCTTTCCGGCGCGGCAACAGTGAGAGTAACCAGCAGAAAACCGATCACTACCAGCGACCACAATCCCGTTTTTCGAGCCGGAGTAGCCAGGAGGGCCAGTGCCGACCCCGTCGTCAGCATGAGCGCTGACAATCCCCATGCACCGATGAATGATACGACCTCTCCCGGCCAGGGGGCCGCCGTCGCCGGTATCAGCCAGAAATCCCCCGGCGGGAAGTTGACGTTGAATAATCTGGACAGGCCGAGCCAGATGATCGCGGGAGAGATAACCTGTATTATGGGACTTCCTTTTTCGGCCTTCCCCCACGGGATGAGGAGCAGGCCCAGAAGCAGGTAGAACACTGCCCAGAGGATCATGACAAATAGAAAGGATTTCGGATCTATATGGAGAAGCGGATAACAGATGAGGATGAGGAGTGAACCACCCCAGAGAGCTGTCGATTGAATGCGTTGCTTCCACCCTGCCCCCCAGATACCCCACAAAAGGGGAGTCATGAAGAACCAGATCCACGGTCCGGGAAGGATCATGGAGGGCAGGGCCAGCGCTACTGCCGCGCCCTGGCCGGCTCTTATACGTGCTCTGGAGCCTGGTACGGTCCAATCGCGCTGTGTCACTTCTCTACCACCAGATCGAGTTGTCTGAACTGCCTGAGTGCATTCTCAACGCCCCTTTCAGCTTCACCACCGTCAATCCC
>VAPC010092463.1_pt1 | contig 12851 bp, 9 predicted proteins | sample 3395121 | NCBI WGS metagenome assembly VAPC01 (sample SAMN08290434, study PRJNA428436) | hydrothermal vent metagenome | isolation source: Deep-sea hydrothermal vent chimney | place: Indian Ocean: Southwest Indian Ridge | depth 1711 m m
AACTGATATCGTTGATAGCAATGGAGAAAGAGGTAAGGTTTGCAATAAGAGAAGGAGGAAGGACAGTAGGAGCAGGAGTTGTCACTGAGGTGATTGAATAAAATAAATAATATTCACCGCTGAGGTCACAGACCTGCCTGCATGCCTGAGGCATGTAAACCGGCAGGCAGGGTCCGTAAAGACGAATAAATAACAAAAACTTAAAAAGATAAAAATAATGTTCTCTGCGGTGAAAAGAGAAAATGAATAAAAAGATAAGAGGAAATACATAGACTATGCGCGAAATAATTCTTTTTCAGTGTACTGAGTGTAAAAATAAAAACTATTCGACAACTAAGAATAAAAAAAACACTCCAGACAAAATCAATATTAAAAAATACTGCAGACGTTGTCGAAAGCATACTGTTCATAAGGAGACGAAGGCATAAGTACAAAACACAGAACCTGCCTACCGGACAGGCAGGCACAGAACACAGAGCACAGAACACAGATTGCTGCCTGTGGAACTCAGGACCATAAAAATAAATGTCTGGGTTCTGTTATCTGGTCTCTTGGCTCTGAGGATTATAGGCCAGTAGCTCTAACGGCTAGAGCGTCGGACTCCAAATCCGAGGGTTGGGGGTTCGAATCCCTCCTGGCCTGCCATTGTCCTTTGGGTGCATAGAATATATTGAGAGAATAGCTGAATGTTTAACAGAATAAAAATTTTCTTTAAAGAAGTAAAAATTGAAACCAAGAAGGTTGTATTCCCTAATCGTGATGAAGTAACAGGGTCTACGAAGGCTGTAATCATAACAGTATTCATAATATCAATATTTTTGGGATTGGTTGACCGTGTGCTCTCTGAACTTGTAAGTCAGGCATTAAAGTTAAATTAGATAGAGGAATTATGGCTAAAAAGTGGTATGTAGTACACACATATTCAGGATTTGAAGAAAAGGTTAAAACAGTCATTGAGGAAAGTATCAAGAGAAAGGGGTTAGAAGACAAAGTCTCGCAGATACTGATCCCGACAGAAAAAGTTGTTGAGCTTAAGGCAGGGAAAAAGCGGGAAACAAACAAGAAGTTCTATCCAGGATATATCCTTATTCAAATGGAAATGGATGATGAGACATGGCATATTGTGAGGAGCACGCCAAGAGTTACGGGATTTGTAGGCGGGAGAGAGCCTGCTTCGCTTCAAGAGGAAGAAGTTGATATGGTTATACAACAGATTGAGAAAGGTCCTCCTCCGCAGGCAAAAACCCAGTTTGATCGGGGTGATGACGTAAGGATAACAGATGGTCCTTTCAACAACTTTAATGGTTTTGTTGACGAGGTAGATGCAGACCATAATAAATTAAGAGTTATGGTAACTATCTTTGGAAGACAGACCCCTGTTGAACTGAATTTTCTCCAGGTAGAGAAGACATAAACGGCAGTTATTGGTTATTAGTTATTGGTCTAACAACTAAAAAACCAGCAGCAGAAAACTTAATTTGAAGGAGAGCATAGATGGCTAAAAAGGAAGTTATAGCACAGGTAAAACTTCAGATTCCAGGTGGAAAGGCGAGTCCTGCTCCGCCAATCGGCCCTGCACTTGGACCGCACGGGATAAATATAATGGAATTCTGCAAGGCTTTTAATTCTCAGACCCAGAAAATGGGGGACACAATTATTCCTGCAATTCTTACCGTATATAAAGACAGATCATTTACATTTATTTTAAAGACTCCGCCTGCTGCAGAACTGCTCAAAAAAGCTGCAGGCATAATTAAAGGTTCAGGCGTACCTAATAAAGAAAAAGTAGGCAAGGTCACAACATCACAGGTAAAAGAAATTGCCAAGACAAAAATGCCTGATCTTAACGCGTTTAATATTGATCAGGCTGTTGAGACCATCAAGGGAACAGCTAGAAGCATGGGAATAGAGATAATTGAAAATTAACAATAGAAAACTGACAATTTTTTCGAGGACGAGGAGATACAATGGGGAAAAAATATACGGCAGCTAGAGAAAAAGTAGATACGACGAAACAATATAAGCTTAAAGAAGCTATTGAGATTGTGAAACAGCTTCATTATGTAAAACTTGATGAGTCAGTTGATATAGCTGTAAATCTTGGAGTTGATCCCAAGAAATCAGACCAGATGGTAAGAGGCACAGTTGCTTTGCCCCACGGCCTTGGTAAAAAGGTGAGAATAGTGGTTTTTGCAAAAGGGGAAAAGGCAAAAGAAGCATCAGAAGCGGGTGCTGACCACGTTGGTGCAGAAGATATTGTTGAGAAAATAAATGGTGGATGGCTGGATTTTGATAAGGTTGTTGCTACTCCTGATCTTATGGGTATGTTAGGTAAACTTGGAAGGATTCTTGGGCCAAGAGGGCTTATGCCTAACCCCAAGTCAGGAACTGTAACCTTTGATGTAGGAAAGGCTGTTAAAGATATAGCAGCAGGTAAAGTTGATTATAAGACAGAAAAAGCTGGCATTGTTCATGTCCCGATAGGCAAGGTATCTTTTGATAGTCAGAAACTTATTGAAAATACGAAAGCAGTTGTAAATTCTATTTTAAAAGCAAAACCATCAGCAAGTAAGGGTAAATATATTAAAAAATTATCTGTTTCATCTACTATGGGAGTAGGAATTACTGTGGATGTTTCTGAGAAAATCACAGATGGTCGCTGATGTGAAAGGCAGATTGAAAGAGGTCAGAGACCGTAGGTGCAATGTCCCGAATTAGCAGGACAGCATAATTTGAGATTAAATGATTCTCAGCCTGCATAGACCAAATTAAAAGATTTAGAGTTGCAGATTTGGCTTTGAGGGTCTCTGATAAAGCCCGTTAGAAATAATACCGTTATCTAACAGGTTAAAAGGAAAGGGGTGATAGTAAACTGAAAAAGGAAAAGAAGACCCAAATAATTTCGGAGTATCACGACAGATTTACAAGAGCCAAAGGTATTATATTTACTGACTACAAAGGTCTCACTGCCCAGGAAATCTCAGAGCTTAGAACCCAGCTAAGGGCTGGGTCCCTGGAGTATAGGGTTGTAAAAAATACTCTGGCTAAAACTGCTGCAGAGGGAACGTCGGTGAAAGTTTCAAAAGATGCCTTTACAGGACCTGTAGGGGTTGCTATTAGTTACGATGATCCGGTATTTCTTGCAAAGAAAGTTCTTGAATTCGCCAGGACGAATGAAAAACTTAAAATTAAGGGCGGAATCATTGAAGGTAGAATCTGCGAGAGTAACGAGATAAAAGCTATTTCGGAACTCCCCTCAAGAGAAACCCTTCTTGCTATGTTCATTGGAGCAATGCAATCGCCATTAAATAAACTCGCAGCTGCATTGAATGCTACACTTGCGCAGTTTGTCTATGCGCTAAGTGCATTAAAGAATAAACGTGAGACGTAACAAACAACTAATAACGAATAACATGCAATTGAAATAAAGGAGGAAAAAATGTCTATTACAAAGGAACAGATTTTTGAGTTTATCGACAAGATGACCATTTTGGAAATGTCGCAGTTTATAAAGGATTTCGAGGAACGGTATGGTGTGACCGCATCAGCTCCAGTGGCTGTAGTCGCCGGTGCTGCGGCTGCCGCAGCTCCCGAAGAAGAGAAAACGAGTTTTGATGTTATCCTGGCTTCTATAGGCGAGAAGAAAATTCAGGTTATAAAAACTGTTCGTGAGCTTACAAGCCTTGGTCTCAAGGAAGCTAAAGAACTTGTGGACGGAGCCCCGAAACCCGTAAAAACAGATATATCCAAAGAAGAAGCAGATTCAATCAAGGCTAAACTTGAGGGGCAAGGGGCAACAGTAGAAATAAAATAAATAAAAAAAGAGCACAGAACACCAGGAAAAACTTTGCTACCCCATAGAGAAAAAACACGGGGTAAACGTGGCGAGCAGACTGCAGACTGTATATTTTGTTTGTCTGTATTCTGGAATCCGAGCCTGCCTGTCCGGTAGGCAGGTTCAGTGTTCTGAATCTTAAGAGGGAGAGTTATGAAAAAGGCTTTAAGGACAAGGAAAAATTTTGGACGAACCGGAGAAGTATTCCCTATACCGGATCTTATAGAAATTCAAAAACGCTCGTTTAAACTTTTTTTGCAGGAGAATGTTTTACCTGCTAAAAGAGCGGTCTCCGGATTGCAGGCTACTTTCAATAGCGTTTTCCCTGTAATTGATTATAACGAAACTGCATCGATTGAGTTTATTGAGTATACGCTTGGAAAACCTAAACATGATGTAAGGGAAAGCCTTCAAAAAGGCACCAATTATGCTGCCCCTCTGAAGATAAAGGTAAAGTTGAATTTATGGGAGAAGGACATATCGGGCAAGAAAATTTTAAAGGAATCGCGGGAGCAGGAAGTATACTTAGGAGAACTTCCTCTTATGACAGATACAGGCACTTTTATTATAAACGGCACTGAGAGAGTTGTTGTTAGTCAACTTCACAGATCACCGGGAATATTTTTCAGTCATGATAAAGGCAGGACGCAAATGGGCGGCAAGGTTCTTTATTCTGCCAGAATAATCCCTGCAATGGGTTCGTGGTTTGATTTTGAATTCGATTCAAAAGATATTCTTTTCGTAAGAATTGATCGTAGAAAAAAATTGCCCGCTACAATAATCCTTAAGGCCCTTGGCTATACAGACGAGCAGATTTTAAAGATGTTTTATCCAATCGAGAAAATCAAAATAAAAGGTGGTATTGCCATTCGGCCGGTGAACGACGTGTTAATTGGCACCAGGATTTTAAAAAATATCTACGCACCAGGAACCAAAGAGCTAATCCTTAAAGAAGGCGGCAGGATATCAAGGGCTATTTTTAAAAAGATGGAGGCTTCAGGAGTTAAGGAAATACAGAGCCCAAAAGAAGAACTTATCGGCATGGTAACCTTGAACGATGTTATAGATCCTGAAACAGGTGAGGTTATTTTAGAAAGCAATGAAGAGATTACCAGCGAAATTGTAGAAAAGATAGCAACTTCAAAGACCTCCGAACTTCACTTGCTTAGAATTGACGGAATACGCTACCTCTCTTCCTTGAGAGATACACTGATTACAGATAAGGTTAAGAATGTTGATGCAGCATTAATAGAGATTTACCGAAAACTTAGACCCGGAGAACCGCCTACTATGGCTGATGCAAAGAAGCTTTTTGAAGGGTTGTTCTTCAATCCCAGAAGATATGACCTTTCTCCTGTTGGGAGGTTAAAACTTAATACGCGTCTCGGACTTAATGTTTCTTTTGAAACGAGAGTCTTAACGGATAAGGACATAATAGAAATTCTCAGGTATCTTCTGAACCTCAGGGTAGGTGAAGGAGAGGTTGATGATATAGACCATCTGGGGAACAGAAGAATTAGAGCAGTAGGAGAACTTCTTGAGAATCAGTTCAGGATTGGGCTTGTGAGAATGGAGAGAGCTATAAAGGAGAAGATGACGCTTGCTGAACTTGATACATCGATGCCCCACGACCTTATAAATGCAAAACCTGTAATAGCTGTAATTAAGGAATTTTTTGGCTCAAGTCAGTTAAGTCAGTTCATGGATCAGACAAACCCTCTTTCGGAGATAACGCACAAAAGGAGATTAAGTGCCCTTGGGCCCGGAGGCCTTACAAGGGAAAGAGCGGGCTTTGAAGTCAGAGATGTACATCCTACCCATTATGGTCGTATCTGTCCTGTAGAAACTCCGGAAGGACCTAATATAGGATTAATAACCTCTCTTGCTACATATGCGAGAGTTAATGATTTTGGCTTTATTGAAACGCCTTACAGAAAAGTGAAAAAAGGCTACGTTACCGAAGAGGTGGAATATCTTTCTGCAATTGATGAGGAAAAACATATTATTGCACAGGCGACTGCACAAATTGACAAGAAAAGACGTCTTGTTGAAGAGGCAGTATCTATAAGGGTTGGTGGTGACTTTAAACGGGTTGCACGAGATGAAGTGCATTATATGGATGTTTCTCCCAAACAGATTGTAAGTGTTTCTGCTTCTCTTATACCGTTTCTTGAGAATGATGATGCTAACAGAGCACTGATGGGTTCTAACATGCAAAGACAGGCAGTTCCATTACTGCATACGGAAGCACCGATAGTCGGAACGGGTATGGAGGGTGTAGCTGCAAGAGATTCAGGAGTTATGGTTGCCGCCAAAAGAGCAGGAATTGTTAAATCTGTTGACTCCTCCAGAATCGTGCTGAAGTGTAATGACGGAGGTGTAGACATATATAAACTTATTAAATTCTGCCGTTCAAATCAAGCTACCTGTGTAAACCAGAAACCAATTGTAAAAGTTGGGGACTCAGTAAGGGGGGGTCAGGTAATTGCTGATGGTCCGGCTACGGACTGTAGTGAGCTTGCCTTAGGGAAAAATATTGTTGTTGCATTCATGCCCTGGCGCGGATATAACTTTGAAGACGCTATCATCATAAGTGAACGTCTTGTAAAACAGGATACGTATACTTCAATACATATTGAAGAGTTCGAAATAGAAGCAAGAGAGACCAAATTGGGGCCAGAAGAAATTACAAGAGATATTCCAAATGTCGGAGAAGACGCACTGCGCAATCTCGACGAGAGCGGAATTATTAGAACGGGAGCTGAGGTAAAACCGGGCGATATACTTGTGGGCAAAGTTACACCAAAGGGAGAAACTCAGCTAACACCCGAAGAAAAATTGCTCAGGGCAATATTTGGAGAAAAGGCTGAGGAGGTAAGAGAAAATTGTCTCTACGTCCCCCCGGGAATTGAGGGCACAGTAATTGACGCAAGGATATTTGCAAGGAAAGGTGTTGAAAAGGACGAGAGAACTAAAAGTATAGAAAAAGAATACATAAACCTTATGCAGCGGGATTTTAAAGACGAAGTTGGAATTATTGTAGAAGGTAAATACAAAAAAATGAGGGAGATATTACTGAACCAAAAAGTGGCAGAAAATTTCAATCTCCCCAAGAGCAGAAGAGTACTTTGTCAGAAAGGCAAAAAACTTACTGTAGAGCACCTTGAAAATATTCCTGATGAATATCTTTATGGAATTAAAGTTGCAAATACTAAAGTGAAAGAAAACCTCAAACTTGTGGAAAAAGACGCAAAAGAATATATAAGTTCACTGGAGGATTATTATGATGAGAGGAAGAAAAAGATAAGAAAAGGGGATGAACTGCCCTCAGGTGTTTTGAAGGTTGTAAAAGTTTATATTGTCATGAAGAGAAAAATCCAGGTTGGAGACAAAATGGCGGGAAGGCACGGTAATAAAGGTGTAATTGCCATTGTAGTTCCTGAAGAAGATATGCCGTATATGTCGGATGGGATCCCTGTTGACATAGTCCTTAACCCTCTTGGTGTACCTTCACGGATGAATGTCGGGCAGATACTTGAAACTCATTTAGGATGGGCTGCTAAAAATTTAGGCATTCATGTTGCAACACCTGTATTTGAAGGTGCAAAGGAAAATGATATAAAGGAGCTTTTAGAAAAGGCGAAACTGCCTTCCGGCGGACAGATTACTCTTTATGATGGCAAGACCGGAGAAGCTTTTTCCAGACCAGTTACCGTGGGATGCATGTACATGATGAAACTTCACCACCTCGTGGAAGACAAAATACATGCACGATCTATTGGCCCTTATTCTCTCGTTACGCAGCAGCCACTTGGCGGAAAAGCACAATTTGGCGGACAAAGATTAGGTGAAATGGAAGTCTGGGCACTTGAGGCTTACGGTGCTTCGCACACACTTCAGGAATTCCTTACCGTTAAAAGCGATGACGTTACCGGAAGAACAAGAATGTACGAAGCAATTGTCAAAGGTGATATTAATCTTGAGCCGGGTGTGCCGGAATCCTTCCATGTTTTGATTAAAGAGCTTCAAAGCCTTGGCCTTGATATTGAATTGTTGGAAGAAAAACCAGTAGTCACGACTGACAAGCGTAAAATAACTACCTCAACAAGAAAAAAAACATCATAGTAAAAGAGCGGATGCTTGCACCTAATTAATATGTGTAATCACGTTTAATGAACATTAAACCAAGGGGGATGATTTAGTGGAAGACATATATTCGATTTTTGAGAAACCAAAAAATCCTACGGACTTCAAGGCTATAAAAATAAAACTTGCCTCCCCGGAAAAAATAAGGGCCTGGTCTTACGGAGAGATAAAGAAGCCAGAGACCATAAACTATAGAACATTCAGACCCGAAAGGGACGGCCTTTTTTGTGCCAAAATTTTTGGTCCTGTAAAAGATTGGGAGTGTGTTTGCGGTAAATACAAGAGAATGAAGCACAGGGGAGTAGTGTGTGACAAATGTGGTGTTGAGGTTATACAGTCCAAGGTAAGACGGGAAAGGCTGGGACACATAGAGCTTGCAACACCTGTGGCTCACATCTGGTTCTTAAAAGGTATTCCCTCACGAATAGGAACAGTGCTTGACATGACAATGCGTCAACTGGAAAGGGTCCTTTATTTTGAAAGCTATATCGTTGTTGATTCCGGCAGTACGCGTTTGAAGAAAAAGGTGCTCTTAACCGAAGAAGAGTACAGAAAGAACATTCAGGAATTTGGTGACAAGTTCAAGGCGGGTATTGGGGCAGAGGCAATTAGAGAGCTTCTTAGAGATGTTGAACTCGGCACACTTGCAAAAGACTTAAGGTCTAAAATTCATACCTCTTCATCGCTTGGAATTAAGAGAAAACTTACAAAAAGATTGAGGGTTATAGAGGCATTCAGGAGATCAGAGAATAAGCCTGAATGGATGATTATGGATGTAATCCCCGTACTTCCACCGGATCTTCGTCCTTTAGTGCCTTTGGAAGGAGGAAGGTTTGCTACCTCTGACCTCAACGACCTGTACAGGAGAGTTATAAACAGGAACAACAGGTTGAAAAGACTTATGGAGTTAAAGGCTCCAAGTGTTATCATACGCAATGAGAAGAGGATGCTCCAGGAAGCAGTTGATGCACTTTTTGATAATGGTAGAAGGAGCCGGGTGCTCAAAGCTACTACAAAAAGGCCACTTAAGTCCTTAAGCGATATGATAAAGGGCAAGCAAGGCCGTTTCAGACAAAACCTTTTAGGTAAAAGGGTCGATTATTCAGGTCGTTCTGTTATCGTTGTAGGGCCGGAACTTAAACTCCATCAATGTGGGCTTCCGAAGACAATGGCACTTGAGTTGTTCAAACCCTTCATATTCAGCAAACTGGAAGAAAAGGGTTTTGTAACTACAATAAAGGCTGCAAAGAAAATGGTGGAAAAAGGGGTAGCCGAGGTTTGGGACTGTTTGGATGAGGTCATTCAAGAACATCCTATTCTTTTAAACAGAGCACCAACCCTTCACCGTTTGGGAATTCAGGCATTTGATCCACTATTGGTGGAAGGTAAGGCAATAAAACTCCATCCCCTTGTTTGTACTGCTTTTAATGCAGACTTCGATGGTGACCAAATGGCAGTACATGTTCCTCTTTCCATAGAGGCGCAAGTTGAGGCAAGAGTATTGATGATGTCTGTTGGAAATATTCTTTCTTCTGCTAATGGCAAACCTATTACAATACCTACCCAGGATATGGTATTAGGCATTTACTATCTTACAAAAGAAAAAAGAAGGTGCAAGGGGGAAGGAAAAATATTTTCATGTCCTGAAGAAGTGAGAGTTGCATACGATGCAAAAGAAATCGAAGAGCACGCCCTTATAAAAGTAAGAGTGAATGGTAATCTTGTGGATACAACGACAGGCCGGGTGATTTTCAGTGAAATCTTACCGAAGGAAGTTCCTTTCTCCATGATTAACAGAGAAATGACTAAAAAGGAAGTAGCAAAACTTGTTGAGTTTTGCTACAAGGAGGCAGGAAAAAAGGCAACAGTTGTCTTTCTTGACAACATTGAAAAGCTGGGGTTCCACTATGCAACCCGGTCGGGTATCTCAATTTGCATAGAGGATATGCATGTCCCAACCCAGAAATCAGCACTTATTAAAAAGGCGGAGCGGGAGTCAATGGACATTCAAAGACAATATGCAGAAGGACTTATTACAAACGGAGAGCGATACAATAAGGTTGTAGATATATGGGCGCAGACTACTGAAACGATTGCAGATGAGATGATGAAGGAATTAGGCGCTGAAGGGATGAAGAAGGTTGAAAAAACTTCTAAAAAGGATCTTGAAGAGAGCCGGTCATTTAATAGTATTTTCATGATGGCGGATTCTGGGGCAAGAGGTTCTGCAGCTCAGATAAGACAGCTTGCCGGGATGAGAGGTCTTATGGCAAAACCCTCTGGAGAAATTATTGAAACTCCGATTACGGCAAATTTCAGGGAAGGCTTAACACCGCTTCAGTACTTTATCTCAACACACGGGGCAAGGAAGGGATTAGCAGATACAGCTTTAAAAACGGCTAATTCAGGTTATCTTACAAGAAGGCTGGTTGATGTTACACAAGATGTAATTATAAGGGAAGACGATTGTCATACTACTGAAGGAATATATGTGGCGAGTCTTGTTGAGGGCGGTGAAATCATAGAACCCCTTGAAGAGAGGATATTTGGCCGGGTTGCTTCGGAAGATATAAAAGACCCCGTAACAAAAGAGAAAATTATTTCAAAAAACCACGCAATAGACGACGAATTAAGTCAGAAAGTTATAGAGGCTGGTGTAGACAGGGTTAAGATCCGCTCTGTTCTTACATGTCAATCAAGACATGGTGTATGCAGGAAATGTTACGGCATGGATCTCGGGAGAGGTGAACCGGTAGAAATAGGGGAGGCTGTTGGAATAATTGCAGCACAATCAATTGGAGAACCCGGAACCCAGCTTACAATGAGAACCTTTCATATAGGAGGTACGGCTACTAAATTAGTAGAGCAGACCATCCTTGAAGCAAAGTACGGCGGGAGTGTAAAGTTTCTCAATCTTATAACCGTTAAAAACAGGGAAGGTTTCCGTATCGTAATGAATCGTAACGGCGGTATTGCCATTATTGATGCAAAAGGCAGAGAAAGAGAAAAATACACTCTTGTTTACGGTGCTAAACTTATAGTCAAAAACGGTCAGAAGATAGAGGCAGGACAGAGGCTCGTTGAGTGGGATCCTTATTCAACGCCTATTATAACCGAATTAGGAGGGAAGATCGCATTCGGTGACATAATTGAAGGCAGTACAATAAAAGATGAAGTTGATGAAGTGACTGGCATTGCCCATAAAGTTATTATTGAATTCCCACCAAACATGAGACCTAGAATCTCCATAAAGGATGAACACGGCAAGGGCACATTGAAAATTCCCGGTAAAGGTGTGGCAAGGTATCTGCTCCCTGCAGGAGCGCATATACTTATGGACAAGGGTTCTATAGTTCATCCCGGTGACATTATTGCAAAAATTCCCAGGGAGACTATGAAGACAAAGGATATTACCGGTGGTCTTCCGAGAGTTGCAGAGTTGTTTGAGGCCAGAAAACCAAAAGAACAGGCAATTATAAGTGAGATAGACGGTACTGTTGAGTTTCGGGGATTCCATAAGGGGATGAGAGTTGTTGATGTTAAAGGTGGTTCTGACACGAGGGAATATCTTATCCCTAAAGGTAAGCATGTAAGCGTACATGAAGGCGATTGGGTAAAAGCGGGAGAGCCTTTGATGGACGGCTCTGTTAATCCTCACAGCGTCCTTGAGATATTAGGACCACAGGAATTGCAGGGTTACCTTGTGGATGAAGTGCAGAAAGTTTACCGGCTTCAGGGAGTTTCAATAAATGACAAACATATAGAAGTAATAGTCCGACAGATGATGAAAAAAGTGAAAATTGAAGATACAGGCGATACAGATTTTCTTGTTGGAGAGCAGGTAGATAAGGTAAAATTCGAAAAGGAAAACAAAAGAGTGATAAAACAAAAAGGTAAGCCGGCTCAGGCAAAACCGTTGCTTTTGGGTATTACAAAGGCATCTCTGTCAACAGATAGCTTTATTTCTGCTGCTTCTTTCCAGGAGACTACAAGGATTCTCACGGAAGCGGCTATTAATGGCTCGCTGGACGAACTCCGAGGACTTAAGGAAAATGTTATTATGGGAAGACTTATCCCGGCTGGAACAGGTGTTAAAGAGTACAGTGATACATATGTACAGGTAGAAGAAGAACAATAAAAATTAAAAATAAAAAATAAAAGTTCAAAAATTTGGATTAAAGTAAAAAATTAATAAATAAAAATCCTTAATTTTGATTTTTAATATTTAATATTTGATTTTTATTCATGAAGTTTATTGCCGACTCAATGCTTGGCCGTCTTGCAAGGTGGCTTAGACTGCTGGGCTATGATACCCTTTATTACCCGCAGATAGAAGACAGACTGCTTTTAAAGATTGCCAGAGAAGATAAGAGAATACTTCTTACAAGAAATACCCGCATTGTAAAAATAAGGGGGCTGCAGTACTTCCTTCTGTTGAAAGAGAACGATACTTTCAAACAACTGAAAAAGGTTATTTCAACATTCAAACTATACAATAAATTAAAAGATATTGATGAAGGCACAACCTTAAGCAGATGTGCAATTTGTAATGCCGTCCTGAATAATATCTCAAAAAAAGAAGTGAAAAATCTTGTCCCTGAATACGCTTACAAGACCTCTGATATTTTCAGGCAATGTTCAGCATGCGGAAAACTTTACTGGAAAGGCACTCATCCTGAGAAATTCAGGGAAAAATTATCACAAATTCTTCAGGACTAAGCATCTCTTGCATCATTTGCATTGTTGGTATTAAAAAATGCAGAATATATGGTGGGCAGTCGCAGAATCGAACTGCGGACACGAGGCTTTTCAGGCCTCTGCTCTACCGACTGAGCTAACTGCCCTCTTAAAAAAAAGATTAAGACTAGTA
>VAPC010411425.1_pt1 | contig 12833 bp, 16 predicted proteins | sample 3395121 | NCBI WGS metagenome assembly VAPC01 (sample SAMN08290434, study PRJNA428436) | hydrothermal vent metagenome | isolation source: Deep-sea hydrothermal vent chimney | place: Indian Ocean: Southwest Indian Ridge | depth 1711 m m
GCTGACTCGATGCTCTTGGCGGGTGCGCAAGGGCGATGTATCCAACAGAAGGGAGGATGCGGGGTTCGATTTCCTCCACCGGCACAAGGCCAGTGGTATCCCCGCTCACATCTAATGAATGGGCCGCTGAGGATCGACGAGAAACGAAAGCTGCTTATAGCAAGGCGCGGGTGGCGGACCGCTGAAGTGAGGCTCGTGGACGGTTTGGTTGGCCACTTGGCAGACTCGCTCCGTAGCGGCAAAACGGGACTAAGATGGGGCGAGGTCAGAGTGCTGCCCCCAGCGGCCGCGGGAATCACAGAAGTGACGGTTGGCGGCAAGGACGGCGTGACAGTCCTCTTGGACAGGGCCGAGGCTCTGGTGATGGCCGACCGCCTCGATCCTCCGCCGGAGAACCCTGACGAGCCGTATGTTCGGCTCCGGGAGACGAACAACTGGGAGATGGAACGCTGGCGATTCTACATCCCCCTGCGCGGCAACGAGAAGGCCGTCCGAATCCTCACGACGGCCATAGGGGCGATGAGGCCGAAAGAGGGTTGCTTTCTCGGCGAGCACTTGCCGTACGACATCAGGACAATCCCGATGACGGAGGCGGAGGTTGACAGGCTGTGCAGGAGGGGGAGGTGCCGTGGCTACATGGCGAGCCATAACAAACTGGAGGGGCGGCTGGACCTGCGCATGGCCAAGGCTGCGGCAGAAAGGATGAGCGGGGAGGACGACCGCCTCTACAAGGGCAGGGTGACAAAGATGATGAAGCCCTGGGGCAGACGCCCGGCAGCGGTCGCTTGGCCGACGGGACGGCATATGGCGGCGGCCAATCGGATGAAGCTTCGCGACCTGTACGGGGTGACCGCTGGCGGGCTTCTGTCCAACGACGGCCCCGTGTCGGTTGTCGGGTTCCGCTTGGGGCCGCCGCGCAGGCGCGTGAGCTTTAAGGAGAGGTGTCTGGACGCCGTCCTGCGACTGGAGGCGGCGGGCTTCCGCACCGCTGGCAATGTCGCCAAGCTGACGAGAGGGCAACTGCTGGCCGTGCCGGACATCGGACGGAAGACGGTCGACCTGGCGCGATGGATGTTGCGGGATATCGGGCTGGACTTCGCGCAGACGAGCTAGCCCTCCAAACCCCAATTGCCACTCCATAGCTCCCGCACCTCCTTCGGTGCGGGGACTGTCGTCCACCCTGTCCAAGACTGGCACCAGGCCAGGCGCGCCGCCGCCTTGGACAGGGCTGACCTCAACCACGGTACGGCGAAGGTCTGGAATCTGTCCTCCGGCGCCTCCCTCACCGCATCAACGCTGGCCGCGTACGACACCGCTGTCGCGGTGACCAAAGTGGCCTTCGCGGGGTGGCTGAAGAACGGCGTAAACGCGACATCGGCAAACGAGAAGGACCGTCGTCATGGCGGCCTTTTTTGTGCGCGCATATAATGATGCGGATACGCTGTTGCTTACCGGAGAACGAACATGAGAACACTGAGGATGCTTAGCGGGCTGGCGGCGCGGATGACTGGTTGGCTGGCCCGGCCAGGGACACCGACGAGAATCCGCCGCGAGACCTGCGGGAACACGACCGCAGCCAACGCACTGGCGGCCATGCGGGACGCGAACATGGCGGACGAGATGTTCGCCCGCGTGGCCGCGCTTGGCGGATGCTACCATGACGGCGTGGCGTACTCCCTCGGATACGACGCGAACGGCAAGGTCGAGCTGTGCGGCGAGACGTTCACCAGCTTGGACACTGGCATCGACGGCGGTGCGCTGGCCGCGCTGCGCAGGCACAGGCAAAACTACGACCCGAGCCGGGATGTCAAGTGTTTCATCGTCGCGCTGAAGCCCGTCAGGGTTGTCAGCGGCAGGATGGAGGATGGGGACGACGACGCGATAGAGGCCTACGGATTGCCGCCCGGGCCGCTCGCCGGGAACCGCCCGACCGCCATGGTGTGGGGGGAGCATGTGGCCGCGGGCCGGTTCAATGTCGTCAAGGACGCCGTGGACACTGTCAAGCGGGACTGCGAGAGGCGCGGCATCGACATCTCTAGGTCGATGGTGACGGTCTCCGTGACGCCGCACGACGGGCAGGAGGCGTTCGCGCGGTGCGAGAAGGGCGTCGATCACCGCAAGGTTAGTCCTGTGCCATACGCACATGGCGCATATATCGTTGAGGGCAAGCCGTGCAAACACCCTGGATGCCTCAGCCATGTGTCCCATCCGTGCGAGGGATGCGGGCGGATCGCCGGGATGGCGACGCCGGACGAGCCAGCCAAAAAGGCATGCGACGAGTGTTCCTGTCCGTATTGCGAGTGCGACGGCAGTTGCGACCCCGACTACGCGACGAACTGCTACAGGTGCGACACATGGGTTTGCGGATACTGCGTGGTCGAGGGCGCGTGCCACAACTGCTTCTCGAAGATGCAGGGCGGGGTAATCTGATGGATTGGATTTGCCTGATCTGCGAGGAGCCGGTGGACATAGATCCCGGATCGATGGGGTCGATGAAGCCAGCGTGCTGGCCGAGCGTCGCTGGTGGGATGGTAAGCATTCACTTCGGGTGGTTCAGCCGATTCGACGACATGAACGGGATCGGCGGGCGCGGAGTCACCCACCAGGCCGTGATATGCGACGACTGCTACGAGGAGAAACGTCGCCTCACTAGGCCCGTCGCGCCACATGATGTCACGGAGTGGAGGGAACTCCCGCTGGGTTACAGGGAGCAACGGGGCCAAGGAGCCGACAAGGCGGATGACTAACATGCTGAGGATGATGAGCGGAATCGCCAGCTTGATGGCTGGGACTCTCATCCCGCCGTTGTCGATGGTGTTCGCCAGCGCTTGGCGGGCGTTCCGTTGGCTCGTGCTGGCGCCTGGACTCTGGAGACGCGCAGAGATGCCAGTCGAGCTGATCGCCGCGCGTGCCGCCGTGCTGGCGGTAGCGTTTGGCGGTTGCGGCGTCTGGCTGGAGGTCGTCTACGGTGGTCCGTGGTTCAGCGCGGTGGGCGGGGCCGTTGGCTGGGCCGTCGCGATGTATACGACTGTGATCCAATTGATGATACAGGACTCCATCCGTGGGTATAGGTAACCACGATGGCGAAGGCCGAACAGAGGAAGAGGCGCTGGACACGGCCTATGACACGATTGACGATCTCCTGCTCGCCGGGCGGTTCGATGAATGCGACAAGCTGGTCGGCTCCATCGACCCAGACGGATGCTCGACGGCGTTCCTGCTGGCCATCCTGACGACGACGCTGCCAACCAGCGACAAGCTCCCGCAGCGAGGGAAACTCATGGGACTCGCCAGGAAGACCTTCCGCAGGCGCGGCCAAGGCGCGGAGAAACTGCTCGCCGGGCTGGAGGGCGAATGCCCCGACTCCATCCGCGCGGGCGGGGACGCGGCGTGCCGGTCGTGCGGCAAGGCGTACTACGACCACCCGCAGCACGGCGGGTTCCCATTCCTGAATGTCCTGTGCGACGGCACGGCGGTGAAATTGTAGGTCGTTTGCCTGGCCGGGGAGTCCTGCGTATAATCGCTGGTGTAGTCTGGATTTGCCGATCGAAAAGCAGAGGGAGATATGACCATGGAAAGCAGGAATCCGGTGTTGGGCAGGATAGGCGACGAGTGCGTCATGTCCGGCGAGGCGAAGATGACTGTCAAGGGCGCCGTGGACAAGTCGGCGGTCCTTCTCGCGATCATCGTGGCGTCGGCCGCCATGGTGTGGAGCGCGGTGGACGGCGGGGCCAACACGGAGAGTTTGGGGTCCTGGGCCATGTTTGGCTGCATCGGCGGGCTGGTACTCGGCCTGACGACATGTTTCATACCCAGGCACGCGCGGTTCCTCGCGCCAGCATACGCGCTTGTCGAGGGGGCCGCCGTCGGCGCGGTGTCCGCGTGGTACGAGACCAAGTGTCCCGGCCTGGTGATGCAGGCCGTCTTCCTCACATTCTCGATCATGCTGGCCATGCTGTACCTGTACCGCTCAGGGACGATAAAGGTCACCAGCGGATTCGTCCGGGGACTGTCGGCCGCGACCGGAGGCGTGCTGATCTTCTACATAGGCGCCATGCTGATGAACGCCTTCGTCGGGGTGCATGTCCCGTACCTCCACTCAGGCGGATGGATGGGACTCGGGATCGGGGCGGTCATCATCGCAATCGCGTCACTCAACTTGGTGCTGGACTTCGCGGTGATGGAGGAAGGCGCGAGGCGGGGGGCGGCGCAGCGCTACGAGTGGTACGCGGCGTTCGGGCTGATGGTCACGCTCGTGTGGCTGTACTTTGAGGTGCTGCGGTGGCTCGGCATCTGGAGGAGCGACTGATGCTGCGTAGGATTACCGGCATACTCTCGGTGCTGAGCTGGAGCCGCATCAACTTCTCGTGCTTCCTGCTCTGCGCGGCGAGCGGCGGCTTCAACGCCGCCCTCGGCAACTGGAAGGTCGCCGCGCTCATCTGGTCGGTCGCCGCGTTCAACCTGATACTCAGCGCCGCGGACGGGATTATGAAGGCAATGCGCACCGGGAGCGGACAATGAGCATCGCCGCTCCGACCGAGTCGATCATCAGGAGGCTGTCGTCGCGGGTGCGCGAAGCAATGGATCGCGCCAGTGTGCGCGGCGACCCTCTGATGCGGCTGTCGCAGGACGACCGCTTCGGCGACTACCAGTCGAACTGCGCGATGAGTCTTGCGAGGAAGCTTGGGAGAGAGCCACGCGATCTGGCGGCCGACATCATAGAGCAGCTCGATGTTGACGACATGTGCGAGCAGCCGGAGATCGCCGGACCCGGGTTCATCAACTTCCGCTTGAAGTCGAAGTTTCTCTCCAAGAGCCTCCGGGACATCCCGGCGTGCGCCGACCGCGAGGACGACCGTGTCGGCATCGGTCGCACATCCGACCCGCAAACAGTGGTCGTCGATCTGTCGAGTCCCAACCTGGCGAAGGAGATGCATGTCGGCCACCTGCGCAGCGCCGTCATAGGCGACTGCGTGGCGAGGGTGCTGGAGTTCGAGGGACACACTGTCATACGCGAGAACCATGTCGGCGACTGGGGCACCCAGTTCGGCATGCAGGTTGCCCACCTTCGCTCCACCAGGCCGGACGTGATCGACAGGCCGGGCGACCTTGTGATCGGCGACCTAGAATCGTTCTATGTGGAGGCCAAGGCCCGCTTCGACCGCGACGATGAGTTCAGGACCGAGTCTCGGGACACCGTCGTGAAGCTACAGAGGGGCGATCCTGTTGTGCGGCGCATCTGGAAGGCGTTCTGCGACGAATCGCTGCGGCATTGCCATGCGATCTGCGATCGGCTTGGAGTCGAACTCATCGACAGGGGCGAGAGCTTCTACACCGAGCTGATGGAGGGCATCGTCGTCCGGCTGGAGGAGATGCGCGAACCGGGCGACGCAGGCCTGGTGCGCATCAGCGAAGGCGCCATGTGCATGTTCCCGGACGGCTTCAAGACGCGCGACGGGAATCCATTGCCGCTCATCGTCCGCAAGTCCGACGGTGGGTTCAACTATGCGACATCGGACCTTGCGACAATCGTCCACCGGGAGAGGTCGCTTGGCGCGACGCGGATAGTGTATGTTGTCGGCCTGACGCAAAAGCAACATTTCGAGATGCTGTTCTCCGCAGCGCGGATGGCCGGATTCGCGAGCGAGAGTACCTCGTTGGAGCATCTCGGGTTCGGCAGCATCCTCGCAGACGACGGTCGGCCATTCAAGACAAGGGATGGCGGCACGGTCAAGTTGAAGGATTTGATGGACGAGGCGGTCGCCCGCGCCAAGCTGGTTGTCGAGCGGGGCGACCGCGGATTGACGACTGCGCAGGCCGACGCCATCGCCGAGAGGGTCGGAATGGCGGCGATCAAGTATTTCGACCTGTCGCACGCGCTCAACACGGACTACCGCTTCAATCCTGACACGATGCTCAGTTTGGAGGGCAACACAGCACCGTACATGATGTACGCATACGCGCGGATTCGGTCAATCTGCCGCAAGGCCAGCGTCGATCTCGCGACACTGCCTGCGGACACGCCGATCGTGCTTAAACACCCAGCCGAGTTAGGGCTGGCCAAGGCCCTCTTGCGTTTTCCGGAGACGGTGGACGCCGTGGCCGGAGACCTGAAGCCCATCGTGCTGACCGACTATCTGTACGGCCTTTCCAAGTCATTCAGCCGATTCTACGATAAAAGGCTTGGCGTTCGGGTGATCGACGCCTCACCGAAGGAGATTCGCGTCTCTCGGCTGCGGCTGTGCGATCTTACTGCGAGAGTGCTTCGCGTTGGCTTGTGGCTGCTTGGCATCGAGACAGTGGAACAAATGTGACTAAGTTTGGAGACGACAGATGAACGGTGACCAGATGATTTTGCTTGCGGCAGTCGCTCTGCTGGTGTTTCCCGCGGCGGCGATCGCGGCGGCGCGCGCCTGCGTCCGCCATGTGGCGTCAGGCGAGGGTTATGCTGCGGCGTACCTCACGACGATGTTCGCAGCGGCGGTTGCCGCCGTCGTGCTGCACCTGCTGCCGCAGGTTCCGGCGATTTGGCAGTCCATACCAGGCTAATTCTCGGACTCGGCTGCTAGGCCGGTGGCATTCCCGCTCGCACTTTATGAATCTACGGCCTTGGGAGACATGTGTGACTGACGCAATCGAGAGGTTCGCCGGGCCGGACCGCTTCCTGAGCAACTTCTACCTCGTGGAGATCATGTGGGAGGAGAGGGTCTATGCCTCGTCGGAGCACCTGTACCACGCCATGAAGGCCGGAACCGAGGAGGAACGGGAATGGGTGCGATCCGCGCCCACGGCGAAGGAGGCCAAGTTCCGGGGGCGGAGGGTCCGGGCGATGGCGGACTGGGGCGAGAGACGGATCGGCGCGATGAGGTCGGCGCTGGAGGCCAAGTTCGGACAGCACCCCGGCCTAGCCGCCAAGCTCGACGAAACTGGTGACGCAAGGCTCGTCGAAGGCAACACGTGGGGCGACATGTTCTGGGGCGTTGACACGGAGACCGGGCGCGGCGAGAACCACTTGGGCGAGCTGCTGATGGAACTGAGAGCCAGTAGGAGGCAGTAGAGCGTGGCCAAGCCGAACTTCAACTGTCTGACTCAATGCTGGAACACATCATCTCACCATTTCAAGGACGATGTCTGGCGCCCTGTCACTCGCCTGTTCGACGACCGCCGCAAGAAAAGGAGGGTCCGCGTCTCGATAAGGGTGTGGCCGGTGGGCTGGCACTACTATGCCAAGCTGAAGCAGGACGACAACCCCGCTTGGGACGGCGAGCAATGGTGCCTGTGGCACGACGACCCGGACGGGCGAGGCGCGGTTGCCGAGGGCAGGTTCGGCACGATGAGGGAGGCGAAGGAGTTCGTCCGGCGCGAGATGAAGAAAAGGCGGTTCCGCGGACACAAGCTCTGGAAGGACAGCGCGACGGCGTGGAGGCCTTTGGCCGTTGGCTGGCTGTATAAATACGATGGGGATTGACGAAACGGGGGTATAATCAACCATGACAACCGACATTGACGCGCTGGCGAAAAAGTTCGACAAACACGGAATGGCGGATGTCATCGAGAGGTTCCCCTCGCAGATAGAGGCTGCGCTCGGCGCGGAGATGCCACCGTTGCCAGTCGGGGAGTTCGATAGGGTCGTGTTAGCCGGGATGGGCGGGTCGGCCTCCCCAATGGATGTGGTCGCTGACATATTCTGCGGCCATATTACGGTGCCGGTCACAGTGTCGCGGCACTACTGTCCGCCAGCCGGCGTGAACAGAAACACACTGGCGATCGTCAGCTCCTTCTCTGGAAACACCGAGGAGGCAATCTCGTCGCTCCACAAACTCGACCGTGGCGCATCAAGCATAGTCGTCCTCACAGGGGGTGGAGCCTTGGCCGACCTCGCCGACTCGCTCAATGTGGCGGTCGTCACGATACCAACGGACGCAGAGCCGCCGGGGTTCCAGCCCAGGTCAGCCGTTGGGTACATGGCGATGTACATCTCCCGCATACTCGGAGAATGCGGCGTGATACAATCCTGGGATCCGCTGGTCCACCTGTCGTCCGTCCCGCAGTTCCTGCGGGAGACAGACCTGCGGACGGACGCCGATGACGCCGCCAAGTGGCTTATCGACCGCATCCCGGTCGTGTACACCGACGAGGCACATGTCCTCGGCGTAGCCAGACCCGCGAAGATCAAGTTCAACGAGAACTCCAAGAGGCCGGCGATGTTTGGCGCGATCCCTGAGATAAACCACAACGAGATGGTGGGGTTCACATCGGCGCTGGCGGACTTCGGCGTGCTCTACCTGCACGACCCGGACAGCCACCCGATGGTGCGACACAGGTTCGCCGTGATGGAGGATCTGTTCGACCGCAAAGGCCTCGACCATGTCGCGTTCCGCGAGTGGGAGATGCCGGGCGTCATGTCGAACTTCTCCACGACCTCCTCGCGGGCGCAGAGGGTGTTCGCCGCGCTCATGTTCGCCGAGAGGTGCTCCTACGCGCTCGCGCTGCTCGACGGGATCGACCCGACCCCTGTCACCATGGTCGAGGCGTTCAAGGAGGAGATGGGCGGCGGCGTTGACGGAGACGCCGCAAGGATGGGTCGTCACCAAGACTCCCGACGACGCCCGTGAGGCGATGGGACTCCCCCTTGGCGGCGGGACCCAGTTGAGGGCGTGCAGGGGGACGCCGAGGAACCCCGCAGGGCGAACATGAGGATATTCCAGAGCGAACGGCGGCGTGTCGCGGATGGAGGTCTCCGCAATCACGGAATCGCTGCTGCTGGCCTCTAGGAAAGCGTCCAATAAGGCGACCGGAAAATAATACTTGACAGTGGAAATCGGCCCATTGATGGGGTATGATCGAACGGTCGTGCAACCGCACGGCTGAAACCGGGGGCATCTGCGGTCAAGGCCGCGAAACAAAGGAGACAGGATAATGACGACTACGACAGGTATGACGAACTCGACGAACCAAGCGGACACGACTGGGTCGAACCGAAGCGGCATCGGCACTTGGCTGGTGTTCGCGGCGATCTTGGTAGCCGTGTTCTTCACGGCCAGGGCGCTGACGACCGACACCGCGGTCGCCCCTGCCACGTCGGCCGTGCCGGCCGTGGTGCAGACCGACATCGACGCGCCGCAGTAGGCGACGACAGGGAAAGCCGGGCCACCCTTCGGGTGGCCCGGCCTCACCCGCAATCCATGAGGCGGTCGAGCAGGCTACGCCGCTCCCGCAGAGGAAAAACGCTGGCACGAGAACGGAGTTCAATTGCATGGTGATGTTCACCTGATGGATGAAAATAGACACAAACCTAGACGCAGGGACCGCTCAAGAGGGGGCGGGCGACCGCAGCGCAGTCCCGACGGTCGCGGGAGCCACCCTCGCCGCAAGGCTGGGGGATCCAACGCCGACGGCAACATCGCTGGCGGCAGCGAGCCTCGCATGGGTAAATGCTCCAACTGCGGGGGTCCGGCGCCTGACAAGGCGAACCTGTGCCGCCACTGCGTGAGCGTGAAACCGCCGGAAACTGGCGGCCAAGACGCATGACGCCGACACATGCGCAACTGAGGACTCGGGCTGCGAGGCGCAAGCCGTTGACTGGTCGCGAGATAGAGGGCGTATGCGGCATGCTCCGTGGTCACTACTATTGCATCTTGGAGCGTGATGGCTGGGTGGAGGTCGCCAACAGGAAAGGCGGACGCAGCGTCGGCGTGTTCCCGGCGTGGAAGTTCCGCCTGTGGGACTTCGACCGATGGTACCGGGAGGAGTTCGGACACGCCTTGGGAGACGCAGCATGATTTTTCAGCCGCCGCTGCTGGCGAAATACCACGGCATGGCCGACGACGATCTCGCCTCGGCCATCGCTGATCGGAAACATCAACTAGGCCAGAGGCTGGTCATACTCGGACACCACTACCAGCAGGACGAGGTGATACGGTTCGCGGACTTCGACGGCGACAGCCTGAAGCTGGCCCAAATCGGCGCGCGGCAGGATGGCGCAGAGTTCATCGTGTTCTGCGGCGTGCATTTCATGGCCGAGTCGACCGACATCCTGACCAGCGACGCGGTCAAGGTCATCCTGCCCGACCTCTCGGCTGGATGCAGCATGGCCGACATGGCGGACATCGACCAGTTGGAGGAGGTTTGGGATCTCCTCGGCGGCGACATCATACCGATAACATATGTCAACTCCGCGGCCTCCATCAAGGCGTTTTGCGGCGCGCACGGCGGAGCGTGCTGCACCAGCAGCAACGCTCAACAGGTGCTGAAGTGGGCGTTCACCCGCGGCGACAGGATTTTGTTCCTGCCGGACCAGCACTTGGGCCGCAACACAGCGTACGCGATGCGCGTGCCGCTCGAGGACATGGTTGTCTACGACCCGCACAAGCCTCGCGGAGGGCTGTCTCGCGCCGACATGCTCCACCCGGCGCCGGGAAAGGTGAAAGTCCTACTGTGGAAAGGGCATTGCAGCGTACACATGCTGTTCAGAAAGGAGCAGTGCGACGAGATTCGGCGAATCGACCCGGAGTACAAGGTGCTTGTGCATCCCGAGTGCAGTTGGGATGTGGTCCAGGATGCCGACCTAGCCGGAAGCACCGAGTTCATCATCAGGACGGTGGCGGAGTCCCCGGAGGGTAGCAAGTGGGCGATCGGCACGGAGGTGCATCTGGTCAGCCGTCTCGCCGCCCGCTTCCCGAAGAAAAGCGTTCGCTCACTGGCCGGAATACAGTGCCTCTGCACAACCATGTACCGGATCGACATGAGACACCTGCTCTGGGTACTGGACGAGCTGGCGGAGGGCCGGGTCGTCAACCAGATCAAGGTCGATCCAGAGACGAGCCGCCTAGCCACCGTCGCGCTGGAGCGGATGCTGGAGAACGCGCCCGCGCAGCCGACGGCGATAAAGTAGCCTTGCCGCACGCGGCCGCGGTGCCTATGATTGTCGGAGAGTCCGGAGCGCTCACAGGCGCATAAACGAAAGGAATGGACATATGCTTCGCAACACCATCCTCACCCAAGCCTTGGCCGTGGCATTGCTCGCGGCATCGCTATCCGCCCCCGCCTCGGCGGCGGACCACAACACCGCGCTGACGATCTACTCCGCCGCCCGCCCGGGCCAGGCGACCGGGTACGCCATCGTGAGGCACGACCGGGGCTTCTACCTCGACGAGGGGCGGACGACAATCCGCTTCACCGACATCGCGTCGCAGATCGACCCGACCACGGTGTCGTTCATGTCGCTGACCGACCCCGACGGCACGAGCGTCATGGAGCAGAACTACGAGTTCGACCTCGTGAGTGCGGCCAAGCTGACGGAGCGGTTCCTCGACCGCAGGATCACGGTCGAGCAGTCGCAGGGCGACAAGATATCGACGTTCACTGGCATACTGCTAAGCGCTTCGGGCGGACTCGTCCTGAAGATGGATGACGGCGGTGTGCAGGTCGTCAACGGGTACTCAAACATCCAGTTCCCGGAGCTGCCTGGCGGACTCATCACCAAACCGACCTTGGTGTGGAAAGTCGCTGCGGAGAAGTTGGGCCTCCACTGGATTCGGGTGATGTACGAGACAAAGGGGATCGCTTGGTGGGCAGACTACAACATTGAGTACATGGAGGGAGTAGACGCCAACAGCGGCATCCTCAATGTCGGCGCTTGGGTCAGCATCATAAACCAGTCCGGCGCGACCTACGCCGACGCCAAACTGAAACTCGTCGCCGGGGATGTGCACCGGGCGCGGCCAAGACGCGTCGAACTAGCGGATCGGCGAAGGTTCATGGCTCAGGCCGTCGGCGGTGGTTTTGAGGAGAAAGCCCTTTTCGAGTATCACCTGTATACTCTTGGCCGCTCGACGACGCTGCCAGACAACTCGACGAAGCAGATTGAGCTGTTCCCCACCGTGCGAGGGGTGCCGTGTGACAAGGTTCTCGTCTACTACGGCCAGAGCGGGCGATTCTACGGCGGCTCACCGGTCGCTACAGACAGCAACATTGGCACGAAGGCGAACACCAAGGTGGACACATACCTGCGGTTCGCGAACAGTGCGACAGCAGGACTGGGCATGCCGCTGCCAGCAGGGCGCATCCGCGTTAGCCAACGCGACCCGGCTGACGACTCGTTGGAGTTCATCGGCGAGGACACCATCGACCACACGCCCAAGGACGAAAATGTACTCATTAAGTTGGGTACCGCGTTCGATGTAGTGGGCGAGCGCACACAGAAAGACTTCAAGTTAGATGAACGGCGGAAACAGATCGAGGAGACCATCGAGATCAGCATCCGCAACCACAAGGACCAGCCAGTTACGGTAATCGTCAGGGAATGTCTTCACCGCTGGTCCAACTGGGCGATTGAAATCGGCATCCCGTATGAGAAGGTCGATGCGCATACCATACAATTTCCGGTAACGGTGGACAAGGACAGCGAGGTCGTGATGCAGTACACTGTGAAATACACTTGGTAAGACGGGAGGACACCCATGTTGTTTCTGATCTTGAGAATGCTGACGGGCGTGGTGGCCTACTGGCTGCTGCTCGCGAAACCGGCTCTGAGGGTACTGGTTGGCACAGGGACCCTCGCCATGAGGATGTTCGCCCGTCGGAAGCCGCCGCCCGCGGCCAAAATGGTGGATGTGAATCCGCCCGTACTCGCAAAGAAAGTGCGGTACTGCCAAAGCTGCGCAATAGGCTTGGGTCGGAAGCATTGCCCCGAGTGCGAGGCGCTCAACAGAGCAGAGATATGGCTCTGGGGTCGGGACCGTGGCGTGTCCAGCGAGACGATACACAGTGTATTGTCGGGGCAGCCGTGCCACAGCGGCTTCGGCTTCGGCGCGCCGTATGACGCCGACGAC
>VAPC010956835.1_pt1 | contig 12790 bp, 14 predicted proteins | sample 3395121 | NCBI WGS metagenome assembly VAPC01 (sample SAMN08290434, study PRJNA428436) | hydrothermal vent metagenome | isolation source: Deep-sea hydrothermal vent chimney | place: Indian Ocean: Southwest Indian Ridge | depth 1711 m m
ACGGCCAGAGATTTTCAGAAAAAACAATGATTGAAAATGTAAGTTCAACCGGCGCTTATTTCGAACTCAAAGCGCTTATTACAGTTGGCGCAAATCTACTTCTTAAAATTGACCTCCCGAGTTCTCTATCAGAAGACAAAAAATTGAATTTGCGTCTTCCAGGGCACGTTGTCCGCCTGGAAAAAACCGGAAAGAATGGAAATAATCAAGGAGTCGCTCTCAACTTCGACGAAGAACTTGTCAGCGAAGAAATCCAATTTATTACTGAAGCCAGCTAGCCTCCAACAAACTCAGAATATTAGAATCCTAATAAGGAAATTGGAATGCTCATCGTTGCATTGAGTGGTGGAATTGCCTCGGGAAAATCCGTTGTCGCTCGAGTCTTTGAAGAACTCGGGTGTTACATTCATAAAGCCGATCTTGTGGCACACCAGCTCATGGCACCCCATGAACCTGCTTGGGAAAAAATCGTCGTCCGTTTTGGTTCCACTATCTTAAAATCGGACAATACCATAAACAGAACCAAACTGGGATCCATCGTTTTTTCTGACAAAGAAGAACGTCTTTTTATCAACAATCTCCTCCATCCTCTGGTTTTTAAAAAAAAGGAAGAAGAGATAATAAAATTGAACACGGAGGGATTATACAAAATCTTTATATCTGAAGCTGCACTGACTGTTGAAGCCGGATACGCTAAATTTTTCGATAAAATCATCATCACACACTGCCAAAAAAACATTCAAATCGAGCGTTTGATAAAAAGAGATCAGATCAATCACGCAGAAGCCCAAAAAAGAATCGAGAGTCAAATGCCCTCTGAACAAAAATTGGAGTTTGCCGATTACACTATCGATACTTCAGGTTCATTGGAAAAGACCATCGAACAATCGGAACAAGTGTTTAGAATATTGATGTCAGATTTTGAAATTTTATACGGCCCTAGCAATGATAAAAAACAGAAAATTTAGTTTGTCTGAATTATTCTCGAGCCGAGGTTCACGGACAGATGCGAGGCGTCGGCCCATGAGATTGCCACGTCGCTTTGCTCCTCGCAATGACCGTTGCGGTAGTTTTTATGAATTGGATTTTAGGGCGGCTGCAAGCAACGGTATCATAAGTTCATGATGACCTATGAAATAAAAACCTTTCCCTTTTTTCCCCAGAGGTCTCTTCACAACATTCTGATCTGGACGGTAGTGGTGGATAAAATCAAAAACAGCCGTAGAAAATCCATCTAGATCCGTTCCCTTATTCCGGATGAAAGACACGGCTTTGAGAAAGACTTCGGGCAGTACAACAGCCGATCCAATATTCAAAAAGACCCCACCATCATCCAATCCCTTCACTAAAGAACAGAAGAGAAAAAAATCTCTTAATGAGGTTTTCCCCAATGCTCCTCCACTCACCTTGGGATGAAAATGAATAGTATCGGTCCCTATCGCCACATGAACTGTCACGGGAATATTCTGTTCATAAGCGGCGGCAAGCAAACTCAAGTTTTTAAAAGGAAAGACAGAAGACGCGAGCATTTTTCCTATAATCTCTCCCAATCCAAGGTTGTCTTGGTCCGCAAAAATAGCTTCATTGAGTTTTGTCCCAGTTTCCCGCGACATCCCGAAGCCTCCATGTTTGATTTGTCTCCCCACATCTTCAGATGTGTACCCAGAAAAAGCGATTTCAAAGTCATGTATAATTCCGGCTCCGTTTAGAGCCAATCCAGATATCCATCCCTCTTTCATCAAGTCAATAAGAACAGGATTAAGTCCCACTTTTATGGGATGTGCTCCAAGAGCACAGAGGATGGCTTTGTTCTTTTTTTTCGCGTTCTTCAGAAGTGAAATAAGGTTTTTAAAATCTTTTGCAGCCAAAATATCAGGAAGACCGGACAAAAATGTTTCAAAAGATCCGGGAGACAAAAACGGCTTTGCAAAATGTGAAGTCGTGACTTTTCCCTTTATGGACTTATGAGGCGAAGTTTTTAGACCCTGAGGACTTGCAGGTTTGATCTTATATTTGCTCATTGTAATTGAATATGGACTGAGAAAAGAGATTAACTAAGACTGGATGTTTTTTAGATCCTGACCTGGCCTGAATTTGATTCTTTTTCCTCTTTTGATCTTGATCTGTTTTTTACGGCGAATATCCCTGCCAAATCCGGTTTTCTTGGAAACAATTTTAAAGCTAGCAAATCCCCTAATTTCAATTTTCTCTTCGTTAGAAAGAGCGTCTTTTAAAGATGCAAGAATAGTATCCACCATAAGCAATGATTTAACCCTATTGAGTTCTGACTTCTCTTCAATCTCCAGGGCGATATCATTCTTGATCATTAAAAGCTCCTTTTGAAAACGCGAATAAACAATACTTAATTTATTGAAAATAAAAAGTCAAGATAAAATATTGACTTGCCATAGGCTCACTCCTATAATGAGACCAGGGTGAAAAAATTTCTGTTTATTTCTCTTCTTTTCTTTACTTTATCTATATTAAGCTATCCTTCGATATTCAAAATTACTGTCGACACGGCTATTCATCCCATATCATCGGAATATATACGTGATGCAATCGACAGGGCTGAAACTGAAAACGCCAAACTTATCATCATAGTTTTAAACACGCCGGGCGGATTAGACAGTTCGATGCGGGAAATCATGGAAAAGATCCTCAATTCTGAAATACCAGTAGCTGCCTATGTTCATCCAAGCGGATCACGAGCCGCATCCGCCGGTTTTTTCATTTCGATGGCCTGCGATATTTTTGCCATGGCTCCCGGTACCAACACAGGCGCCGCCCATCCTGTAGGCGTGTCCCTGACCGGCCAGCAGATGGATGAAACCATGTCAGATAAAGTCACTAACGATGCGGCATCCTATATCAAATCCATCGCCGAAAAACGAGGAAGAAACATTCAGATGGCTGAAGATGCCGTCCGGAAAAGTCTTTCGTACACAGAGGAAGAGGCTCTGAAAGGGAATCTGATCGATTTAATCGCAGCAGATGAGCAAGACATCATCCGGCATTTCCATGGGAAATCCATAAAGAGATTCGATGGAACAGAGTGGACTTTTAACATTGAAAATGAGGAGATCATCTCTATCCCCATGACGGGAAGACAGAAATTTCTCATCACCATTTCGAATCCCAATCTGGCTTATATACTTCTTATGATCGGTCTGCTAGGACTCTACTTTGAGTTTTCCAATCCCGGTGCGATTCTTCCCGGAGTCTTAGGTGGGATTTGTCTTCTGCTGGCTATTTTTTCCTTCCAGATACTCCCCATCAACTATGTGGGACTCATCCTCATCCTCCTGTCCATCGGCCTCTTTATTCTTGAAATAAAAGTCCAGAGCTATGGAATTTTATCTTTAGGAGGAATAGCCGCAATGATTATTGGATCTATCATGCTCATAAACGCCCCCATACCGGAATTGAGGCCCAGCCTCAAATTTATTATCCCCATGGCTCTAGGCCTTTCTTTGATATTTATTTTCTTGATTGTCATTGCGATCCGAGCACATGCACAGAGGGCCTCTACAGGAAAAGAGGGTCTTATCGGAGAAGTCGGTGTCGCACAGACAAAGCTTTCCCCTGAGGGGAAAGTTTTTGTTCACGGTGAAATATGGCAGGCGGAAGCTTCAGAAGACCTTCCACCTGGCACAAAAGTAAAGGTTGTGGAAGTTCTGAAAAATTTGAGAATTAAAGTCACGAAAATTTAAAGGATCACATACATCGAGGAGGAAAAAATGGTAACTTATCCACTCATCATCGTTGGTCTTGTCGTACTCTATCTAATGAATTCGATAAAAATTTTGCGAGAGTACGAAAGGGGTGTCATCTTCCGTCTCGGGAGAGTGCTCGAGAAACCCAAGGGGCCGGGTTTGATATTTGTCTTCGCTCCAATCGACCGAATGGTCAGGGTCAGCCTCAGAATCGTCACCATGGATATTCCGTCTCAGGACGTCATCACCAGAGATAATGTTTCAGTGAAAGTCAACGCGGTCGTTTACTTCAGAGTCCTGGAACCGATAAAAGCGATCGTAGAAGTCCAGGACTTTCTCTTTGCCACTTCCCAACTGGCTCAAACAACACTGCGGAGCGTATTGGGTGTCGTTGAATTGGATGAACTTCTCTCAGCAAGAGAAAAACTCAATGCACAACTTCAAGATATTATCGACAAACACACCGATCCTTGGGGAATAAAAGTCACGCTTGTGGAAATGAAACATGTCGACCTTCCTGAAAATATGATTCGTGCCATCGCCAAACAGGCGGAAGCCGAGAGAGACCGGCGCGCAAAAATCATTCATGCCGAAGGTGAATTTCAAGCCGCTGACAATCTCATAAAAGCAGCCAATGTCATATCGGCGAATCCTCAAGCCTTGCAGTTAAGGTTTCTGGGGACTCTCGCAGAAATAGCCACCGAAAAAAATTCCACTATTATCTTCCCCCTTCCTATTGATTTACTGAAGGCATTTACGGAAAAAAAGGAGAGGAGCGAATAGAACACAATGAGCAGTAAAGATTACAGAGAATTACAACTTTCAAGTTCTCAGCTTGTCATCATTTTTTTGGCAATCATCATCCTCGGTGTCATCATTTTCCTCCTCGGAATCTCCGTTGGAAAGAAAAGCACTGAAATCGTTCTCGCTTCCCAATCTGGGAAAGAGCAGGTTTCAGAAAAAATCAAAGGAGTAAAAACAGTCCCCATCGATGATCCGGAAACCAAGCTTGCTGAAAAAACTACACCTCAACTAAAGAGTGAACCTCAACAAAAAAAAGCAACACCAATCAAGCAGCCGCAGAATTTGGATTGGTTTATCCAAGTCGGAGCATTTAACAATCGAGCAGGAGCACAGGCCACAGCAGATAAGCTAAAAGAGAGTGGCCTAAACGTGATTGTCCTCGATCCCTATGCCTCAAACCAAAGAACCTTTTTTAGAGTGAGGATAGGAGGATATGCGACAAAGGAACTCGCAGAGAAGGCAAAAGCCGAATTGGTTCGAACCGATCCAAAAGCTAAAGATTATTTTGTCATCAGGCAGAGATAAGATTTAGACCTGAATGACACGACGTCACTGTACAAATGAAAATTCGCTTAAAGGATATCCTTTATGCTCTGTTGAGTGGCCTTCTCTCTGCTTTGGCCTTCCCAAAATTCAACCTGTCTTTTTTTATTTGGATATCACTCATTCCTTTACTCTTCATTATCTCTAAAAAAACACCAAAACAATCGTTTCTACTGGGTATGATTGCAGGATTTTCGTTTTACGCCGTCCTTCTCTACTGGATCCCTGATGTCCCAGCCCAATACGGAGATCTTTCATTAGGAATCAGTATCCTTATTTATATTGTTTTCATGCTAGTTTTATCACTCTTCTGGGCGTTTTTTTCTCTTTCTTTTTCTAAAATCCGCAGATCTTTCCCTCATGCCGCCTTTTTATTGGCTCCTTTTCTCTGGATCGTTTTCGAATATGCCCTTGCCCATATCCTCACTGGTTTTCCCTGGGGTCTCATGGGCTATGCCCAATATCAAAATCTTTACTTCATCCAGATGGCTTCCTTGACCGGTATTTATGGTTTATCTTTTGTCATCGTTATGCTTCAAAGTCTTTTTGTCCTTTCTATCCAAACCAGAAAAAAAGCCTTCTTTTTTGTGGGTTTAGCGATCGTCCTCTTTATTCATCTGGGAGGATTATTGAGTCTAAAGAAGATCACGCCATCCTCAGAAACATTCCAGGCGTCTGTCATTCAAGGCAATGTCTCTTCTGACATCTATTGGCCGGACATCTCTTATGAAAAAATTCAGCAGCTCTTTAACGAACATATCGATTTATCGAAGGCCGCCTTTATCTCAGGTTCTCAATTGATTATCTGGCCTGAATTTTCCGTCCCTCTATGCTTCAGTTGTCCTAGTGAGTTCTATCAGAATTTCAAGAGGCACCTCTTTCAATTTGTCCAAGAAACACAAAGTACACTTCTTTTAGGTACAAATGAGATGTTTCCCTTCCAGGATACAAACCAGTATTTTAACACGGCTCTCTGCCTCAGCCCGGATCTCTCCTACACCGAGTACCACAAAATGCATCTTGTTCCATTCGGAGAATACACTCCCTATAAGAAGATCTTCTCGTTCATTAACAAGATGACCCATGCCATAGGAGAGATTTCTCCCGGAGAAGAGTTTCAGCTTCATTCGTTTAAGTCTTTTCAATTCGGTTCCCCGATATGTTATGAAATTATCTTTCCTAATCTTATCCGAAAATTTACTAAAAACGGTGCTCAATTCCTCACCACTCTCACAAACGATGGTTGGTACGGACAGAGTTCAGCTCCCTATCAACACTTTGCCATTGCGGTAGTGCGAGCCGTGGAAAACCGGCGGTTTTTGCTCAGATCCGCAACAACGGGAATCAGTGGAATTATCGATCCCTTCGGTCGAATACTGATCAAGTCAGAGTTGGAAACTCAGACATTTCTGTCCGGTCAAATCACACCTCTGTCAGTCAAGACTTTGTATTCATTAACCGGAGATGTACTTGTCTACACCAGCTTGACTTTATCCTTTCTATTCCTTATTCTTGCATTTATTAGAAGAAATAAATGATGAAAAAAGCACCATCAAAGACGCATCTATCTGAACTCAGAGCCAGCGCGAAAGATCTTTTCGCCAAATTTGAAGAACTCCGAGGTTATCTTTGACCTCGATCAAAAAAAGACAGAAATCGCTGCCATAGATCAAGATCTTTCCTCCCCCGATATCTGGAAAGATCAAAAACGCTTCCAATCTCTTCAACAGAACAAAAAAAGACTGGAACGAACACTTCAATTCTATTCCAAAATGGAGGAGAAAAAGGAAGAACTGGATGTTTGCCTGGAGCTCGCCGACGAAGGGGAGAATGTTGAAACAGAGGTTATCGTGATCCTCGATGACTTCGCTTCAGAGTTGAACGAGGCTGAGTTTCAAGCTCTTTTCTTTGATAGAGACGACCCAAGAAATGCCATTCTAACCATCCATCCAGGTGCCGGGGGGACAGAATCCCAGGATTGGGCTCAAATGCTCCTGCGCATGTACTTGAGATTTTCTGAGAGAAAAGATTACAAGACCGAAATTCTAGATATACAACACGGTGAGGAAGCCGGCATTAAAAGCGCAACTGTACGAATCCAGGGAGACTATGCTTACGGAAACCTCAGCCAGGAATCAGGTGTGCATCGACTGGTCAGAATATCCCCATTTGACGCCAACAAAAGAAGACATACCTCATTTGCAGCCATTTTTGTCTATCCGGAAGTTGACGAAGATATCGAAGTGGACATCAATCCCGATGACCTGCGTATCGACACATACCGTGCTTCAGGCAAGGGGGGACAGCATGTTAATGTTACAGACTCTGCCGTCCGAATCACACACATTCCAACAGGAATTGTTGTTCAATGCCAGAATGAACGGTCCCAGCACAAAAATAAATCTTCAGCTATGAAGGTGCTGAAGTCTCGACTTTATGAACTTGAAAAAAAGAAAAAACTGGAAAAATTGGAAAAACTAGAGGACGCGAAGTCTGAAATCGCATGGGGCAACCAGATCCGCTCCTATGTTCTGCATCCATACAAGCTTATAAAAGACCTCCGTACAAACACTGAGATTGGAAAAGTCGAAAAAGTTCTCGATGGTGATATTGATGAATTCATTAAAGCGAGTCTGTTTCTAAGGAAAAATAAAGGCCAATCTTCTTAGCTTTTTTTGTCTGTTGAATCAAATTTTGCTTTGGAGGCCTCCCACAAAATATTTAATTCATCAAGACTGACCTTCCCTAATTCATCTCCTTGTTCTTCAAGTCTCTCTTCAATGTAGCGAAATCGTCTGTTAAATTTCTCATTTGTCTGCCGGAGTGCAATCTCGGGATTGACACCTAGGAGGCGAGAAACATTTGCCAGAGAAAATAGAAGGTCTCCGATTTCTTCAGCAGCTTCTTCCTTAGTGTCTGACTGAAGAGCTTTTTCAAGTTCATCGAGTTCTTCCCTCACTTTCTCCAGCGCAAGCAAAGGCTGCTTCCAATCAAATCCATATGAAGAGACACGTTGACCTATTTGGAATGCTTTTAGGAGTGAGGGAAGATTGGATGCCATTCCATCCAGTACTGAAGACCTCGTTTTTTCTTTCTTTTTTTGTTGATTCCACAAATTGATAACTTCATTAGAATTGTCTATCGGGTAAGGACCAAAAACATGAGGATGACGTCGAATCATCTTTTGATTGATACCTACCAGGACATCCTGGATTGTGAATTCATTTTTCTCTTTAAATATCCTGGACAAGAAAACCACTTCCATGAGCACATCCCCCAATTCCTCTTTTAAAGACTGAGGATCTCTTGATATTACGGCATCGACCGCTTCGTAAACTTCTTCCAGAAAATAATTCACAATTGTTTTTTCATCCTGCTCTTTATCCCATGGACATCCCTTCTCGCCACGAAGAACATCCAGAATCTTTACAAGCTTTTCAAAAGTATCTTTTGTTTTGGAGAACTCGTTCATTTGTCGCACTTCCTTGAATAAAATGAGTTAATATTGTATTATTTTTTTCCGATCTTAGAAAACTATATTTTATTTGTTTACCTGAATTATTCATAACCATTTAAAGATTCTGGAGGGCGGTATGACTACCAAAGATAAAGATAAAAAAAGTAAAAAAGAAGAAAAGGAAAAAAAAGAAAAGACAGAAACACTCGAAAATCAAAATGAAATGCTTCCGCCTTTGGATTTCAGCTCACTTTTCCTCCCTTTCTACACGCAAGCTCTTTTCAAACTCGGTACTGCAGAAGATCCGATCTCAAAAAAGATCGATGAAAACACAGATCTCGCCAAAAGGCTTATCGATCTTCTCGATCTCCTCAAAGAAAAAACACAAGGAAATTTAAAGTCTGAAGAGGAAGCCCTTATCAATAACGGACTCCATCAGCTGAAAATGCTGTACATGGAGAAAACAAAAATCATTAAGCTCTAACGGCATGCAAATAATCCGCCGCATCGAAGACTTCCCAACTCAAATAAAGAGCACTGTAACAGCTATCGGCAATTTTGATGGAATCCATCTCGGACATAAAAAGATACTTCAATTTCTCGTAGACGAAGCGGAAAAACACAAATTGCCTTCTCTGGTTCTGACTTTCTCCCCACACCCAGAAAGATATTTCAAAAAAAATACCGTTAACATGATCCATACAATGGACCAGCGGTTAACAGAAATCGAAAAAAACAACATCAGCATTACCTTTGTCCTGCCTTTCAGTGATGATATTGCCAATCTCAGCAGCCGGGATTTCATTCAAAAAATTATGATAGACACACTTCACGCCGAGGAAATCATAGTTGGAGATAATTTCCGTTTTGGAAAGAATAGAACTGGGAATGTGCGCATTCTTCAAAAACTCTCATCTCTCTGTGGTTTCAATTTTTTCTCCATCCCTTCTGAAAAAAGAAACGGCCTTATCGTCAGTAGCAGCCTCATCCGAACCTATCTTCTGACAGGAGATATTGAAAAAGCCAACGCACTGCTCGGACACCCTTATGAAATCGAAGGGACTGTCATCAAAGGCCATTCAAGGGGAAAAAACCTTGGTTTTCCGACAGCTAACATTTCCTCAATAAACGAAATTATTCCCCATGGAATATTTTTTTCCTATGTCTGTTTTCAAGGACAAAAACGACCGTCTTTAACCAATATCGGGACCAGTCCTACTTTTGGCCCTTCAGAAACACAGATCGAGTCATACATCATTGATTTCACTGAAAATCTTTACGGTCAAACACAGAAAATCCAGCTGTTGAAAAAATTCAGAGACGAGATCAAATTCAACACACCCGAGCAGTTGGTCGAACAATTGAAAAAAGATCTCGCCGCCGCCAAATCTTTCTTCAAACTTTAGTCCTCTCGTACTGTCCTCTTTTCTTGACATTTTGCCCTAAATAGTGCATTTTCTTATAAAACAAATACGACAGATGAGATTAGTTCTCAATACACTCATAACACCTGTCAACATCTTTTTTTGGATCAATGCTTATGCCTAAAGATAAGGAGTCGCTGCATGGAAGATAAAATAAAGGCAAAAATCATGGATGCGCGCAAAATGAAGAGAGCCTTCATCAGGATTGCCACGGAAATCACTGAACGTAACCGTGATCTGAATAATCTCGTTATCATCGGAATCAGAACTCGGGGTGTCTATGTGGCAAAAAGAATCGCCAAACATATCAAAGATCTGGAAAACATTGAAGTTCCTATCGGGGTTCTTGACATCACTCTCTATAGGGACGATTTTTCTGATCTCGAAGCGCAGCACATTGTCAAGACCACAGAAATCAACTTTTCCGTAAAGAATAGAGATATTCTTCTGGTCGATGACGTTCTTTTTACGGGACGTACCATACGCGCGGCCATGGACAGCTTAATGGATCTTGGCCGTCCCAAAACCATTCAGCTTCTTGTCTATATTGATCGGGGTCATCGAGAACTTCCAATCAGAGCTGATTATGTGGGCAAATTTCTCCCCACATCAAGAAAAGAAGTTGTTCAAGTCCGGTTGAAAGAAATTGACGGTACCGAAGAAGTCCTCATAACTGAGCCGGTTGAAATAAACTAGAGGAGATTCACAGTGCCTTTCAAACACAAACATCTCATCAGAATCAAAGACCTTTCTGCTTCTGATATTTTTACTATCCTGGATACTGCTGAATCCTTTCTGGAAATCTCCAGTCGAGAAGTGAAAAAAGTTCCCATTCTCAGGGGGAAAACGATCATCAACCTCTTCTTCGAGGCCAGCACTCGAACAAGGAGTTCATTCGAACTTGCGGCAAAAAGATTGAGCGCAGACATCACCAATTTCACCAAGCAGAGCAGTGCGGTCACGAAAGGAGAAACGCTGAAGGATACAGTCCTCAATCTTGAAGCCATGAAAACAGATGCGATTATTGTCCGCCATGCCGCAGCCGGTGTCCCCTATTTCATCAGCACTTTCTGCACTTCACACATCATTAATGCCGGAGACGGAGCTCATGAACACCCGACACAGGCTCTCTTAGATGCTTTCACTATTCGTCAGAAAAAAAAGAACTTCTCGGGTCTGAAGGTTGTTTTAGTCGGCGATATCCTACACAGCCGCGTAGCCAGATCAAACATCTCACTTCTAAACACACTGGGAGCTCAGGTTGTCTGTGTGGGCCCCCCTCCCATTCTACCTAAAAAGTTCAAAAAATTCGGAGTAGAAGTTGAATACAACCTGGATCGAGCATTAGAAGGAGCGGATGTGGTCATGATGCTGCGCATTCAACTCGAGCGTCAGCAGAAGAATCTATTCCCCTCTATACGAGAATACAGAAATCTCTTCAGTTTAACCCCAAAAAGATTCCGAAGGGCGAAAAAAAATGCCATCATCATGCATCCCGGTCCTATAAACAGAGGCGTTGAAATCTCAGCAGATCTTGCAGATTCGGTAAATTCCGTTATCCTCAAGCAGGTTGAGAACGGAATTGCAATCAGAATGGCCGTCTTGTACCTTTTGTTAGGAGGAAAAGAGCGTGAAATTACTGATTAAAAACGGCAGAGTCATCGATCCTTCTTCACATACAGATGAAACCCTGGATATTCTGATCGATAAGAAAAAAATCATCGATATAAAACCAAAAATTAACTCCAAGGATGCCCGTATCATCGACGCGTCCAGTCTTGTTGTCGCTCCAGGTTTTATTGACATGCACACTCATTTACGTGAGCCGGGATATGAAGATAAAGAAACGATTCAAACCGGAGCCTTAGCAGCGGCAGAAGGAGGGTTTACCACGATTGCCTGTATGCCTAACACTTCCCCCGTCAATGATACACGTGGAGTCACCGAATTCATTCTTTCTGAGGCAAAAAAACATGCCGTGGTCAATATTCTCCCTATAGCCGCCATAACGCTTGGGCTTAAAGGGGAAGATCTTACTGAAATGTCTGATCTTGTCAATGCCGGAGCTGTGGCCTTCTCTGACGATGGAGAACCCGTTTCCAACAGTCTGATCATGCGGCGAGCACTCGAATACTCCCAGCTGCTCGACACGGTTATCATCGATCACTGTGAAGATAAGAATCTCAGTGCCAAAGGAGTCATGAACGAAGGTTACTATTCTTATCTCTATGGAGTCGTGGGTATTTCTGACTCTTCTGAAGAAGTTATGGTCGCCCGGAATATCATTCTTTCAGAAAAGGCGGATACAAGCATTCATCTGGCCCATATCAGCACAAAAGGATCCGTTGATCTTATCCGCAGGGCTAAAAAGAAAAAACTCAAAATAACGGCTGAAGTCACTCCCCACCATCTTATTCTGACAGATGAATCTCTTCAGAATTATGACACAAATCTTAAGATGAAACCGCCTCTTCGGAGTAAAGAAGATGTCCAGGCACTCCTTGCGGCCGTGAAAGATGGAACTATCGACATCTTTGCCACCGATCATGCCCCTTACACTGCTGATGAAAAAGCCGTTGAACTCGATTTTGCTCCTTTTGGGATCATCGGGCTCGAAACCGCCGTCCCCCTTCTTCTGGATAAACTTGTCCACAAAAACATTATTTCTCTTGAACGATTCGTCCGAATGATGTCCGTGCGTCCTGCAGAAATTTTTGGTCTGACAAACAAAGGAAAAATATATGTTGGAGCGGATGCCGATCTCACAATACTGAACCTTCATAAAGAGATTTTCATCGATGCCAACACTTTCAAATCAAAAAGTCGAAACTGTCCTTTCCATGGAT
>VAPC010235006.1_pt1 | contig 12779 bp, 11 predicted proteins | sample 3395121 | NCBI WGS metagenome assembly VAPC01 (sample SAMN08290434, study PRJNA428436) | hydrothermal vent metagenome | isolation source: Deep-sea hydrothermal vent chimney | place: Indian Ocean: Southwest Indian Ridge | depth 1711 m m
ATCTGGAAATAGAAGACCACAAGATTTATTCGCTGTAATCTTAGAGTTTGGAGTTATGAGTTAAGAGTTATGTATTGGAAAGATTTGAAAGTCTGGAAGAAGGCACATGAATTGGTAATGAGGGTTTACAAAATAATCTCCGTATTTCCTGAATCAGAAAAGCATGCCTTATCAAATCAATTAAAACGTGCAGCTTATTCTGTGCCAGCAAATATCGTTGAAAGCCATTCACGGAAATCGTCAAAAGAATTCATACAGTTTCTTTATCATGCTCGCGGCTCACTTGAAGAACTACGATATTTTCTCTTACTATCAAAAGATTTGAATTACGTGTCACCAGAAATATATGGAGAGTTGGAATTAGAGTCTTTGACAATAAATAAAATGCTGAACAGTCTCATTAGTTCAGTCAAAAGTAAACTTAACTCTTAACTTTTAACTCTTAACTCTAGTTCCCTGGCAGGTTGCAGTATGTAACCGACAGGGCAGAGCAGTGGTTAATCTATGAGCTCATCTAACACTGTCTGGCATAATCCAAATATCAGTAGGAATAAGAGATACAAGCAACAAGGTCATAAGAGCTGTGCAGTATGGTTTACCGGTTTGTCGGGTTCGGGAAAATCAACCATTGCACATTCAGTGGAAGAAGAGCTTTTTACCCAAGGTATCCGGACGTATGTTCTGGATGGTGACAACATAAGACACGGACTGAACAGAGACCTTTCATTTACACCTGAAGACAGAAAGGAAAATATTCGCAGGATTGGGGAAATGACAAAGTTGTTTGTGGACTCCGGCATTATTATTCTAACAGCTTTCATTTCTCCATATCAAAAGGACCGTGAAACCGTCAGACACCTGTTTAAAAAAGGCGAATTTATAGAAATATATGTAAAGTGTCCCCTTGATCTCTGTGAAAAGCGTGATCCAAAAGGATGGTACATGAAAGCAAAGGAAGGCAAAATTTCAAATTATACAGGCATATCAGCGCCGTATGAAGTTCCTATTGAACCGGAACTTGTATTAGATACAGAAAAAAAGAATATAGGGGATTGCGTACATGAGGTAATCAATTACCTGAAAGAATCAAAGATAATTTGATGGCTTTTTAGGACATTAAGTTATATAAGTTTCTTCAAACCATACAATGTGACTAACAGGGCGGAGCAGTGATTATTTATTACAATTTTTTAAATATGAATTTGTAAAACCAGCAACGAATTATTATATAATCATAATACTCGACGCTATACCTTTAATGAGGAGGATTTATGAAGACAATTAACTTCGGCAGAAGCAAGATCTCAACTGAAGGGCCTTGTTATGTTATCTCTGAGATTGGACACAATCATCAGGGGAATCTCGAAACTGCCCTGAAGATGATTAAAGTTGCTGCATTATATGGAGTGCAGGCTGTCAAATTTCAGAAGCGGGACAACAAAACACTTTATACACAGGCAATGTACAACAGACTGTACGATAATGAAAACAGCTACGGAAACACGTATGGTGAGCACAGGGAATTTCTGGAGTTCGGCCGAGATGAATATAAAGAACTGATAAAATGCGCTGAAGAAAATGAAGTCGAATTCATGTCAACCGCCTTTGATTTCAAGAGCGCAGACTTTCTCGAAGATCTTGGAATCACCAGTTATAAAATAGCCTCTGCGGACGTGACAAATACCCCTTTGATTGAATACATTGCAAAGTTCGGCAAACCCATGTTTGTTTCGACCGGCGCTGCCACTATGGAAGAAATAAGACTGGCGTATAACGCAGTGCTGAAACATAATGACAAGCTCTGTCTCATGCATTGCATTGCCGGATATCCTGCAGAATATCATAATTTAAATTTACGGGTCATATCTACTTTAATAAAAGAATTTCCCGAGGCAATTATCGGATACTCGGGCCATGACAACGGGATACTCGCCCCGGTAATCGCGTATATGCTCGGTGCCACTGTGTTAGAAAAACACTTTACCCTGAACCGCTCATGGAAGGGGACAGACCACAAATTTTCGCTTGAACCTGAAGGAATACGGAAACAGATACGTGATCTGCGGCGTATTGACGTTTCACTCGGCGACACAGAAAGGCATGTATACGACTTTGAAATTGAGGCCAAGAAAAAAATGGGGAAAGGGATTTATGCATCCAGACCCCTGTCAGCCGGTACGATAATTACATGGGAAGATATTGATTTGAAAACACCTACGAATGGAACACCTCCGTACATGATCGACAAAATAATAGGTAAAAAGCTTAAAACAGATTTAGAGTATGAAGCTGCCATTTCACTAAGCAGCGTGGAATAGTCGCAATTATGTCCAGCCACCGCATAAAAGCCGGTCAAACGCAACGCAGAAAGGTGATAGACAAAGCAAGACAAATCCAGTTGATTGTATTTGATTTTGACGGAGTGTTTACTGACAATAGGGTCTTGGTGCTGCAGGATGGAACAGAAGGGGTATTCTGCTGCAGGTCAGACGGCTTCGGTCTGGATGCCATAAGACTACTGGATATACAATTACTAGTCCTTTCAACTGAGAAAAATTTCGTAGTAAGCGCAAGGTGTAAAAAATTAAATTTACCCTGCATTCAGGGATGCGACAATAAACCTGAAGCACTTAAACTCGAGACCCAGAAGCTCGGGGTCCCTTTAAGCCGGGTTGCCTATATGGGAAATGACATAAATGATCTGGAAAGCATGAAGATGGTCGGCCTTCCCGTTTGTGTTTCCGATGCCTATCCCGATATAATTGCTGCTTCTTCCTACGTTACAAACGCAAAGGGCGGATACGGTGCAGTAAGGGAGTTCTGTGACTTTATCGCAGACATAAAGAACGGCAATATTTAAAACAATATATTATTCATGGAAAAATCAGACAGCATCATGCAGGGCCTTTTCAGCCTGAAAGGGAAAGTGGCGATTGTGACCGGAGGAGCCGGCCAACTCGGAACAGAATATGTCCGTGCACTGCTCGTAGCTGGGGCATCTGTAGCCGCATTCGATCTGAATATGGACAATCCCAGTGGCTGTCTCGGAGAAATCAATTCAGAAAAACTCATCAGAGTTGAATCAGACATAACAGACAGGGAGTCTGTTGTGAAAGGCCTGGAAAAAGTCCTGTCCCTTCTCGGGCCTCCCAGTATTTTGATAAATAATGCGTCTATTGATGCGCCTCCCAATGCAGAAGAACAGGAAACCGGACCGTTTGAAACTTATCCCGAGTCCTCATGGGACATCATGATTGACATTAATCTCAAGAGCGTGTTCCTCTGCTGTCAGGTAATCGGCGGGTACATGGCAGAGAGCCATGGCGGTTCAGTAATAAACATATCTTCAATATACGGCATATTGTCCCCTGACCAGAGGATATATGAATACAAGGACAAACCCTTCTTTAAACCGGTCTCTTACTCTGTCAGCAAATCCGGGGTGCTTAATCTTACGAGATACCTTGCAACCTACTGGGCTAAAAAGGGAGTTAGGGTGAATACGCTGACACTTGGCGGGGTATTTAACCATCAGGATAAAACGTTTCTGGCGAATTATAATAATAAAGTCCCTCTCGGCCGCATGGCAAAACATGACGAATACAACGGGGCAATACTCTTCTTATCATCCGAAGCATCGTCATACATGACCGGATCCAATCTAATAGTGGACGGAGGATTTTCAGCGTGGTGATCTTATGAAGCATTGCAAGAGGTAGCTATGGATAAATACAACAACTTAATTAATGGAAAACCGGTCCCACCTGTCAGCGGCAAATATTTCGACAATATCAATCCAGCTGACAGGAATGATGTTGCCGGTATGTTCCCCAAATCAGGCGAAGCAGATATTAATCTTGCGGTTAAATCCGCAAAAGACGCATTTCAGATATGGAGTGAAATGCCACCTCCGCAAAGAGGAGAGCTGATATTTAAAGTTGGTGATCTGCTGCTTGTAAATCAGGAAAGACTTGCAAAGGTCATTGTAAGGGAAATGGGCAAAACAATGCCTGAATCAATGGGCGATATAAAATCGAGTGCTGATGCAGCCTATTTTATGGCCGGAGAAGGAAGACGTATGTACGGCCAGACAACGTATTCAGCCCTCGAAAAAAGATGGGCATTGACCAAAAGGGTGCCTGTCGGCGTATGCGGGCTGATTACCGCATGGAACGCGCCAATGGCAATCATTACATGGAAACTCTTTCCTGCATTGATTTGCGGCAATACAGTGGTACTGAAACCTTCCGAAGACACGCCTCTGACCGCGCACCTGTTTGGCGAACTGGTCAAAGAAGCCGGAATCCCCGACGGGGTGGTAAACATTGTTTACGGTACAGGTGTGGAAACAGGAAAGGCCATTGTGAAAAACAGTGACATATCTATGGTTTCATTTACCGGATCGACAAATGTCGGAAAGATGATAGCCTCAGAATGCGGCCGGCAGTTGAAAGGATGCTCGCTTGAATTAGGCGGAAAGAACGGCTTGATAGTGATGAATGACGCTAACCTTGACGCTGCCTCAAAAGCTGTTGCTTCAGGGGCATTTTCGACCGCAGGGCAGAGATGCGCTTCAACAAGCCGGGTATTTGTTCATGAAGATGTGTACGATGCTTATCTGGAAAAACTGCTTGCCGAGACAAAGAAGATGAAAATCGGACAGGGTGCCAATCCGGACACCAATGTCTGCCCGATAATCAATAAAAGACAGTACGACAGCATCCTGTCATATATAGAAGGAGCGAAAAAAAACGGCGCCACATTGCTGTACGGCGGCAATGCATTGACCGGAGGCGAATTCTCAGGAGGCAATTTTATTGGACCAACTATATTTTCTGATGTAGATTTAAAATCAAAACTGGCACAGGAGGAGATATTCGGCCCTGTACTGGCTGTTTTTAAGATCACGGATCTTCAGGACGCAATTGAACAAATAAATGCAGTTGAATACGGATTAACGGCATCAATTTTCACAGCTAATGTGGACATTGCCATGCATGCACTTGATAAACTCGAGGCAGGCTGCTGTTATATAAATGCACCGACATTCGGTTCGGAGCCGCATATGCCGTTTGGCGGCGTTAAAAAATCCGGAATCGGCACACGCGAGCCCGGCACTCAGGCACTTGACGTATTCTCCGAATGGAAAACAATCTATATTGATTACAGCGGAGTTTCCCAGAACTCCCAGTTCAAGACCAAATAACGATATAAAGAGCTGTGTTAAGACGTACCATTGAATAAAGAATAGGAAGAGACCATAATGCTAAAAATATCATTCGTTCCCTTTAGTGAGTTCACGCGTGTCAAAAATTCAGATGTTGAGAAATTTGAAAAATTGCGGATCATTAGTGAGATGTGCCGCATCAATGCACTGTCGGCAGTAAAAAAGGCCGGCTCCGGACACCTCGGTTCAAGTTTAAGTTCAATGGATATCAATGTCATGCTCTATATGAGCGAAATGAACATTCATGAAGTCGGCATAGACAGCGGGGATAGAGATATATATTTCTCATCAAAGGGACACGATTGTCCGGGGCAGTACTCGGTGCTCTTTGCCGCGGGCATTCTGAGTTTTGAAAAGCTGCTGATGTTGAGAAGGCTCGGGGGGCTTGACGGGCACCCTGATGTCAAAATCCCCGGGATAGAGGCAAATACCGGCTCGCTCGGGATGGGTATTTCAAAGGCAAAAGGGATGGCTTTCGGAAAAAACCTCAATGGCAATGGCGGACGGGTCTTTGTAATGACCGGCGACGGAGAGCTGCAGGAAGGGCAGATATGGGAATCGCTCCAGACAGCGGCATATCAAAATATAACTAATATAAATGTACTGGTTGATTTCAATAAAATCCAGACGGACAAATATGTAGATAATATTATAGACCTCTGCGCGCTTGAGAAGAAATTCGAAATATTCGGGTGGCACGTTCAGAGATGCGACGGGCATGATCTTATGGCCCTTGATAAAGCTTTCAAGGATTTAAAGGGCATAACAGATAAGCCCAAGGTCCTTATCGCAGACACTGTTAAGGGACAGGGTATTTCTTTTATGGAAGGCCCCGCTTCTCTCGAAAAAGGAGACGGCATTTACGAATGGCATTCGGGTGCGCCGGATGATGATTCCTATGAAGCAGGATTCAACGAGCTTCTGGAAAAAACCAATGGTCTCCTGAAACAGGCTGGATTGGAGTCCTTATCAGTAGAGACAGTGGTAACAAGGGAGAAAAACAGGGTAAGGCTTAAAGACACTGCGGAGAAAGTCGTAAATGCATACGGTGAAGCCCTCGTGGAGCTGGGCAGGAAAAGAGATGATATCGTTGTGCTCGATGCCGATTTATCGGCTGACTGCGGTCTGCGCCCGTTCGAAACTGCTTTCCCCGACAGATTTCTGGAAAACGGGATTGCGGAGCAGGACATGGTCTCTGCCGCAGGCGGACTGGCATTGCAGGGCCTGCTTCCCATAGCTAATTCATTCGGTGTTTTTCTTGCATCCCGGGCAAACGAGCAGATCTATAACAATGCAACGGAAAACACGAAAATAATATACGTCTGCCATTATTCCGGCCTCATACCTGCGGGGCCCGGCAAATCACATCAGAGTCTCCGTGACATATCCCTTTTCGGCGCACTGCCGAACTGTGTAATAATCGAACCCTGTAACGGCATGGAGACAAAGGCTGCCCTTGAGTGGTGCGCTGGAGAAACAGACGACACATGCATGATTAGGCTGGCTATTTCGCCATCGCCAAGAACAATCACTTTTCCCGGGCAATATAATTTTACTTTTGGAAAGGGCACAGTCTTAAGGGACGGAAAAGATGCCGTAATATTCGCATACGGCCCTGTGATGCTCAACGAAGCACTGGTCGCGTCAGAGTTACTTGAAAAAGAAAAGGTTTCCCTTAAAGTCATAGACATGCCATGGCTTAACAGAGTTGATAGTTCGTGGCTTGAGGGTGCCACTGGAGATTGTGAAGATATATATGTACTGGACAATCACTCTACTTATGGCGGGCTCGGCGATTGCCTTTTGAATGCCGCAATGTCTTCACAAAAACTAAAGTCTAAACGATTTAAAAAAATGGGAATAGGCGAATATCCTGCATGCGGGACTCCGGCTGAAGTATTAAGTTATCACAAGTTAAATGGTGAAAGCCTCGCAGCGGAAATCGCAGGGCAATGAACTCCACATTAATCCAAAAGCATGTGCAGCAGCCGGCTTTCCTGAATTGACGTAATTTCTTAAATGAAAAAACCTGATTTAATCACTGCAGATAATCCTCTGGAGGTCATACTGAAACAGAGGGTCTCTTCCATATATCCCGTAAAGCATCCTCTTGCGCTTATTTCACAAATCCAGAGAAGCGGAGGCACCCTCTTAGTCCAGTTGTTTGACGGTCACCCGCAATTACATGTGCATCATTCTGAGTTGCACATAGGCCACCCAAACAAGTATTACTGGCCGGATTTGGACCTGAACGAAAGCCCTGAAGACTGGTTTGAGCTGCTTGCGGAGCATATTGTATTACGTCACACGCAAAATGGCTACAACAAGGCATCGAACCCTCAATATAAAAATGATACTCTTCCATTCGTTTTTTTATATGATTTACAGAAAGCTGTTTTTCTGAAATCCGTTGAGGAGAATGATATTGCAACTCAACGCGATATTTTAGACTGTTATATTACATCATATTTCAACGCGTGGCTTGATTATCAAGGCTCATATCGTCCCCCTGGCGGCATTAAGTTCTGGACTGCTTTTGTCGCGCGTCTGTCGATGAACCCGGATAACTGTGAACTGTTTTTTCGTGATTATCCCGATGGCAGACTCATTTCAATTATAAGAGAACCTGTTTCATGGTATGCCTCTGCCAGGAATCATGTGCACGATGTATATAACGATGTGAGATACAAAGACATTAACGAGGGAATAAAACTATGGAAGGAATCAACGTTATCCATCATCAGAAATAAACAAAAATATGGGGATAAAGTTCATATTATTGATTTTGCCGGATTGATAGAAAATACAGAAGAAACAATAATGAAAGTGACGGAATTCCTGGGAATAAAATGGTATGATAAATTGCTTTTTCCAACTTTTAACTCTATGCCAATTAGAGCTAATACATCTTTTGAGGTTAATTCCTATGGAATTATTAAAGAGCCATTAAAACGTTTTAAAGATGTAAATACAAATGAAAGAGAATATATTGAAACAGAAACCGTACAACTTTATAAAGAGGTAAAAAAGATCATATCTTCTAAATAGTCTTTTAATATTATTTATCTCATCTAAAAAAACATCTTTATAGGTTAATAAATTATGAAATTTTAAACCTTATTAAGATCAAACATATTGCATGCAGTCTCTGAGGTAAAATATGGCAAACAATATTCATGAAAAAGAAATAGTTATTCAGCCGCCATCCGGTCTTATGCATATAGATCTGCGAGAACTATATGAATTCAGGCATATGATCCGGAGCATGATATGGAAAAACATCCGTGTCCAGTTCAGTGATCTGTATCTGAAATTTTTCTGGGCCTTTGCACGTCCCCTCGCAATGCTGGCCGTTTTTATATTTATAAAAAATTATTCAGGAGCGGACATGTATGTAGTCAATATCACTTATTCGCTTTATTTATACAGTGGACTGATTTTATGGTTTTATTTTGTTGAATCTACCAATGGAACAGCAAAGAGCGTTGAAAGAGATGCTGCTCTCATGAAAAAGATTTATTTCCCGCGAATGATAAGTCCTATTGTGCCATTATTTTCAAGCCTCTATTCCTTTGGGATTACACTATTCCCTTTGATAGTTATGATGGTCTGGCAGGATACTTATCCCGGTTGGAGACTGCTTCTTATACCACTGGTAATGTTGCAATGTATGGTCTTAATTATGGGGACAGGCACAATGTTTGCGTCTTTATCTCTTTTCAGCAAAGATGCCGAGAGATTTTTAAAAATCGCCCTTTATCTCGGAATATTTGTATCGCCTGTCATTTATTCACCAGACAAGATTACCTCAAAAAGTCAGATTGCTTATTTTCTCAACCCGATGGCGGGCACTCTGCTGGCTTTCAGGTCATGCCTGTTCAATGACTTCCCATTCCCATTATGGCAGTGGCTGTACTCTCTTGTCTTTTCTTTATTGTTTTTAATTGCAGGGCTCAGGATGTATCGTCGTGCAGATATGCATTTTGCAGATAAATTATGAAACGTGATATAGCAATAGACGTTCAGGGTCTTTCCAAGAAGTATTTCATAGGGACAATCAAGAAGTATAAAAAGAAACAAATCGGTCTCCGTGATAACCTCCTATTACCTTTCAGAATGCTGCGAAACATAGGTGAGACCTCTTTTTTCAATAAGAATGATGATTTTATCTGGGCGTTGAAGGATATAAATTTCAATATTCATCACGGTGAAAAAGTAGGCATTATCGGGAAGAACGGGGCAGGGAAATCAACTCTTCTGAAAATCCTGTCCAGACTTGTATACCCGACTGAAGGTAAGGCAACAATCCGCGGGAGAGTAACTTCTCTGCTTGAGGTTGGAACAGGGTTTAATAATAATTTCACAGGCCGGGAGAATGTATATATGAATGCAACGCTTTATGGACTTGAGCGAGCGGAGATAGATAGTATATTTGACGATATTGTAGAATTTTCAGGCGTTGGAAAATTCCTGGATACCAAGATTAAATATTACTCAAGCGGAATGCGTATGCGCCTGGCTTTTTCCGTTGCAGCGCATCTCGACCCGGACATCCTGCTGCTTGATGAAGTACTCGCTGTCGGCGATATTGCTTTCCAGCAAAAGTGCCTGGATCGTGTGGAAGGGCTTGCTTCAGGAGGAAGGACAATCGTCTTCGTATCTCACAGTATGGGGGCCATTATGAAATTCTGTGACCGGGTAATATGGATTGATGAAGGCAGGATACGTTATGACGGAGAAGCAGCAGAAGCGGTTAAGCTTTATGAAAACGGGCAGTCATCGCATCAGGAAGTCGGTCTCGAAATGCGCAATGACCGGACCGGCACAGGACTTGTCAAATATACCAAAGTCAGTATATTAGATGAGAATATGAATCCCTGTGAGACTGTCCGGACAGGACAACGCATCAATATTGCGCTTGATTACAAGGCCGAAGAGCATTTTCCTGAACCACCCCGGGACGTTAAGGGATGTATAATAATAGAAGACAGTAAACAGAATAGATTATTTGGACTGCCGAGTGAAATACTTACGGTCGATCTTACAAACATAGGCCCATCAGGACGGTTTATCTGCAGAGTCGACCGCCTGCCTCTTGTCCCGGGCATTTACGATATTACAATATCTCTTTTAATTGACAGACAGCTTGTAGACAAAGTCACCCATGCCCATAAACTCATAATAGTCGAAGATGATTATTACGGAACAGGCCTGTTACCAAAACCTACTATGGGCAGCGTATGTGTCGACTTTAACTGGTCACATGAGAGCCGCAACTAGTTTTGAAAAATTCAGAATGCTTTTTTTAATAAATCCTACACAAAACAGTAATGAAAGAGGTTATTTTGGCGATAGGTGATTCTCTCTCGAATCTACTTGGTGATGCTGGTTTTAAGCTAATAGATATTGGTGCCAGAGGTGGAAGCATGGAAGAACTTGTCTTACTTGCTCCTTTTTCTCACTACTATGCGTGTGAACCTGATCCTGAAGAAGCACAAAAATTATCAATTAAACTAAAAAAAGAAAACAGCTGGCAAAATCTTACAGTAATTCCTGAAGCAATATCATCGAGCGAAGGAAAGTCAATACTTTATGTCACTAAGCAGCCAGGAAACAGCTCTCTTCTTAAGCCAAACCATGATGTTTTCAACAGATATTTTATTGATCCCGAATTTCATGTTGAGTCTACAGTTAACATTCCTACTATTTCTCTGAATCATGCTTCTGAGCGCTATGACTTTCAGGACGCCTGTTTTCTTAAGATAGACACTCAGGGTACTGAATTAGATATATTGAAGTCAGGCAGGCAATTTGTTAAAGAAAATATTCTGGCTGTTTATGTAGAGGTAGAATTTCAGCCTTTTTACATAGAACAGCCATTGTTTTCTGATGTCGACTTATACCTGAAGAGTCTCGGTTTTTCATTATTTGATTTAAATCGTGTTCTTATGCGAAGAGCTTCACATCAAAGTAATCTTTACTCCCGGCGGCAAGTACTTTGGGGACATGCTCTTTATTTTAAAGAACCTGAAAGTATTCTCAATGGTAATGATGATAATAAAACACTTTTAAATGCCATGAGACTTCTTGGTTTGGCATTAGCTTTTGAGTATTTCGACATTGCTTTAGAATTAGTTACCTCTGCGCGTTCATCAATACTTATCTCAAATGCTTATGGTTCACAGGTAGAGAAGGATGTGGAGGAGTTTATCCAATGCAGGACAGACGATCTTTTAGATAAGGACATCTTTGATGAATCGACACCCAACTGTACAACTTCAATGTATAAAGATAAGAAAAACATTTTCAGGCATCAGCATTACCAGACTTTGAGGAGATATGAGCAGCTTAGCGAGAAGAATAAGGAACTTATTATGAAGCATAAGGAACTTAAAAAGGCGCATAAGGAGCTTAATAAGAAGCATAACGAACTTAAAAAGTCAAAAAGTATAATAGGAAACTTCCTTGGTAGAGCTCCTTTTAAATAGGATATAAGTTTCTATCCAAAACATATCAATATTATTACATCTTCTCATGACCTCAACAAATAGTTTAGAAGATCATCCTGAATTTGTTTTTATTGGCGGCGCCGGACGCTCTGGAACAAGCCTGATGTACTGGCTATTCGACTGGCATCCTGAAATTATGGTTTTTTTGGGGGAGACGCCTGTCTTTCAGAAATACTGGATAAACCCTGAGGAGAAAAGAGAGGAATACTTCAGAGATACTTTTTTGACCCCGGAAGAAGGAAAGCAGGCAAGGTTTGTTGACCCTGACGCCATGGCAAAATTCAACCAGAAAATGCTTAAAGAATTTAAGGGGTTTAATAATCCCGAAGCGCTGGATATAAACACGGAGTTTTTTCACAATACTTATTTAGAATTATTGAATCGTGATAATATGCCGTTGCTGAGACGGATATTTGAAGGATTAGGCAAAGGGCTGATCACTGGATATTCGGAATTATCGAAGAAATATGGGATGGACGGCACAAAATATTATCTATTTAAACACCCGTACTATACTGAGCTTCATGCACAAAAAATTGCATCACTGCTCCCGAAGTCTAAATTTATTCATATAGTCCGTTCTCCGGCAGATCGTTACATTTCAGCCAAACAGCTTCGTATCCGCCAGGGAAGCTCACTGATTAATGGGGTAGATTTCTGCTTTGCTCATACTGAAACCTGGATTTCATCGCGTGTTCTCGCAGAAAAGAACCTTGAAGCATTAGGTAATGATATGTATAAAATTGTACACTACGAAAAACTGGTTACGAATACTGAAGAGGAAATGCGGAAACTGGCAGAGTGGCTCGGTGTAAAATTTACCGACTCACTGTTGCATCCAACAGTGCTTGGATCTCAAGCCGGCAGCAATTCAAGCTTTAACAAAAAAGGCAGCAGGAAAAACATCCATGCGTCAAATAGAAAAAAAGAATTCAAGCAGTTGACAAGCTTGTCTGAAAGACTTCAATTTTATTATTTACTGGGGTTTGTCCGGGACTATATTGATGAATATGACATCCCTTATGTCAGTAAATGGATTATAA
>VAPC011016849.1_pt1 | contig 12756 bp, 13 predicted proteins | sample 3395121 | NCBI WGS metagenome assembly VAPC01 (sample SAMN08290434, study PRJNA428436) | hydrothermal vent metagenome | isolation source: Deep-sea hydrothermal vent chimney | place: Indian Ocean: Southwest Indian Ridge | depth 1711 m m
AGTTGTTTCAGACGTTAGCAAAATATTTGGCTTTCAGAAACTTTTTTATCTATGCATACATATTCAATATCACTATGGAGGAATTGAAAGTTTTAGCTGATGCAGTAAATGATGTACTGACAAAATTTAAAACAGAGGTTAACGAATACATAGAAACGATTTGAAAGTATAAACGAATAGCGAGGGGAAAATCGGTCTTCTTATAATTATTGAAGTTGAACTTCGATAATTTTTCCTGAGAGGGAATATGGCGAAAAAGCTCGCATATGAAAGATATTACTGGCTCCACAAACAGGTCAATGCTGGAAAACATCCAAATGCAAGAAAACTGGCGGAGCGATTTGAAATATCCATAAAACAGGCGCAGAGGGACATAACATTCATAAGGGACAGAATGGGAGCGCCTCTTTCCTACAATCGGGACAGAAAGGGTTATGAGTATGATAGTGCCGGCTATGAACTCCCTCCCTTATGGTTTGGACAAGACGGACTTCTCGCGCTTTGCCTTGCCTTAAGACTCTCAGCAACACTGCCTGACAGGGGACTGAAAAAATCTCTGCACCAGGTTCTGGAAAGGGTTAATAGTTATCAGTTTTCCGACTCTCAACCTGATCTTGAAGACATAAAAAAGAAAGTTTCAGTCAAAAACATTCAGTATTACAGGGTAAAAGAGACAACATTTCACAGCGCTATTAATGCACTTTTTAAAAACAGCCCATTAAATATCCTCTATTACAGTCCACATAAAAATGAGACAACCGAAAGAGTTGTCTTTCCCCTCCATCTTCTCTGCTACATGGGAAGCTGGCATCTCATAACCTTTTGCACTTTGAGAAAGGGTATCCGTGATTTTGCCCTTTCCCGTATTAAGGCTATAGAACCATATCCGTCTGCAATCAGACTGCCTCATAATCTGCCGCCTATGAAAGAATATATCCGTAAGAAATTTGGATTGATAAGCGGTGAAGAATTTATAAAAGTCTGTCTCAGGTTTACCCCTAAAGTCTCAAAGTGGATTGCTGAACAGGTATGGCACACTGACCAGCAAATCTCTTTTAATGCAAACGGCGGAATGGATCTCAGGTTTCCTGTAGCTGACTTTAAGGAAGTCAGCAAAGAAATCCTCAAACACGGTTCAAACGTGGAAGTATTGTCACCATTGAAACTCAGAAAAGAGATTAAAAAAGAGATAATTAAAATGAAGGATATCTACAGTTAGGCCTGTCTCTGTTTAATTAAAATCCCATAATTTCCCTGTAGGACATTATTTGGGGGAGTAGTGCCTGTATAGTGTAATACAGGGAGGTGATCTTAATGAAAAGACGCGATTTTTTAAAAACTCTTATAGCATTACCTATTGCTTCTTTTTTCTATCCTTTGCCATTCAACCGGAAAAAGCTTCAGGAAATTGAGAATTTAATATTGCTGGATACTGTTGTAGCAGGTTTCCAGTACTATGAAGGGGGAAAAATATGGCAAAACCTGAGAGTAAATCAAAACCTTGAACTTGTAAGAGAACATGAAAACCCTTATGACAGGCAGGCTATAGAAATTTACCGGTTAAATAAAAAACTCGGTTATATTCCAAAGGCCGGTAACCCGGTAATAGCCCGAATGATGAATAACGGCATGAAACTTAAGGCTAAGATCACCTGGTTAAAGCAGAGTGAGGACCAATGGGAGAGGGTTGGTATAAAGGTGGAGATGGAGGCATAGGACAGAGATTCAGATACCCTGAGAGAAACTGCTGTAACTGTCACAGCCTCCCGCAAGAACCCTGCTAAACGACTATATGCGCTTGAGAAGAAATATTAGTTGTAATACTCCATTAGTTAAACTGGAACTTCCATAACAGTCAGAAATAAATAATACAAAATATTAAAGCTTGGCTCATAATATATATTGATTCATGCATCAGCTGAGTTTTTAATGTGCCCTTAAAGCAAGGGCAAGGCAAGCCGCATGAGGAATGGCACCGACTTGAGCAACACCTGAAGGGCACGGCAGAACTGGCTAAGAAGTTCGCCGAGGAGTTCGGTTTAGGTGATTGGGGGTATCTGACGGGGCTGTGGCATGATCTTAGATCCCGACTTGTCGGGGCTTGGAGGATTCTTTAAGCAATATGAGGCATTTAACAGGTGCAATCATATTTTAAATATTGGGGGAAGGCGGAGACCCCTGTATAAAGAGAATCGGACAGGAGGATAAATGACGGATACACAACTTGCAGTATTTAAGGGCAAAAAGATTCGCAGGCATTGGGATGAAAAAAGCGAGACGTGGTTTTTTTCTGTTGTTGATATAGTGGGCATTTTAACGGGAAGTCCGAATCCGAGAAGTTACTGGAAAGTATTAAAGAATAGGCTGAAAAAAGAAGGCAGCGAGGTGGTTACAAAATGTAACCACCTGAAAATGCAGGCTGCTGATGGCAAATATTATAAAACAGATGCTGCTGATACTGAGGCTATTTTCCGAATCATCCAGTCCATCCCTTCCCCCAAGGCAGAACCCTTCAAACGCTGGCTGGCTAAAGTCGGCTATGACCGTGTTCAGGAGATTGAAAATCCGGAGCTTGCGGCCCAATTTGCCGCTGAATTCGGAAATGGAGAATGGGCCTATCTGGCGGGGTTGTGGCATGTCCATAGATCCCGATTTGTCGGGAATGTGGGGAAGCGTTCATTTTTTTCTTAATAAAAATTGTGTAAGAAACCATAAAAGATGAGAGGAGAGGGATGAAATCAGCTATACCGCAGGAATTAATAGAAAACAAAATTCTTTTTATCAAGGGTAAAAAGGTAATGCTGGATCGTGATCTGGCAATTCTTTATGGAGTTCAGACGCGGACATTGAACCAGGCAGTGAAAAGAAACATCAAGAGGTTTCCCCCGGATTTTATGTTTCAATTGAATCAGGAAGAAACAATAGAACTTTCAAGATCACAATTTGTGATCTTGAAGAGGGGGCAAAATATCAAATACTTACCATATGCATTTACAGAAAATGGCGTAGCTATGTTGTCAAGTGTTTTGAATAGTGAGCGTGCGATATCTGTGAACATTCAGATAATGAGGACTTTTACAAAAATAAGGGAAATGCTGGAGACTCATAAAGAAATAAAGCAAAAGATAGAGAAGTTGGAGAAGAAATATGATTATCAGTTTAAGGTTGTCTTTGATGCAATCAGACAGATGATGTCACCGCCAAAAACAAAGAAACAGAAGATCGGGTTTGCGCGGGAGAAAGAAAAGTGAGGATGCAGCCCCTCTTTAGCAAAGAGGGGACAGGGGAGATTTTTTAAAATGTTTTATGCACACAGTCTTGAAGACAAGCCGGGTACCGACTGGCATATGCTTGAAGAACATCTGCTAAATGTAGCGAAATTTGCAAAGAAATTTGCAGATGAATTCAGGAGCGGTGAATGGGCATATCTGGTGGGGGTATGGCATGTCCATAGATCCCGATTTGTCGGGGAAGCGGGAATGTGTTCAGGTAATGCTTTAATAATTACTGACAGATAGGGTATTACATGAAATACATTGCAAGATTTAATAAAAAGGGCGAAGAGCAAGATATTGTAGATCATCTAACTGGCGTCAGTAAAAAGATTCTCAGTTTGACTGATAATGCTGTTTACGGCGAGCTTACTGGAATGCTTCATGATATCGGTAAGTACTCTGGTGCTTTTCAGGAATACATTCGCTCCAATTCCGACGAGAATAAACCAGACCATTCATCTGCCGGAGCGCGATGGATTTTAAGTCTATTATGTAATCGGGCGGAACAAATCGATGATGAAGAAATCAAGAGAATAGCCAAGCTAATCGCACGTATGATTTCTCATTGTGTTGTGGGACATCATTCGGGTTTGTTAAATGGAATTTCTGTTGGAGAAGGAACATCATTAGAAAACCGACTGACCAAAACAGTTGAGCCGTATTTGAATAATATTGAACTGGAGATTTCTAAAAAAATAGATTGCTTAGTCAACTTGCTTTTGTCTGAAGAAAATCTCGATTATATCTGCCATTGGATTGATTCCGACGGTAATATAGCTGGTCGAGATGAGTATTCTTTGCAATTTGCAATAAGAATGCTTTTTAGTGCGCTTGTCGATGCAGACCGGCTTGATTCAGAACAGGCAGGGAATCCTGAGCAATGGAAGGCACGTATATCGATAAAAAAAGATACGTTTCCTGTCTTACTGAAAAAGATCGAGGATCATTTGGAAACACTTCCATCGAATGGGAGTGTCAATAAGGTGCGCAAGGAAGTCTCGGAACAATGCAAGCATGCTGCATCGAATAAGCAGGGCTTTTTTGATTTAACCGTTCCAACAGGAGGGGGCAAAACATTCGCCAGCATGCGGTTCGCCCTTCACCATGCAATCAATTACGGAATGCTCAGAGTTATATATGTAATGCCTTACACGACCATCATTGATCAAAATGCAGAGGAATTCCGCAAAGTATTGGACTTGGACAACAGGAGCACAAACGTGCTCGAACATCACAGCAATATGGAGCCACAAAAGGAAACTATAGAGAGTGAGTTGTTGGCTGACAATTGGGACAGTCCAATTGTTGTAACCACAAGCGTACAGTTCTTTGAGTCTTTTTATAAGGCCAAGCCAAGCCGGTGCAGACGCATGCATGCGATCAGGCGGGCAGTCATTATCCTTGATGAGGCACAGACAGTTCCGGTCCGTTATCTGAAGGCGGTAACATGGGCATTGGAGGAACTTGTCACTAATTACAACTGTTCTGTTGTCTTCTGCACGGCAACACAACCGCTGCTTGATGCAAAACGTCTTGATGCAGACGCACTGGATAATCATAGAATCGGTGTTACAAACATCCGGCCAATAATCACGAACCCTCAGAAACATTTTCTCGCACTGAGCCGTGTCAGAGTTAGTCCAATTGATTCCGATGAACCACTTTCCGCTTCTGATATGGTGGCTAAAGTAATAGAAAAGGCACGCGAGAAGAAAAGCGTACTATGTATTCTTAATACAAAGAACAACGCTAAGGCAGTCTTCAAAGAGCTGAAGGAGAACGAGAACTTAACAGATAGACTGTGGCATCTCTCAACCGGCATGTGTCCCCAGCATCGAAAGGATGTTATCGAGATTGTCAAACTGCTGACCTCTTATTGCCGCAAGACAGGAACCAAAGCCCCTGTTGTTATCAGCACCCAGCTTGTTGAAGCTGGCGTGAATCTTGATTTTGATGTTGTGTTCCGGGCCATGGCAGGAATTGATTCTATTGCTCAGGCTGCGGGTCGGTGCAATCGCGAAGGCATGATGTCTCAGCTTGGAGAAGTCTATTATTTCAGGGCCGAAGAAAATCTCCGGGGTCTTCGAGACATTGCTGAGGCAAAGCTTGCAGGCATCGATACTCTTTCTGCCATTGCTGATGATGCTGCGCTAACACAGGATGAAAAGGACCCCATCGGACTCAAAGCGGTAGAGGAATACTTTCAGAGACTGTATTGGAGCCGGGCATCCGAGATGGACTCAAAAGAAATTGTTTCTCGTCTTGCATCGCCGCGAAGACTTGAGGAAGGCGCCGATGTGCCTTTTGCTACAATTGCCGATGAGTTTCAATTCATTGAGAAGGACACGGTTTCGATCCTGGTGCCATATGGAGAGGAAGGAAAGTCATTGGCTGATAAGCTTATCAAAGGTGGGGTATTAGGGTTGTATGAATTCAGGATGGCCGGCAGATATTCTGTGCAAGTTTTCAGAAACTCCTTCCCGCAGTTTGCGCCTCTTGTCATCGAGACAAAAAGCGGCTGGCTTGTGCTGGCAGATAGTAAACATTATAACGAAACCGGTCTTATTGGGCCGAATGAACTTTCAGTGGAGGATTATATAATATGAAAAAAGGATCACCACCATTAGTTTTTGTTGTTCGCGCCGAACGGGCTTTGTTTACGAGGCCTGACCTTCGTGTCGAGCGATTTACCTATCCAGTGCCGACGTTTGGCGCTCTTTCAGGTGTCTTACGGTCAATCTATGCGAAACCAGTTTTTTACTGGGTACCGACGAGAGTGCTTATCTTGGAACCCATTCAATATCAGAATATACAGGTAAATGAGGTAAAAGATGCGATCATCACACAGCGTCCATTCGTTGCTCCTGACCGGCGAGTTCAGAAAATGCAGACATACCTTTATGACGTGCATTATGTAGTTGAAGCGCACTTTGAATGGTCGGGCAAAGAGCCTGAAGATGAGAACCTTGGCAAACACCTTGATATTTTTCGTCGATCATTAGAGGCAGGAGGTCGTCGTGATGTCTTCTTGGGATTAAGGGAATGTACTGCCATTGTAGAACCGATTGATGTTAGGTTCAATGAGTTCAAAGCTCAAGACAGGTTCAATGCTGTTGTGGAAGAACAACAGGAGGCTTGGAAGCAGAAGGGACAAACGGGGCTGACAATGTCTATCGGCCTGATGTTTCACGGATGGGAGTGGGGCTCCGCCAGGGACGGAACAGATACACCGATGTTTTTTCATGCAATGGTGCAAAACGGCGTTCTTGAATATCCACATCCAGATGATAATACCAAGCTCATACGACAAACATTCGAAAGGAGGGCCGCGCAGTGATTTCTGAGCTTGTAAGACAATACGATACACTCAAAAGATGCAATGTTGCAGTGCCAGACCCGTATTTTGATGAACTGAAGGTATGGGTAGAGATTGTGTTGAAGTCTGATAGTTCTTTCCGTGTGAACTGGCTGGGAACTGCGCCAAAGGATAAGAAAACAGCCAAAGAAGAAGGCTGTAAAGACGTGGATTGTCCCGTCACGGAGAAATCAGCCTGCCGGTCAAGCGGAAATGACTCTCCACACGGTCTTGTGGATAATGCCATGTGGATTTTCGGTAAGTTCTCAACAGAAAAACAGAAGCAAAAAAAGGCGGAATTGGAGCAGGAAAAGAAAAGCGTTAGTAAGCAGAACAAGAAGAATATCCCGCCTAATGAAGCCAGACGGCAAGCTTATCTGAACCAGATAAAAGCCTTCTATGATTATAACCCTAAGGAGTTGGAAGAGGTTAAGTCGGTTTATGATTGCCTTTGCAATGATACTAAACGTAATCTGCTCTGGATAGCTGTTGAGAAGGAACTGAAAGATAAGATTGTTGATGGTAAAGGTGTGAAGCTTTCTGAGAAAGATCAAAGCAAGTGGCGGACAATAGCATCAAAGGCGAATATCCGGTGGGTAGTCGAGCAAATGAATAAGTGTGGTAAACCGATGAATGCACTGGAGAATGTTAAAAAGGAGTGGAAAGCCTTCCAGGAGGGCAAGAATGAATGGTGGATCATCAGCTTGATAGATGGGCAGAGGACATCAGCCCGAATACTCCACCCCAGGATTAAGGGGGCCAGTCTTGTCTCATTCAACAATGCGGCAACGTACTGTGGCCATTTGAGTCCGGAATACAGAGGGAAACCTGGTAAGGAGGGAAAAGAAGCAGATATCGGCAAAGAAAAGAAGCGCCAGAAAAGTCGTCAAGAAGCTAACCATTGCAATGAAAAGGAGGAAACCGATGGCAGCGCTCTTCCTGCTCAGGTCGGATTTGAAGAGGCCGAGAAATACTCGAAGGCGCTTGATTGGTTGATTAGAAACTCGTCGGTTAAATTCGGAGATTCATATAATTGCATCTGGATTGACCAGGGACAATCAAATGGCCAACATCTGGATAAGAGCGCTCATGAGCTTATTAAGCCGCAGAACGAAAAGAGCACTTTCACGAGAGGAAAGGCCAAAGGAGGCAAGGGACAGGTACTGGCAGATAGCGGCGATTTGCTCAAAGCTTTACAGCGCTTTAGAAATGGTCAAGAAGCTGGTTACCGTGACAAGCGATTTTGCCTGCTTTCGCTCCTCTTACGGCGAAAGGGTCGGCATGCAATCCTTGGCGGCTATGTAGGCACTATGGGCCTTCTCGATGACAACGCCAATCAGTTTGTCAGTCGTACAAAGATATTGATCCCTTCGCAGTATCTCAACAAAAAAGATGAAGCCCGTGAGTTCTGTCCTTCATTGATGGATATTCTCTCTGCTACCGGCATCAAGTCTGAAAAGAAGCCACGGCTGGTTTGGGACCGAGAGGTTGTTGAAGTCATTGTGGCCGGTCGCCCGCTGCCTGCTGATCTATGCCGACTGGTAATACAGAAAGCCATTAAGGATAAACACTTGGAACGGTCGGAAAAGAAACGATCAGAATACTTGGCCCTCCTTGCTATTGCCGCAGGATGTGCCAGACACTATCTAACCGCAATTATGATGGGAAAGGAGGATTATGGAATGGGACTTGATACAAGTATAAGTGATGCTGGCTATCTTGTAGGGCGCTTATTCGCTTTGTGCGAAAATATCCAGAAGCGGGGGAGAAACTGGGGGCCAACCCTGTCGGACAAATTGTTCTCCTCTGCCATCGATATGCCGAGACAATCACTGGCTCAGCTTTACAAAAACTGCCTCTGTTACGATATGCACAAGGCAGACAGCGAGTGGTTTGCAGAGATATTCGATAAGGTCAAATTGAATGATAGCGATAGCGGGCAAGGGGAGGTATTGCCTGAAAATGGCGTGGATCAGTTTGCTTTCATGTTGGGCTACTGGCACCAACGTAGCGAACTGAGGCCACCAGATAAGAAAGCCGGCAACAACGATAAGAATATCGAATCGCAAACAAAAAATAATTAAAAAAAGGAGAATGACCATGAGCACAGATACTTCCAAAGACCTTATTAAGAGCCGTGTTGACTTTGTACTCGTTTTCAGCGTTGACAACGCCAATCCTAATGGCGATCCCGGCTATGACAACCGACCGAGGATGGACGCTTACACGAGTAAAGGATACGTTACAGACGTATGCCTGAAAAGGAAGATTAGGAATCGGATTGAGGCTATGAAAGAACTTCAGGATGGTCATGACATCTGGGTTCGTTCAGGAACATATCTGCGAAAAACCCTCGAAAACGCGCTTGATACAATAAGAAAGGAAAAAGAATACGAGAAACTAAAAACGGACAAAGAAAAAGCCCATTATGAGAGGCAACGCCTGTGCGAACAATTTTTTGACATAAGAGCTTTCGGCGGTGTTTTGACATTCGATGCCGAAGGAGAAGAAGGGAAAGCGACAAACACACAGAAAAAAACTAAATCCAAAGTCAGCCAGATTCGAGGACCAGTAAGCATTCAATATGCGAAGAGTGTTACCCATATTGTTGTTGAAGACGACGAAATTACGCGGGTGTGTCCGACACAATTCGATAAAACTAAACCGGATAAACAGACGGAAATGGGGCGTAAGAAACGAGTCCCCTTTGCGGTATATGTTACGAAAGGATCTGTCAGTGCCAGACTTGCTGAAGGTGATAAGGGGACGGGGTTTTCTGTTGAGGATTTGAATTTGTTAAAAAAAGCAATGGAAACCTTGTTTCTAAATGACGAAAGCACGGCCAGACCCATTGGATCAATGATTGTGCAAAAAGGAGTTTTCTTTACGCATTCTTCGTCGAAAGACGGCGACGAGGCGGTACATAAGACACTGGATCGTCTCAAGGTAGAATTCGTTGGCAAAGATGAAGACGGCATCAAAGTCGACAAACCGGAAAAGGCTAGAGATATGGTCTGCTACAAGATATCTCTCGACAAGACCGGTCTCCCTTCTTCAATCAAGATAGAAGAGTTCGGCGACTATGCTGCCGTGAATGCCTGATGTTTGATGAAGACTCTTTAATTTAGCTATCAACTTTTATAAAAAAAGGGGACAACACAAAATGACCGACAATAAAGAAACCCAACTCATCCCGCCCCACGGCGGCTATCAGGATCTCCAGTCCTACAGGATGTCGGAGATCGTTTATGACGCTACAGTCGTCTTCTGCGACCGCTTCATCAACATCCGCTCCCGCACCCATGACCAGATGGTGCAGGCGGCCCGCAGTGGCAAACAGAACATTGCTGAGGGCAGTATAGCATCAGGCACCTCAAAGAAATTTGAACTTAAACTTGTCGGTGTGGCGAGGGCGAGCCTTGAAGAACTGCTTCTTGATTTTAAGGATTATCTGCGGCAGAAAGGACTGACTCTCTGGGGAAAAGATCACTCTGAAGCTGTTACTGTACGCCGGTTGGCGTACAGCAAGGATAGGTCTTATAAGACTTATAAGTCTTATTTAGAGGCTTCGCCTCCTGAAACTGCCGCTAACACCATGGTCTGCCTGATCCACCAGACAAACTACCTGCTTGACCAGCAGTTGAAAGCGCTTGAAAAGGATTTTCTGAAAGAAGGCGGATTTACTGAGAGGCTTTATCGTGCGCGGTCGCGCAGTAGAAAAAAATAGGTCTTATACGACTTATAGGACATATATGTATAACGAAGATAACTTAATTCAGCTTTCAGCCATACAGCATTTTGCTTTCTGTGAACGGCAGTGCGCGTTTATCCATATTGAGCAGATATGGAGCGAGAACCTGTTTACTGCCGAAGGCAGAATTATGCATGAAAAGGTTGATACCTTAAACAGGGAATCGAGAGGGAATGTCCGAATTGAATATTCCGTTCCCATTCGTTCACTCAAGCTTGGACTGATCGGAAAAGCGGATGTAGTGGAGTTTCACAAAAAAGGTAAAAGCTGGCAGCCTTTCCCGGTTGAATACAAGCGTGGAAAACCAAAAAAAGATAACTGCGATAAGGTACAACTTTGCGCTCAAACGATATGTCTTGAAGAGATGATGGATGTTGAGATAGCAAAAGGGGCTCTATTTTACGGCAGGACGAGGCGGCGGGAAGAAGTTGTTTTTGATGATGCTTTAAGAAAGGAAACAGAAAATACTGCGAGAAAGGTTCACGAGCTTATTGAATCGGGAAAGACTCCTGAGCCTGAATATTCAAAAAGATGCAAGACCTGCTCGCTGTTTCAGCAGTGCATGCCAGAGCCGTGCTCGAAAAAGAATAAAGCAAGCAGATATCTGTCAAATATTATAAAACAACTGGATTCTGAAACAAGTTCTGATAACTGAGGGATAACATTTATGAAACAACATCTCAACACACTCTTTGTAACAACACAGGGCGCCTATCTCTCTAAGGATGGCGAAACTGTTACCATTAAAGTGGAAAATGAAATCCGCTTGCGTATCCCGATTCATACTATAGGCGGTATTGTTTGTTTTGGTCAGGTGTCATGCAGCCCATTCCTAATGGGTTTTTGTGCAGAGAAGAATGTGGCAATTACTTTCCTGACTGAATATGGCCGTTTTCTCGCTAAAGTCCAAGGCCCTGTTTCAGGCAATGTACTTTTGCGCAGGGAACAGTACCGGCATGCTGATGATGAGACTGTTTCCGCAGACCTTGCCAGGGCAGTCCTGACAGGCAAACTTGCCAACTGCCGCACAGTCTTGATGAGATTTCTCAGGGATCATGCTGACAAACTGGATACTGATAGGGTTAATCAGGCTTCCAAACTGTTAGGTTCTTCTTTAAGGCGATTACAATCTGAATCCTCCCTTGATGTTATCAGGGGGATTGAAGGGGATGCAGCACACACGTATTTCGCTGTATTTGATTCTCTTATCACCTCTCAGAAAGAAGAATTTTATTTTGCAGAACGAAGCAGACGTCCGCCTCTTGATAATGTAAACTGCCTGCTATCCTTTCTGTATGTTCTTGTAATGCATGATATACGCTCTGCCCTTGAGACTGTCGGGCTTGATCCTGCGGTAGGCTTTCTACACAGGGATCGTCCGGGACGACCGGGGCTTGCGCTTGATATGCTCGAAGAGTTTCGTCCTTTTATCGCTGATCGTCTGGCGCTTTCATTGATTAATCTGTATCAGGTGCAGGGAAAAGGATTTAAGAAGAAAGAATCAGGCGCTGTGCTGCTGGATGATGATACAAGGAAAACAGTTCTTGTATCTTACCAAAAAAGAAAACAGGACGAGATTTTACATCCATTCCTTAATGAGAAGGTGACTATAGGCCTGTTATTCCATACACAGGCATTATTAATGGCTCGTTACTTGAGGGGAGACCTTGATGGGTATCCGCCATTTATCTGGAGATAGAGAATAATTATGTTGGTTATTTTTAGATTTGTCATTCCGGCTTGTCCGGAATCATTGCATAGAATAAGAGGAGCATATGTTTGTATTAGTTAGCTATGATGTTGCTACGGAAAATAAAGGACAGCGGCGACTTAGAAGAGTGGCAAGAGCATGTCTGGATTATGGACAAAGAGTGCAGTATTCAGTCTTTGAGTGTATAGTTGATCCTGCCCAGTGGACAGTTTTGCGGCAAAGATTAATAAATGAGATTGATCCTGAGAAGGACAGCCTCAGATTTTACTTTCTGGGTTCTAACTGGAAGCATCGCGTGGAACATATAGGCGCCAAAAAGACGCTTGACCAGGATGGGCCGTTAATTATTTAGAAATAATGCGAACGTGCAGTTCACAGATGTTTATTGAGAAGTTCGCACTAAGTGTAACTTGATTAAAACAAATAAGACTTTAAGAATGTTTTTTGATAATTGTAGATGTGTTGATGTTTTTTTAGTAGTTTCGCAGAAACATAGTAATAACCTTTTTAGATTTATAGGGTTATAAGAAAAGAGTCGCCCCCCATGCGGGGGCGTGGATTGAAACAGGAATGATAATGTCTTAAAATGCCGATAGCGCTCGTCGCCCCCCATGCGGGGGCGTGGATTGAAACAAGTTACAACCTTTTACTTGGGGAAGGCATC
>VAPC010784078.1_pt1 | contig 12739 bp, 7 predicted proteins | sample 3395121 | NCBI WGS metagenome assembly VAPC01 (sample SAMN08290434, study PRJNA428436) | hydrothermal vent metagenome | isolation source: Deep-sea hydrothermal vent chimney | place: Indian Ocean: Southwest Indian Ridge | depth 1711 m m
GGGCCTCGATTACAGATACATGACCCGCAACTGGATCGTGAATTTCCAGCTCATGGATCTAACCGACGATTTCAACACACAGACCGGATTCGTTACGCGTAACGGTTTAACGAGGTATCAGTTCGGGATTCTGAAATTCCTCTATCCGGAACGGCAGGAAGATCCAGTATTCGGATCAGTATCAAGGGAAGGGCAGCGATGTATCGGCCCGTATCATATACCAGTACTCAGATCACCTCAGTTCCTCTCTGGGTGTCAGCTATAGTGACTTCTACAACGATGCTACTTCAGCAAAGGTATACGACTACACAATCCTCAGGAACAGGAACACCTATCAGATAAACAAGTACCTGTTTCTGCGTGCGATCGCCGAGTACAACGATTTCTACGAAGAGCTGAATCTCGATTTCCTGGCTTCCTTTACCTACATACCCGGAACCGTGATCCATATCGGGTACGGCTCGATATACAACCGGATCCGCTGGGATGAAGGCCTGCTCGATTATGCGAGTGCAGATGGATTTCTTGAGACCAGGAGGGGATTTTTCTTTAAAACATCATATCTGTGGAGGATGTAGCAGTGTTTCTTCTGATATGCTGGTGTCCGACGTCTGAAACAATAAATCGATGCAGATCGGTGGTAAGCAGGGAATCATTCTGTCTGAAACGCAGGATCTGTAAGTGAAAGGGATTTGAAGTGGCCCGAAAAACCAATTCCCGGATGGCAGTTGCGGTTCTTGTCGTCACACTGACTCCTCTTCTGAGCAGCAGGGCGCAGGGCCAGTTCACAATCAATCAGATATTGAGCCCGGGCTATCCATTCGAACTGGTCTCGGCCAGGAAGGCGGACCGTATCGCATGGATCTCGTACGAGCGCGGGATGCGGAACGTCTATTCGGCCGCCGCTCCAGATTTCAAACCGGTCAGGTTGACGAACAACCTTGAAGATGACGGCAATGATCTTACCGGCCTGAGGATATCTGACGACGGGCTGACAATTGTATTCGTTCGCGGGCATGCGCCCAACAGGGACGGATGGAATGCAAATCCGACCAGCGATCCACGTGGAGGGGAAAGAGCGATATGGGCGGTCAGAACGGACGGGGGCCAACCCTGGAAACTGGTTGAAGCCGCCGGCCCGGTTCTCTCTCCGGATGGCAGGTGGGTACTCTTCACCAGGGATGGCCAGATTTACAGGATTCCGGTAGACAGGGAGGCGATCCGTTCGAGAGAGGGTAATCGTGAAGAGCCGCTCTTTCTGGCCTGGGGCCGCAACAGCAGTCCCCGGTGGTCACCCGACAGCAGGAAGATCGCCTTCGTCAGCAACCGTGGAGACCATTCCTATATCGGTATCTATAATAATGAAAATCCGGGTGTCTCCTACATCGCCCCCGGAGTGGACAGGGACAGCAGCCCGACCTGGTCACCAGACGGAAGTCAGATAGCATTCATACGCAGGCCGGGGCAGGCATTCGGATCACAGATCTCCGGTTCCGGTCGTGGCACCGCCGGATTCAGGACACCACGATCCGATAGCGTTAAACAGGACGATCGTCCCGGGATGATCCGCTCCACCTTCAGGGGAGGTTACAATTTCTCGCTCTGGGTTGGAGATATTGAAACCGGTGAGGCGGAGGAATTCTGGCATGCGACACCTGAGGATACGGTGTTCACCTCGATCCGCAGCATTCAGTGGGCGGATGAATACGTCATTTTCCAGATTGAACACGACAACTGGCGCCATTACCATTCTCTGCCCGTTTCAGGACGCCGCGAAGAACCTGAGGACCTGACACCGGGAGAGGGACTGGCTGAATACACAGCGCTGTCGAGCGATGGCAAATATCTCTACTACGCAACGAATGCGGGGGATATCGACCGGCGCCATATCTGGAGGACACGCACACGTGGAGGAAGGACACGCCAGCTGACCAGAGGGGAAATGATCGAGACCTATCCGGCCGTTCTGGCTTCAGATGACCGGGTGGCGATTCTGCATGCAGGACCGAAACTGCCTCTCTCTGTCGCACTCGTCTCTGCGCGGGGTGGCGATCCGGAAGTGATATTCCCCGAACTGCCAACCCGTTTTCCACTGAACGAACAGGTTATACCCCGGAACGTAATCCTGACCTCCGCAGACGGGCTGCAGTTCCACAATCAGCTCTTCCTGCCGAACGACCTGAAACCTGGTGAGCGGAGGCCCGCGGTGCTCTTTACCCACGGCGGACCCCGGAGGCAGATGCTGCTGGGTTACCACTACATGCACTTCTATCACATGGCTTATGCCATCAACCAGTATCTGGCAAACCAGGGCTACATAGTGATTTCGGTCAACTACCGCAGCGGTATCGGGTATGGCAGTGAGTTCAGGAATGCCCCCGACAGAGGAAGCCGCGGCAATTCTGAATACCAGGATGTGGAAGCGGCGGGCAGGTATCTTCAGAACCACCCGAATGTGGATCCGGAGCGAATCGGTCTTTGGGGACTCTCATACGGGGGCGTCCTGACGGCACAGGGGCTTGCCCGCAATTCCGACATATTCTCTGCGGGTGTTGACATCGCAGGCGTGCACCTGTGGGGCAGTTCAATAGATCCGGAAAGTGTCAGCTATCAATCTTCATCTATCGCAGCGATCGAGGGCTGGACCTCACCGGTTCTGCTTATTCATGGCGACGACGATCGAAATGTAGCGTTCTCGCAGACCACCGGTCTCGTACAACTGCTCAGGGCGTATGATATCTACTACGAGCTGATAGTGTTTCCCGACGATGTGCACGACTCCCTGCTCTACAGGAGATGGCTGATGACCTTCGAGGCTCTCGACGATTTCTTTACCAGGTTCCTGAAGGAGAAGTAGGGTCAGATATCGGTATATGCAGATAAAAAACACTATGTTAGAAGGTTTTCAAGACTAGATTGTAGAACCTCTGTAAACCAGATGCATCCCCCCGAAAAGAGGCATTGTATTAGTATGAGAAAGCAGGATGCTGAACTGAAAAACCGTCGACAGCCGATCAAAGGGCATCCAGTCTGCAGAACACTGCCTCTCCATGCAGTTCTTCTGGCATTGCTGGTTATTCCACAGGGAATTCGTGCCCAGAGTGCAGACGTTCCTGCCCGCAAGGAATTGCTCCGTGTGTTTCTGGACGGAAATTACTTCCGGTTTGGCTTCGATTATATCCGAACAGAAATCGATTTTGTCGACTGGGTCCGCGATCCGGCTGATGCAGACCTGCATATCATTGTCACTTCAGAACGAGCAGGCAGCGGAGGCAACGCTTACACTTTCGATTATATAGGAAGGAAAACCTTTGCCGGGCGGGCAGATACTCTTGTACACATTTCCAGCCAGACAGATACACAGGATGAGTTGCGCAGCGCGGTTGTAAGGCTGATGAAACTGGGTCTTGTACCATACATACTGAAGACGCCTGCCGGTCGGAATATCGATCTCAGATATATTTCACGCAGACGGGGTGATGAACCTGCGACGATTATGCAGGAAGATCCCTGGAATTACTGGATCTTCCGTACCGGCCTGAATGGTGATCTCAATGCTGAAAAATCCTCCAGCCGCAGTTCAACACGAGGTTCTTTCTCGGCACGGAGAGTCACAGAGCAGTGGAAGTTCGATTTCTCCTTTAACGGTGACTATTCCGAAAACCGAAATGAACTCAGCAGCGGAACTGTGATCAGTTACTCCCACACACTCGGGCTGAAAGGTCTTATCGTAAAAAGCCTGGGCAACCACTGGTCAGCAGGGGTGAAGGCATCGGCAAGCTCTTCAACGCGTCTGAACCAGGAGCTGGCCCTCCGTCTGGCTCCGGCAGTTGAATACAGCCTTTTTCCGTACAGTGAATTCACGAGGAAGCAACTGACGTTCCAATACACGGTTGGCGCCAACTCCTACGAGTACATGGAGAAGACGCTGTTAGGTCATCTGGATGAAGTGCGGTACAACCAGACCCTGGGAATGAAGTATGAAGTGACCCAGCCGTGGGGATCGGCCAGCGCTTCGATTGAAGCCGCCCATTTCTTCTTCGACGCCAGGAAATACCACCTGAATTTTGATACAAGATGGGATATCAGGTTGTTCAGAGGTTTCTCCCTCGACATATCAGGCGGTGTCTCCAGGATTTACGATCAGCTCTATATAGCGGGCCAGAATTATACGGATGAACAGATCCTGCTTCGATTGCGCCGACTCCAGACCGACTACGAGTACAATATCAGGATAGGATTCAGCTATACGTTCGGATCCATTTTCAATACAGTGGTGAATTCACGTCTGCAGGAGGAGAGAAGAGGCGGTGGAATGACGAGGATGATGAGGCGTTAAGGTATCCGGTTGCTGTTTTGTTGATAGTCCCATGGCTGATTCAAGAAGGACTGGAGGATTTGAGCAGGTAGGATGACGATGAAGGCTAGGTTACTTTTTTATCCAGGTCTGATCCTTTTCGCTGCTTCGTGCAGCAGCAGTACCATTCCCGAAATCCAGCAAACACGCCTGCAGCTCGGCACCTCAGTCTCCATAACGGTAATAAATGAAAATAACGAACTGGCCGAGCGGGCTGTTGAAGCGGCTTTCGCTGAGATCGAACGGATCGAACGGTTGATGAGCTCATATGATGAGAAGAGCATGATTTCCGTGCTGAACAGCAAGGGTTCGATAGAGGCCGACTCTGAAATCGTGGATATTCTGGAGAAGGCGAGATACTTCCATCAGATAAGTGCCGGGGCTTTCGATATCACGGTCGAACCGCTTCTCCGATTATTCGATGCATCTTTCTCAGAGAGATCGGAACCACCCTCCGACGTTGAAATTCAGGCGGCCCTGCAGCTTGTCGGCTTCGATCGGATCGAGGTGACTTCAGACAGGATATACCTGCCCGACGGGATGAAGATAACTCTGGGAGGAATTGCCAAGGGTTATGCCATCGATCGTGCCGTGGCGGTCCTGAAAGAGCACGGTATTGAACAGGGGCTGGTCAACGCCGGCGGGGATATGCGTTCGATTGGCTCGAAAGGCGAAAACCCCTGGAGGATAGCTCTGCAGAATCCTCGCAACGGCAGCGAATATATCGCTGTTCTTCCTCTCGATAATTCGGCGGTGGCCACAAGTGGTGACTACGAACGCTACTTCGATCCCGACAGGCGCTTCCACCATATCATAGATCCCAGGACCGGATACAGTGCCACCAAACTCATGAGTGTTACCATCGTTACCGAAACCGCCCTCGATGCCGATGCCCTGGCAACGGCTGTGTTCGTCAGCGGTGCCGTGGATGGAATGATGCTGGTGAACAGAATGGAAAATATCGAGGCGCTGATTATCACATCTGAAGGCAATATCATAACCTCAGAGGGCCTGAAATACAGTATGATCAGATCTGACAGACCTTAGGAACCTGTTGGAGAAACACTCCGGCTGCGGCTTGCGCCGGCATCCGGCAGGCGGCGTTGGTTCTCGCGTAATATCCTCGACGTAGCGCAGTGGCTACGTCTCCGGGTATTCCGCTCAACCGCCTGGCCATCCGGCGCCAGCGAAATCCTCGCTAGCGTCGGTTTCTCCAACAGGCTCCCGCATGATCGAACCTGGAGGATAGTCGTGATAATGAACCGGAGGCACTTTCTGGGGGCGGCATCTACGGGGCTGGCCATGCTGCACGTTCAGGCTCGGACCGGTTACGGCATAACCGCATTACCTGGAACTGGTGTGAAGGGTGTGGGGATCTGCGACTGGAATATTGGTGAATATCCCAATCCAGATCTTATCCCCCTGGCCCGGGAAGCTCACCTGGAGGGCGTACAGGTGAGTATCGGATCGGGACCGGACAACATACCGTTGCGCGATCCTGATGTTCGCGGCAGGTATCTCGAACTGGGCCGCCTGCATGAGATCACATTTCATTCAGTTGCAACAGGCATCCTGAACAGCGTTCCGCTGGCAAGCGAACCTCAATCGGCCGTCTTTGTAATAGATGCCATCGAAGCAGCCGCAGCTCTGGGATCTGACAATATTCTTCTGGCATTCTTCAGCAGGGGTGATCTCCGGATGCGTGATGGAGATGGCAATTTCATCGAGCAGCAGGAGGGTGGATTCAAATCTTATACACTCAACGATGAAAGTGCAGCCAGTGTTATAAAAACACTTCGTCAGATCGTGCCGCGCGCCAGGGACGCCGGAGTGATAATGGGCCTGGAGAATACGTTAAGCGCAAAGCAGAATCTGCAGATAATAGACCAGATCGGCTCTGATATGGTCAAGGTCTACTACGATGTCGGCAACTCGTGGGGCAACGGTTATGACGTTCCCGGTGAGATCAGGATGCTGGGCAACGATTTGATCTGTGAGGTCCATCTGAAGGACTGGAACACCAGCATGCTGGGCAGCGAAGGGGCGATGGTGGATATGACGGCGTGTGCCGGTGCGCTTGAGGATATCGGCTATGACAAGTGGCTGGTGCTTGAAACCAGCGGCCGCAGAAACCGGTTCGTGGAGGATACCCGGACCAATGTGGCCTTTGTGAAAAAGACATTCAAGATGGCCTGATCTGGAAGGGTAAGAGCATCATTACTCGTGCATACAGGTCACGGAAGCTGCTGATCTTACGGAAGAGGCGGGGCCCCCGGATGGTATTCGGGATGGCGATCGGGATCGGGATGCTGATCCTGATCGGTGCTGCCAACCATTATACTTCAACCGACACCTTCTGTGAATCGTGCCACGTGCATCCGCAGGCCACATCCTCCTGGAAACTCTCCTCACATTATGCCGGTTTAAGTGGAACGGTTACCCACTGTGTCGAATGCCACCTTCCACCGGGCGGCATTTCCTATGCGGTTGAGAAAACAAGGTTCGGTGTCAGGGATGTCTTCAGCAAGCTGCTGAAGGACGATTCAAAGTTCGACTGGGAGGAGAAATCCTCCCTGGAGCATGCAGAGGAATACACATTCAGGGATGCATGTCTGGACTGCCACAGGAATCTCTTCCCGATAGAGCTCTCCAGAAAGGGTGAAGAGGCCCATCTGCACTACGAGAGGAAAGCTGACGAAATCCGCTGCATCAACTGCCACCTGCACACCGGACATTTCGACCCCGAAGCAGGGGGAGCCGACGAGTTCGGTCTGATGGTTACCGAAGGAAAGGAGATCTATTCCGAGCCTGCAGTTGTGGAAGGGTTCGTGGATTTCACCGAATTTATTCCCGGTTCAAATGTTGATTTCGAGATGGTTGCCATCCCGGGAGGCACCTTTACGCTGGGCAGTCCGGATTCTGAATCGTACAGGGACTCAGACGAGGGGCCCCTCCGTCAGGTCACCATAAGTCGGTTCTGGATGGGCAGGACCGAGGTGACATGGAATGAATTTGAAGCGTGGTACAGAGAGACCGGCGGTGAGGGCAGAACCGATACCCGTATGCTTCAACCTGTGGATATTCCCGGTGTGGATGCGATAACCGGGGCCACTCCACCCTATGGAGCACCCGATCAGGGATGGGGAAAGGGAGATCGTCCCGCCATTACGATGACCTTTCAAGCGGCAACTGAATACTGCAGGTGGCTCTCGGAAGTCACGGGAAAGACCTACCGCCTGCCGACAGAAGCAGAATGGGAGTACGCCTGCCGGGCAGGCACATCTTCACCCTATTTCTTCGAGGGTGATCCGAAGCAATTCTCGGAGAAGAGATTCTGGAACAGAATTGCAGGTATTAACAGTGAAGGTATCGACCCCTTCGTGATCTATGCCGGCAACAGCAATGGCAAAACCCATACCTCCTCCGACATTCTTCCGAATCCTTTCGGGCTTGTTAACATGTCCGGGAATGTGAGGGAATTCTGCCTCGACTGGTACGCCGCAGACGCCTATTCCCTAAACCCTGAAGGAGCACCGGTTATCGATCCAAAGGGTCCCGATTCAGGAAATGAGCACGTTATCAGGGGAGGATCGTTCCGAAGCGATGCGGCCCTTGTTCGATCTGCCGCCAGAGATTACACCCGTCGCGATGCATGGCTCGTGACAGATCCCCAGATTCCGAAAAGTATCTGGTGGTACTCCGATTGCATTGACGTGGGATTCCGCGTCGTATGCGAGTATGAAGGGGAGGGAGAGAACTGACTCTTCCCGGTTGGGCAGCAGATCCAAAGAATGATAGAATGAGTCGACAATTCGATCGTAATTTCTGAAAAGGGTAGAAGGAGCTGCAAGATGTCAGAGAACACTGGCAGTCCAAGCAGACGGGAATTCATCGGAACGGCGGCGGCGATCGGTGCGGCCGGAGCGGTAGGAGCAATAGTCTCCGGCTGCGGAGGTGGAGTTATGGATAGATATGCAGACTACCACTACCCGCCGCTGCTGGAGAGTGCACCGGATGGACCGGTCCTCAAAGCCGGGTTGATTGGCTGCGGCGGCCGCGGAACCGGAGCTGCCGTACAATTTTTCAGCGCAGGCCCCAACCTGGAAATAACCGCTCTGGCAGACATCTTCCAGGACCGGCTCGACAGCTGCCGGGCCCGTCTCGGCAGGCGGAGAGAGATAGAAGTCGCCGATGAGAACTGCTTCGTGGGATTCGATGCCTACCAGAAACTGATCGATTCAGGTGTAGATGTCGTTCTGCTGGCTACTCCTTCCCATTTTCGACCCGAGCATTTTGCTGCTGCCGTCAATGCACGAAGGCACGTCTTCATGGAAAAGCCTGTCGCAGTCGATCCTGTAGGAGCCCGGTCTGTAATGAGTTCTGCACGAAAGGCCGATGGGATAGGGCTTACGGTTGTCACAGGTACGCAGCGCAGGCACCAGAAAGATTATTTGGAAGTATTCAGGAACATCTCACGTGGGATGATCGGTGAGATAGTATCGGCCAACTGCTACTGGAACGGGCGAGTGCCGTGGTTCAACAGGCGACAGCGTGGGTGGTCCGACATGGAAGCGATGCTCCGTGACTGGGTAAACTGGACCTGGCTGTCGGGTGACCATATCGTGGAGCAGCATGTTCACAATATCGACGTCATCAACTGGTTTACCGGTATGCACCCGGTCAAAGCGGCCGGATTCGGGAGTCGCATAAGGCGGGAAACGGGAGACCAGTTCGACAACTTCAGCGTGGACTTCGTCTATGAGAACGGGATCCACATGCACAGCATGTGCCGGCAGATATCGGGATGTTCCGACAATGTATCGGAGTACGTCAGGGGAACGAAGGGTTACTCCAACTGCGTCAATACTCTTTTCGATCACGATGGTGAATCGAACTGGGAATACACCTACGAACTGGACGAAGAGGGGAATCCAAAAAGACTGGGGAGCCAGGCATACAACCAGGAACACGTTGACCTGGTCACGGCCATTCGCACCGGCAATCCGATAAACGAGGCGGAGAATACGGCCAAATCCACAATGACTGCGATAATGGGCCGAACATCCTGCTATACAGGCAGAGAGGTGACCTGGGAGGAGATGATGAACTCCGATATGAAGATAGGTCCTGAAAGAGTTGAAATGGGGCCGAGCGACTATCGGGCGGTAATACCGGTGCCGGGAACTCCGTAAGAGCCGAGGAGAGTGAAATCCGATGAATCGGACTCACAGGTTTAACCTGCCTGGAACGATACAGGCGATCATCGTACTGTTGCTGTCCTTCGTATGTGTTGCAGCCGCACCATGGGAGCTGGAAGGGGCGCTTTACGGTGAAGCCACTGCTGCGATCCATGGGGCTGACAGGGCAGATCCCGACCTGATCCTGGGTGCAATGGAAACCGAGCTGGAACGGTCGTTCTCCAGGCTGCAGGAGGAGGGGGAAACGCCCCTCTACTACCTCTCCTACGGGCTGACCGAGATCGGAGAAACATCGGTTGTCGGTGTCCTGGGTACGGTGAACAGCAGGAAATCCGGACGGAATCGCTATCTGGATGTGGATGTCAGGGTGGGGAATATGGATTTCGACAACACCCGTGAATCTAGAACGCGGAGGATGGGTGGATTCCGCCGGATGACCAGGGCTCCTCTCGATGACGATGAGCTTGCCCTGCGCATTGCTTTCTGGAAGAGGACCGACACCGTTTTCAAGGAGGCACAGGAGCATTACGCCAATCTGCGAACGGAAGCCTCGCTGGAATCGCAGCGTGAGGATCCCTCCGGTGACTTCAGTGCCGCCGATCCCGTGGAGTATATGGAACCTTTCGCCTCGGTTGAGATAGATATGGAAGAGTGGGAGAACAGAGTCAGTGCCTATTCTCAACTCTTCCAGGGACATCCCGATCTTTACCGGAGCAGAGTGGAGATGACTGCCACCACCACCGATAAATACATGGTGAGCAGCGAGGGAACCAGGACGCTTATTTCGAGCGTCTCGCTGAGACTGGTGGTATACGCCTGGACCAAAGCCGACGACGGAATGGAACTCTACCTCTACGAAATCTACGACGTGAATCCTCCAAACGGCCTCCCCGAGGAGGAAGAGGTACGCGCAGATATCGCGCGCCTTATCACCAACCTGGAGGAATTGCGCACGGCACCCGTGGTTGATCCGTACGCCGGCCCGGCGATCCTTCAGAACAAAGCGGCCGCCGTTTATTTCCATGAGATATTCGGTCACCGGGTCGAAGGGCACAGACAGAAGAGTGAACGGGAAGGGCAGACATTCACCGCGATGGTGGGAGAGCTGGTCCTTCCCGAATTCATGGATATCTACGACGATCCAGGATTGACCGAGTATGCCGGTGAGGATCTGAAGGGCCACTACATTGTTGACGACGAGGGTGTGACGGCCGATCGAGCCGATATCGTAACTGACGGAGTTCTCACCAGCTTTCTGATGTCCCGCAGCCCTGTCAGGGGATTCCCCGCCAGCAATGGTCACGGGCGGCGCCAGAGCGGTTATCGTACGGTATCCCGCCAGGGAAATCTCATTATCGAGAGTTCGAACAGCATCCCCTACAGCTCGTTGAGAGAGCAGTTGATCGACCAGGTGCGTCTGCAGGAGAAGCCGTACGGTTTGATCTTCAGTGATATTTCCGGCGGATTCACTTCCACCGGAAGAACCGGACCCCAGAGCTATAAAGTCGAGCCGTTGCTGGTATACAGGGTGTACCCCGACGGCAGGCCCGATGAGCTGGTAAGAGGTGTGGATATCGTAGGTACGCCCCTGACGAGCCTTTCAAAGATCAAGATCACAGGAGATGATCCCGGAGTCTTCGATGGTTTCTGCGGTGCCGAATCGGGTTCGGTGCCGGTATCAGCAGTCTCACCTTCACTGCTCGTTACGGAGATCGAAGTGGAGAAACAGACTAAAGCTCCCACTGGTCCACCTGAACTGCCGATGCCGCCAATGGCTCCAGAGATCTCATTTACGGAGTGGGCACCTTCAGAGAGGGTTCAGCGCGCCCTTCAGAGTGAACCGGTTCTTCAGGCGATGGGGGATGAGCTGGGTCGCAACATGAATGAACTGAAGCTGCCCGACAGTGAAGCACCCTACCATCTTTTCTACCGGGTCGACGATCGCGACAGATGGAATATCGATGCTTCGTTCGGTGCCGTGATGATGGATCTGGAGAGCTCCACAAGATATGCGACTATCACCCTCAGAGTCGGAGATCGTACTTTCGACAATACTCAATTCGTTGGACGGATGGGACCGGGCAGGCCCGGCTTCGCTGCCGTACCGATCGGTGACGGGTATGGTGCGGTAAGGCATGCCCTGTGGCTGGCTACCGACAATACATACAGGGATGCACTCGGTGTGCTTGCGGCCAAGCGGGCGTTCGCACAGAACACGATTATCAGGGATAAACCGGACGATTTCGCAGCCGGCACCCAGAATATCAGCGTCGATATGGATAACCTGCCGGAACTGGACAGGGAACAGTGGCGTGAGTGGATCCGTGAGGTAAGTGCTCTATTCAGGTCCTCAGAGGGTCTCCAGAAGTCTGATGTCCGCCTGAGCGCAGACAGTAAAGTAACCCGGCTGGTTGACAGCGAAGGTATGGTTGTTCGGAAGACCAGCACCGAATTCGAGCTGATAATCGCCGTTCAAACCCAGGCTGAAGACGGTTCTTCGATCGCCGACTACAGATCGTGGCGGGTTCGTTCGCCGGGGGACCTGCCGAGCCGCCGTACGATGATAAGGGAGGCCGGCAATCTGATCAGAGAGATCGGGGCCCTCGTTGAAGCTCCGGAAGGAGAGCCTTTCGTTGGACCGGTACTTTTTGTTGAGCAGGCCGCCGGAGCGTTCTTCGCGCAGCTCTTTGCCGAAGAGCTTGCAAATCCGCGATCCCCTCTGCTGGAGAACGAGACATTCGCGGCCTTTTTCGATGATTCGGGAGCGCTGAAAAATAGACTGAACAGGCGTATTCTGTCTACAACATTCAAGATAGTGGATGATCCGACCAACGAGGCTTTCGACAGGATACAACTCATCGGTCACTATCAGTTCGATGATGAAGGAAATGCCGCACAACCGCTTGTAGTGGTTGAAGATGGATGGTTGAGGGCCCTTCCGATGAGCCGAACTCCAACGCGGGATCTGAAGGAATCAAATGGTCACGGACGTGCCTCACCCGGTGAATTCGTCAAGGGGAGGCCATCGAACCTTTATATAAGCACCAGTGAACCTGAATCGCTGCGAGACCTCGAACGGAGGCTTATCGAGCTGGCCGAAGTATCACAGAGCCCCTACGGCATTGTAATCACGAGAATGCACATGCCTGAGGTTCAGGCACAGGTGGACAGGGAGGGATTGACC
>VAPC010554818.1_pt1 | contig 12726 bp, 10 predicted proteins | sample 3395121 | NCBI WGS metagenome assembly VAPC01 (sample SAMN08290434, study PRJNA428436) | hydrothermal vent metagenome | isolation source: Deep-sea hydrothermal vent chimney | place: Indian Ocean: Southwest Indian Ridge | depth 1711 m m
GCGTTGAGCCTGTAGAAAAAGTCCCCAAACGGTTATAATACTGCCATCCACCTGAAAGAGAAGAAACCTATATCGCTAAGGAGGGGTCATGGCGAGATATAAGGATTACGACTACACTCAGGGCAAGTTCATACCGATCCATTTTGACAAGCAGATACTGCCGGGGACATTTGAGTACACGCTGCACTACCTTATTAATAATGAAATAGACCTGTCAGTGTTTGACCTGCGTTACAGCAACGATGAAACCGGGGCGCCTGCATACGATCCAGCCATATTGCTGAAGATAATACTCTTTGCATATTCACGGGGAATAACCTCAAGCAGGAAAATAGCACGGTGCTGCAGTGAGAACGTTATATTCATGGCATTGTCAGCCGATACCCAGCCGCACTTTACTACGATAGCCGACTTTATTTCCACAGCAAATGAGGAGATCATACGATTGTTTCTGGAAGTACTAATGGTTTGCGATGATATGGACTTGATCGGAAAAGAGATGTTTGCCGTGGATGGGTGTAAGATGCCCGGCAACGCATCGAAAGAATGGAGTGGGACAAAGGCGGAATTAAAAAAGAAAAAAGAGAAGATGGAGAAGGTTGTCAGGCAGATAATGAAGAGGCACCGGGAAATAGATGCGACAGAGGTAAACAATGAAGAGGTGCAACAGGAAGAGCAGTACGTGGAAACTATCAAGAGGAGGGTAAAGAAGATAAAACAGTGGTTAAAGGAAAACGACGACAAACCGGGCAAGACGGGAAAGCCGGTAAAAAGCAACATCACCGATAACGAAAGCGCAAAGATGAAGACATCCAAGGGAGTGATCCAGGGCTATGACGGGGTGACGGTAGTAGATGACAAACACCAGGTGATAGTGCACGCAGAAGCCTTCGGCAAGGCACAGGAGCATGATCTTCTGAAACCGATGATAGAGGGGACAAGGGAGAACTTTAAAGAGATTGACAGTGAGGAAGATGTATTTGAGAAAGCAAAACTGGTAGCGGACAGCGGGTTTCACAAGGAAGAGAACATGAAGATGTTGATGGAAGAAGGGATAGATGGATATGTAGCAGACCCGCACTTCAGGAAACGTGATCCGAGGTTTGCAGGGGTTGATAAATATAAAGAGCGTTTCAATAAAGAGCGGGCAGAGTATCACGGGACAACAACAGGAATGTACAGGGTAAAGGACTTTACAATGAGTGAGGACAAATCACACTGCATCTGTCCTACAGGCAAGAGAATGTATCGGACTGGAAGCAATATAATGATAAGAGGGAAGAGAGCAATTAAATTCCGTGGTCGGCGAACTGATTGCCCAGTGTGTGAAGTGCGTGAGCAATGCCTGAGAAGTCCTGACACAACTGAAACCCGGCAAGTGCACTTTTTCAAGGGCAGGCCTGAGGGTGCACCAGAAACATATACGCAGAAAATGAAACGCAAGATAGACTCAATAAAGGGTCGCCTGATTTATAACAGACGACTTGGAATAGTAGAACCACCGTTTGCCCATATCAGATCTATTCTAAGGTTGGACAGATTCGGACTTCGAGGGAAAAAGAAGGTAAACTCACAATGGCTTTTGTACTGCATAGTGCATAATCTTACAAAAGTTCACAGATATGGAGAAGGGTTTGCATAGAAAAAACAAAAGAGCGAAGAATGCCCTTGAAATTAGCAGGAACATAGGGATTAAATGTCGTTATAATATGTTCCACATCATAATGACTGGCATCCAGAGATAATAATTCAAATGATAATGAATTGCACATTTAAAAAGAGTAGAGTTTTTCAAAACTGACTTATTCTACAGACTCGTTAGGTGTAAATATGGATCAAAACTCAAACAGTATTATCGAATTCATAGTTAATGCAATACTTTTGCTTTTTGGTCATGCTAATTTGTGGCCAACTTTAGTGTCCATATTATCTGGTTTGATTTTCACAGCAATTTTCATGCTATTTTTTGGATTATTTTTGTTTGTGGCATCTACTAATCGTTTTGGTATATGGCCTACAAACATTGCAAAGTCATTTCTTGTACTACAGTCGATAGTCATTGCATATTTTCTTGCAGGAATTATTGCAATATTTTCTCATGAACTATGGGATACATCTGTAACAATTGTTTTATTACCATTCTTAATTTTGATTTTTATCCCTATGCTTTTCATGATTAAAAGGTTTGGGCGTAAAAAGAAAATAAGTGGAGTTGGGGACGGAGGTAAAAAGTAAAATAACTTTTTATTTCCTAACCACTAGTTGCAGATGACACCAGGCGAAATTGCGAAATTGGAGTCAGGTCTTGTATTTTAACATTGATATATGAACGAACGGGGACATAGGTAACAGATCATTCTAAGTACATAGGTAACACTTTTTGCCTATAATTTGTCCTAATTGCGGATTTAAAAATACAGAGCTGGATGTTTATCCAGACCATGAATGTCCGCAGTGTGGGATTATTTATAATAAATATAATAATAAGGGGGAAATTTCACAAAAACCTGAAACTCCACTTTCAAACGCACCAGAAACACAAGACCCCCCCATACGTAATCTCTTTATTTCAATAATTTCTAAAACTTGGCTGTGGCCTGTCCCTTTGATTGTAGTGCAATTATTATGGCTTTTGTTTAATTTCCGGAAAGTCAAAGATCCAGTCGTATTATTATTATCAATCCTGATATGTATTATTGTTTATTGGCTGACCTATACATCTTTTTTCCGATATGCTCAATATGCTAGCTGGTATACAAAAGCTCCCTCGGAAGAGGAAATTGGTTGTATAGTTATCTTATTCAGGATAGCTATGTTTTTAGGCTTATGTTTTATTATGTACTTAATAATCAGCGGAAAAGCAATTGTAAGTTAAAAGCATATTTTTAAAAAATAGGGAAATCTACTAACAAAATATTACACCTTATTAGAAATGGGGTCAGACTTGACTATTGACATTTGAAAAAAACTAAAAACCAGATCCAGCGGATGCGCATAGCGCATCGCTGATTCGGACGTTAGAAATGGAAAAAACAACTTTTAAAATATTCGTTGTACTCTTATGTGGGTTCTTGCTTATTGGTATGGCCTCAACAAACAATGAAAGATTACAAACGGCAAAAAAATTTAAAGAAATTGATCGGCTGGCAAATAAACTGCAAGATACTCACCAAATCCCCATGCAGGATATTATGCCCAGAATAAAAGAAGCTGAAAGGCACTTTAAGCAAAGGGAGTATCAAAAGGCAGGTCAACTATTAGATGGGATAATAGCGGAGCTCAAAAGGACACCGCCACTTACGCCAGCTTCTGATAACTTTGATACTACTAAAATAAACACATCAGGGTGGCAGGACACCCCATTTATTTCTGCCGATGGGAAGAAATTGTTCTTTACTTATAGTCCTCATGACTTCTTACGCGCAAAAAAAACCAAATTTAAAGAAATCATGATTCGAGGACCAATACGTCCAGGTCATACCAGGGAAGAATATATAACACGCCCTCAAGTGCTTGTAGCTCATAATTATTTAGCCAGGTTAAATGCTGATGGTACGTGGTCCACACCTCAGCCGCTTCACTTTGATGGTGGTGATTCTGTAGGAGGGAGCATGTGGGTTAGCAAGGATGGCAATGACATGTATTTGGCAGGATGGGGCAATCCAAATCGATCCAATTATGGAAGCGGGGATATTTACGTTTCATCGAGAAAAAGCAAAAACAACTGGTCAGCACCCATAAACCTGGGGCCAACTATAAATACCAAACATCTTGAAGACAACCCACATTTTCTCGAAGACAGGCAAACCCTGTATTTTGATTCTGACAGGCCCGGAGGCTATGGAAACTGGGATATTTATTATACGGTCAGGAATAAAGATGGTTCCTGGTCCAAACCGGTTAATATGGGGGCGCCAATAAATACCAAAGCAACTGAAGGGATGGCATTTTTAAGTGGAACTGGGAGGGAGTTATATTTTGTCAGGGGGGATTCTTCCCGGCAGAAACCATCACAATTCTTTGTGTCTGAAAAAAACGCAGATGGAAACTGGGATGAACCGCAGTTGATCAATTTTGGAATGACCTCTGTAAGTTCGCCATCGCTGACAGAAGACGGAAAGGCATTATATTTTCTCTGGGTAGATCACCAAAAGAAGGAAATAACTATCTGGGTTTCAGAGAAAAAACCGGATGGTACGTGGCACACCCCAAAGCCTGTAAATTAATGGCTATAATTCTATAATTTCGGGGACACAATACTTAATTATTGATTTGTACCGTTAATCTGATATAACAAAAAATACTGTATAATTATTTGTTAGGTTGAAAAAAATGATTTATGTTTCATAGGTACTATACCGGTTTATATGGGCAGGGGATCTTTATTGATGTTTGAAAGGCTGAAATGAATAAGACCGTAATTCATTTATTAATTCTTATAATTGTCTTTGCCTTGTTCTTGTCCTGTACCAAAAGTCCGGAAGATATGCTGGTTGGTGAATGGAGCGGAACTGATAACAAGGGGCAGACCGCTTTATTTATATTCCATGGGGACGGAAATGCTGAAATGGTTTTCGGAGACCGCGTCATAAACGGGGAGAATATCGATGGGACAGTCACCTGGAAAATTTACCCCGATTATGATCCTATACAGCTGGATCTTCTTGTTTATAAACCATCTAAAGAGCCATTTTCACTGCCAATGATAATGAGATTCATTTCAGATACCGAAATTCAGATAGCTGTTGCTGATACATTTACATTCCGTCCTACTGAATTTTCAAGTAGCGATATAATCAATCTTAGCAAGCAATAATTGCTTCCTGTTTTCTCAGAAAATCAACGAATATAATAATGCCTATGTTGCCTGCCTTAAGCGGGCAGGGTGGGTTCGATTCCCACAATCTCCCACCATTAAACTACAAGGAGAACTTCTTCAAGGGATACTATTTTCTTTAGGGTCGAGTTTCTCTGCCATCGAAATTATTTATTAATTAGACTGAATAGCCTATCAGCGTATTTAGAGTCAAGTTTTTTTAATATCACATATTCCCTTATTTCTTCCTTTCCATGATATACAGGATTCTTTCAGAGTCAGTGATTTTTACTGAGTTTTTGATCGCAAAAAACTTCTCAAACTCCTTCTCAAACATTTCCTGTGTATAATCAGAAAAAATATCCTTTCTTGTCGACAGGAGCCTCTGGATCTGCGAGTCTTTTTTCGAGACAAACTCAATAATCAGAGAATTGCAGATTTTACTGAAAAAGCCGGCTATTTTTTCAAGTGGCAGGTTGTTTGAGATAGCCAGATGATGAATTAAGGCAAGGGCAAGCACAGTATCAGCCGGGCCCCTCTCCACAAGGGACATTCTCTCTGAATGATCCCAGCCAATACCCGGGCTGGGATTTGTCAGATCGAGTAAAAGAGGAAGAATAGCGGTTTCACGCTTCTCAATGCACTTAAGATAATTTCTTTCAACGCATGCAGGATCAATATCAAAGGATATCGTCTGTATCCCTTTATCACCGGCAATACGGCTAAAAGTCCCTATATTTGCACCAAGATCCCAGACACTTCTGGGTTTAACCGCATCCACGAATTTTGTTACAATCTGTTTCTTGTGGTTGAAGGCATCTGAAGAATAATTTGTGTCCCCGTAATAATCGCCCCATTCAGTTCCCTTTACTTTCCATTTCAGTCTTTTGACAGCAGACTCTAAATTATCCATAAGGGCAATAAGAGAAAACTTACTCATTTTACGATTTGTTATATTCACAGTTTTATCTGCAAAATATCTCTGGCTTTTTGCATGAATGTGAATATGTGAGAGCAGAGATGGTTTTAAACGGGTAGGAAATGGCAGAAGCGAGCTTGCTAAATCCAAAGGCACACCGTCTATAAAAACACGAAGTAATTGGTTGAGCATGATATTCCTGTGACACATTAGAGCTAAAGGTGCAAGAAAATGCTGGCAAAACTGCCTGTATGCGATCCACGGCAGGCCCTCTATATATTTCTCAAAAGAAAGGGTATCAATAAATACAGGCCTGCCTTTTATAAATTGTATGTTATAGGCGCTGCTGTCTTTAAGGACCATACCGAAATTGAGTGCCCGTTTTTGAATTCCAAGTGTTGTTAAAGCTGCGTCCTTTAACTGGCTGAAACTCCATTCATATGGATAAGATATGAACGGTACTACTTCAGGTTTGATTACTCTGTAAACTCTGTCAGTCCTGGCATAATCACTGCTCACTTCTTCATGTGTAATCAATAATCCTGCGTCTATAAGGGTCTTATATAAATCGGAATTCATGAGGTGTTCAAAATGCTCTTTGTAGGAGATGTTTATCTGACGAAAGATATGACCGTCACGGGAGAAAAGGAACCCGCTTGGGTCGCGGAATGAACCTGGAATATTTCCACTTGTCTTCAGTGTATTAATTTCCCCGTTTCCCGGTGAATAAATTCTTAAAGAAGTTCTTGATCCTGTTCCAGAACAATTTCACTGCAAATAACCCGCCGAGAAAGGCTGCTATGATAAATTGAAGAATATAGCTGCCGGTTCCTGCGTCAATATAGGCATAAGTATTCTGAGGGAAAAATAAGAAAAATAGAGCAAGCAATACGGTTATCGTCATCAAGCACCTGAAACGTTTAATGGTGATTTCTCCTTTTTAAACAAAAGATATAGTAAAACGGGTTGAAAAATCAAGAAGGATGAGTGTCAAATGAGCGAATGAGAATTGCCACTCAGTAAAAATCGTTGAAAAAACTGATCCTGTTTGATAAAATTCAAACAATCCTAAAAAGCGATCTTTTATCATCTATCATCATCTTAAGAAGATTCGATGGTGAAGATGCACTTGCGAAACAAAAAAGACGATTTCACCGACTACGAACTCGGCTATTTTGAGAAATATATGTCCGAATCGTTCTACGTAGATAAGCGAAAGAAACTGGTGTCTGGAACACAGATATTGAATTACAGTAAGTCTAAGTTACAGAACCATATAGGAATAGAAATGGCCCAAAAATGGTATTTCCTTGGTGTTTTATCAATATTTTACGTCTACTTTTATATCTTTATGGAATGGCTTTTCTTTGTGACAAAGCCTTCCTTCTTTTCTGCAATAGGTGCCTACGAAGAGATCTTGATTTTAGTCATAACACCATTGCCTCCAGTGTTGATGAGTCTGTTGGCAATCTTTGTGCTATGGGTTGCCAGTAGAATAACTGAGAATTATATTAATCAGGAAATATTTACTGCAATAGCCCGGGTAATTCCAGCACTAATTTTGACTGCGACCATTCTTATACTGACGGATAACTTTACATATACGCTTTTCAAATTCGGGATCAAATCACTTGATAGCCTATGGCGATTGGGTTATGGAGCGTTATTCTTATTACTGTTTGTCTATGTTTACAAGAAGCTTTATAGTACTGAAAGAAGGAAATTCTTACAAGCAAGGTTTAATATGTTTTTATATGGCGCCGTGGCTTTGCTTGCTATATCATCCGGAGGGATTGTTCTCGCCTATTTTTCGATTGATGCTGTAGCGAGCGGCAATACTTATGTGACATCAAACATAAAAAAACTCCCTAACATTCTCCTCATAGCGTCGGATGGTTTGAATGCCGATCACATGTCTGTCTATGGTTATAATCGTGATACAACCCCATTCATTCGAAAATTTGCGAGAAACGCTCTCGTCTTTGAAAACTGCATGCCCAATAGCTCCAACTCCGGCGGTTCAATCGCTTCAATGTTGACAGGTAAACTGCCAACACAAACAAGGGTAATCTACCCCCCCGATATCCTAAAAGGCAAGGATGCCTACCAACACTTACCAGCTATCCTTCGAAAACAGGGCTATCGAAGTATTGACCTTAGCATCAGGCATTATGCTGATGCTTATGACCTGAACATGAGAAATTCATTTGACTCTGCCAATTTCAGAAAAGCCCAAGACTTTAAATTAAGATATCTATCCAATTATCTTGGCAGTTCCATATTTGATCCCGAAATATATTTTTTTGAACAAATTTATGAGCGCATTGAAAGCCGATTGCTTCATATATCGGGCATCAGAAAGATGATCGACCCTTTTGGAGAGGTTGTAAATGCAAAGAAAAAGAAGGCTAATTTTGATATATTTAAAGTGTTAGTATTAGAGAGATTTATGGAGGAGTCGGATACGCCTGTTTTTGCTCATCTTCACTTGTTGGGAACCCATTCCAATGGTGGAAGGTTCTTACCTAATAGAAGAGTATTTTCGATCGGGAAAAAACAAGATGCACCTTTTATGATTGATTTCTATGATGATGCGATCTTAGATTTTGATAGATATGTGGAAGACATCATTAAATATTTAAAAACAAGCAATAAACTCAAAGACACAATTGTTGTTATTCACTCAGATCATGGGATGCGATGGAAAACAAATGTCAGGATCCCATTAATCATATATTTCCCAGATCAATCCCATGTTGGTAGGGTTTCTATTAATACCCAACATATTGATATTGCGCCAACTATACTTGACTATCTTGGGATAGAAATTCCAGAGTGGATGGAGGGAAAATCATTATTGGTGCCAGGGATCGACAGACTTCGCCCGATTATTAGTGTTTCTGTAAGTGGTATAAAAGTAATGGAAACTGGCTGGCAGGAAAAAACAAATCCATCCCCACCATTTTACGGTCTTGGTTTTGTTTCGGTTGACATCTGTCATAAATCATATCGACTGAACTTGAAAAATAATGTGTTTTCTGTTTCTGAAATTATAGGACATACCGCACCGTGTGATAACTCGGAAATGCCAGATAATGCCCAGGTCAAGTATTATATTGTTAATCACCTTCGCGAAAATGGTTATGATGTCTCTTCGATTGTAGCACCTTGATTTTCTGCCATATACTACCTGCCGATCCTTTTCCTTTAGTCTCAAGGGCTTTTAAGGGCCTTTAATTCCGGGGACACAATACTTAATTATTGATTGATAATGCCCCATTAATCTGCTATAACAATGAAAACTTTATAATTGTCTGTCAGAATGAAAAATATATAAGCTAAATGAACCAGTCAATTTATAATATTTCCTATCTTAATCTCCTCTGGGCATTCATTCCCGTGTTTGCCGTCATTGTAATTTTCATTCGCTGGTCTTTAGGTGTGTCCACAGTCCTTCACGGACTTTTCCGGATGTGTCTTCAGCTTATTCTTGTCGGGTATGTATTAAACTTCATATTTGATACAAACCAGCCTCTGATCATTCTAATGGTGCTCAGCATAATGCTTGCTGCCGCTGGTATTATTGCACTGAGACCGGTCGGCAAGAAGAACAGAAATCTTTATCTGAAGGCATTTCTGTCAATTTCTGTCAGCAGTATAATTACTCTTTTTATAGTGACTCAGGGCGTAATAAGCCTGGACCCATGGTATAAACCTCAATATTTCATTCCGCTTGCCGGGATGATAATAGCGAATGCCATGAACGCTGTCAGTCTGGGGGCTGAACGGCTGGAATCTGAAATGAGGCAGGAAACTGATTATTTAAAGGCGCGCGCCGCCGCTTTCAGAACTTCCCTTATCCCTGTAACAAACTCACTCTTTGCCGTTGGGATCGTATCTCTGCCGGGTATGATGACCGGGCAGATATTATCAGGCATCTCACCCCTGATCGCCGCGCGTTATCAGATCATGGTCATGTGCATGGTATTTGGTTCGGCCGGTATTTCTTCCGCGCTGTACATGAAATTTGTGGAAAAGGATTACCGTTAGATTATATTTACCGGTCTTCTGTTTTTGGTGCTACACTAAAAAGTAGAGGCCCTGAATACGGCGCCGCCGAATAAAGGAGAAAAGGGATATTGAAAGAAGAGTTTATAGAAGGAGACCGGGCTACTAAAATTAAGCTTATTGTTCTGCTGGCCATATTCATTGCGGTTGTCCTTTTGACTGTTCCACTATTTGGAAAATACAAGCAGGTCAGTGACAGCGGTAATATTGAAGAAATTAAATCCACAATAGACCTGCTGGTAATAATACTTCCTGCAGAGGTATGTATTCTGATCAGCTGTGTGCTTCTGGCTCTGTACCTGAGCCGCAAAGTTAAAATGACAGGCTCCTGGCCGCCGCCGGGAATGCGCGCGGCATTTAAGACAAAAGTGCGGCGCGGGGGACATGCTGATTTCATGTGGCTGATTATGATATTGGCAAGTGTGATATTTCTTATTGAAATATATGTAAAAGTGTACCAATGGCTGCTTATTTATAAAGTCCATAAGGTTCTGAACATGCTTAGTCTCTAGTGCAAAAAAATATAACGCATACTGTCGTAAGTCCATGTGAAAACCGCCCGAACAACATACCTCTGCGTATAAGTTCTTGCCGGTATTTATGACATGAGATATATAGTATTCATTTTATTTAGTTTGTATTTGATATTATATGCGGTTTCTTCCCTGGCTGTTGACTATAATCCATGGACAAGCACCTTTTATTTTGAAAACGACCTTTTTAACGGTACTGACAGCAACTATACCAACGGCGCAAAACTTTCCATAATATCTCCTGATCTTTCCCCCCACGCGCAGGACGGGAAATTGCCGCGCAGGGTCCTTGAGTTCATTCACCGGATTCCCTTTATAGGTGAATCAACACCGAATTATACCCATAAGGTTGAATTTGCCATCGGACAGAACATGTACACACCTTCTGATACCGGAAGGTTCGAACTGATCAAAGACGACCGGCCGTACGCGGGCTGGACATATATTTCCACTTCTTACCACAGAAAAAATGAGGCAAAGGACTTTATGAGTTTTATGGACACGGTAGAATTACAGCTGGGCATAATCGGGCCTGAATCCTATGCAGAGGAAACGCAGAAACTTGTGCACGAACTGCGTGACCTTAATCAGCCAAACGGCTGGGACAATCAGCTGAAAAATGAACCGGGCCTTGCAGTTGCTTTTGAGCGCAAGTGGCTCTTCCATCCGGTTGTGACTGATAAGTTCGGATATAGCGCGATTATACATACCGGTTCCACGCTTGGGAATGTGTACACTTATTTGAATGCGGGAGTAGAATTTCGTCTGGGATGGAATATCCCTACTGAAGATTTCGGGGCCTCGCTGATCCGTCCTGCCGGCAGTACACGCCTGAAAATAGGCGACAGGTTCATGATGTTTGTCTTTGGCGCTGTGAACGGCAGGGCAGTTGCGCGGGATATCTTTCTTGACGGCAATACTTTTACTGACAGCCACAGCATAGGAAAGAATTATTTTGTGGCAGACATTGCAGGAGGCCTTGCAGTCAATTACAGGAGAGTAATAATGACCTGGACCCAGGTTATGCGGACCAAAGAGTTCAAGGGACAGGAGAGTGAGCACAGTTTTGGCGCAATTGCCCTTTCATTTTCCTTTCCGATTGACCTTTCAGGGGTGTTCAGCACGGAGTCCGGGATAAATAAGCAGAATGGGATCTGACGCATAAAAGTGAGCTTGAAAGTGTTGTTATCTCACCGATTATTCCCATATGTATCTTTTATTCAAGCCAAATGTTAAAATCTGTCCCTGTATAAATTGTGAAATTATGAAAGCGATGAGAATAAACAATGGAACTGTTTGAAAATTTAGGCCTGTCTGAGGATACGCTGAAAGCCCTGAAGAAAAAGGGATTTGAAGAGCCTACTCCGATTCAGGTGCAGACCATTCCCGCCATACTGTCAGGCAGCAAGGATGTTGTGGGTCAGGCCCAGACCGGAACGGGCAAGACCGCGGCTTTCGGACTGCCCATGATCGAACTGCTTCGGGGAAAGTCAGGATTTGTACAGGCTCTTGTACTTACACCGACAAGGGAGCTGGCTATTCAGGTCGCTGACGAGATAAATTCTTTAAAAGGAAAGAGCAAATTAAGCGCTGTTCCTATCTATGGCGGACAGGCAATAGATATTCAGCTCAGGAGCTTGCGAAAAGGAGTTGACATTGTCGTGGGCACTCCGGGCAGGGTTATAGACCATATTAACCGCCGCACATTGAAACTGAATAGAATATCCTTTCTTGTGCTGGATGAGGCCGATGAAATGCTTAACATGGGGTTTCTTGACGATGTCAAAGAGATCATGGAAAGTACTTCTGCTGAAAAGAGGACCATGTTGTTTTCAGCGACTATGCCGAATCAGATAATGCAGATCGCCAAGAAGTATATGGGCGAATATGATGTGTTTAAGGTGTCCAAGGGTCAGCTTACGGTCAGTCAGACAGACCAGATCTATTTTGAAGTCTCAGGGGGCGATAAATTCGAGGCCCTGTGCAGGATCATAGACATGGAAGAGGATTTTTACGGGCTTGTTTTTTGCAGGACCAAGATCGACGTTGACACTGTCGGCAATCATCTTATTGAACGCGGCTATGATGCTGATTCACTTCATGGCGATATGTCCCAGAGTCAGAGAGAAAAGATATTGAATAAATTTAAAAAGCGCAGGCTCAATGTGCTTGTGGCAACAGATGTGGCCGCAAGAGGTATTGATGTCCAGAATCTTACGCATGTGATCAATTACGCCCTGCCGCAGGATCCTGAATCATATGTTCACAGGATTGGCCGTACCGGCCGGGCCGGCAAAGAGGGTATTGCCGTGACATTTATTACGCCGCAGGAATACAGGAAACTGCAGTTTATCAAAAAAAGCGCGAAAACAGATATTCGTAAGGCGAAA
>VAPC010078849.1_pt1 | contig 12712 bp, 8 predicted proteins | sample 3395121 | NCBI WGS metagenome assembly VAPC01 (sample SAMN08290434, study PRJNA428436) | hydrothermal vent metagenome | isolation source: Deep-sea hydrothermal vent chimney | place: Indian Ocean: Southwest Indian Ridge | depth 1711 m m
CTGTGTAATCAGCGATGATCTACTCCTTATCGCCTCGGGCCCCGGAACATCTCTGCTACCTGGGCACCTTTGATTGCCATAGAGGTTCCCCAATCGCCTTCGGCTTCTGCCTTGGCGAGTGCGTCCTCCTGTGATGTTGGAGCAACTGAGCCTGCTACCTGACCTACTTGGTCAAGGGCAGCGTGCCCGAGAGCGATGGCCTGAGCCTGCGGATGCTGCTCAGGGTCCGGCGTGTATTCGTATCCGTACTCTGTCTTGGCGAACTCGGCCAACCCTTCGGTTGTCGGTTCACCGTCGTACTTCTCTGCAATCGCCTTGCCGATGAGTTTCGTAGGATCGAGTCCGAGCTCCTTGTAGGAGCGATCCAGCAGCTGTGTCCTGAGACCAGCGTTGTCAGCGTCCTTCTGCTTTCCAGCAGCAATCGACTTCTCCAGCTGTGCTCGTAGACCCTTGCCGGTCTCTTTGATCTCGTCATCAACCACTACGTCTGTCTCGGTTGTTTCTTCGCTCATGTTTCCTCCATGATCTCCACAATTCCATGCTCAGAGATGTCGTGGGCTATCCATCTCTGGAGAGGGAGGCTTTGGAACAGATGACAAGAAGGGAGCCTCCGCTCAAAACCTTCAGTTGTCTCTGCCCAACAATACGCCGATGGGATAGGGCGGTAACCCATCAGGTGATCGAGAGCATAACACGGAAGTTTCTTATGTGCAACGGTCAGCGACGCTAACTGGTGGCGAGACCTGCAACCCCACCTGAACGATCACGCACAAGCTCTATGGAAGCACCGCCTGTGAACGCTGATTCCTCCTGTGCCATCAGACGACTGATACGACTCCGCTGTGTCGGATCACCAAGCACGTTCGCTTCTGCAAACTCCATGATGTCGAACGTGTCATCAGGGTCCCCATACCTTGCAGCCATTGCACCCAATACAGGAAGGAGTGCCTCAGCGGAACCAAAGAACCTTTGCGCCTCTCTACGTTCCATACCCTGCTGTTCCAGCATGCCAACGAACTCAGTGGTGATATCGAAGTTGCGTACTGAAGCTTCGCCACCGATCTCAGACATGGATAGCTGTCTGTCGAAAACAGCTTGCTCCACTCTTGTCGACATGAGCGATGCCAAGATGCCTTCATCGGACATATTGACACCAAAGTTCTCTGCGTAGTAGTCCCTGATGTCAGGTGCGCTTGACAGCACACGATCATAGAGGGAATTCGCCCTGCTCTCGAACTCGGAAGGTGATGTATCCCCTTCGATCAGGTCGATGTAGTCCTCGTTGAACACATCCGCCTGCATGCCAAGACCCTCAACGGTGTTGCGGAATGCACTGATGTTGGCAAAGTATGTCTGCTCGGGATTTGAGGCATACCTGATCGAGCCATCTTCTCTCTTGATACCAGGAAAGTACGACTCATATAGGGCTGACTGCCTGAACATCTCAGTAGCACGCTCGTTGGAGTTGGCAACACCAGAGCCACCTGCTTCGAGGTAGTAGGAGAGCCACTCCTGATACATAGCATTCGTCATCCACGGTGGTCTCATTACATCAGCCAACAGGGGTGCCTCCAAACGAGTTCAGTAGGGCGGACTGCACGCTGTTCGTAACCATCTGGTTGCCCCTTTGCAGTCCCTCCCTTGTCAGGTATCGAGAAGCCTCTGTTGCATCGTTCATGCGTATGATGCTCTGGAGGGAGTTGTCGGAGTCAGCTGGGACTTCACCCCATACGTTTCTCATCATGTTCTTCCACGGTGCAGAGATCGTACCGTAATCCGCCTCCCTGTCATATTCAGGGAACAAGGTCTGCTTCTGATCCTTCAGTGTTTCGATCAGAGCCTCTGTTGCGTCAGGTTCGTTCCGCAGCCTTGATGCCCAAGAACTAACCGTACCATCATCCCAATTCCCGAAGTTGGTTCCAAGCCACTGACCGACCAAGTTGCGAACCTCTGTCTCTCTGTCGTTGTTGAGATCAGAGGAGATTGCATTGTCATCAATGTAGTTCTGAAGGTCACCGTTGAGCGGGCTGCCTGAAAAGTATGGGTCAGACAGGATACGAACCTGTTCCTGCATGTCCCTAACCGACCAGTCACCCATCGTCACCTTGTCGGAGATGAAGTTCACAAGCTTGCTGTCGAGGTCACTCATGCCAGCAGCCCGCATGTACTCAGCCTGCGCTATCTGGTTGTCGTTGATACGCCGTTTGGCCTCTGATGGATCACCGTTGAACAGTTGCATCCATGCACGCTTGCTTGCGGTGTTTTGCTGCCACCACTGAGTTGTCTGAATCTCAGCTACAGTCAGTTCCCTACCTTCGACAATGGACATCGCCAAGAGTTTCTGGTAGTCGTCATCAAGGAGCCAAGGCTGTGACGCAGCCTCAACTTCTAGCGTGGATGACCATGAATCGAACGGTGAATCTGCTGTGTTGGCAATGTCATCTGACGAACCGAAATCAATTGATTCGCCCCATACCGGATCATCACCTGCATACTGCTGCTGATATACGATGGGCTGTCCGGGTCCGAAGAACGACTGAACATCGGCCTCAGATTGCACCGTCCAGCGCATGTAGACAGGATCATTCTCGGTGCCGGGCACCACGTATACGACATAGGACTCACCTGTGGTTGTGTCCTTCCACAGTTCTGCTCCGCCAGCAAGTCCAAACTTGGTCTGCTGACCATCAGCCTCAGCTACAAGGGCATTGTTGCCACTGAGTTTCGATGCAGCTGAAGCAAGACTCCCGATCTCGGAAGTGCGATCCTGATACCAGTATTCCTTGCTCCCATCGAAAACTCCTGTCGACCACAGCATGTCGATCAGTTGCCTGCGCTGTGTAGCGTTGGCATTCTGATACGCAACCTTGACGGCATTGCTGTATTCAGCAGGTCCTGCCTGCCCTGATGCGTAATAGTTTGCCTTGCCTGAGATGAGTCCCTGATCTACCAGCCATTGCCAATTCATACTGGCTCCTCCGTGGACTCGATTGCGGGCTCTGATGCTGCTCTCTTTCGCTCAGCATCACGCATGGACACCAACGTTGATCTCACGATGTTCTGTGCACGACCCAATGTTGGATTCGGCTTTGCGGGTCCACCACCAGCAGGAGACTGAGGGAGTTTGCCCTCAACGGAGTAATCCTTCTTCGTGTTCTTGTCCACGTTGCGCATGTAGTCAGCGACCTTCGGGAATCCAGCAAGCTCGATATCCTTGGGCTCTGTGTATCCCTTCTCTTGTGCGAAGCGTGCAACGGGCGTTCCATACCTGAAGGCCATCACAGCAAGCTTCCAGTCACCGAGCTCCTTGTAGTCACGTTCAAGCTTTTCACGAGCAACGAGGTCCTGCATCTTGCGGTCTGTCCATCGAGCACCCGGATACCCAAGAGCTTCAGTAAGTGCACCCCAATTTGATTCAACGAACCCATAGGCACCCACCTTACGCTCGACGCTGCCATCGATACGGACGCTCTGTTGCGACCTGTAATCACCACTTGATTCCATCATCCTGACAGCTGACAGTGCTTGATCTATGTTGTTCATATCATCCTCTGCCCTATGGAGATACTGTCCATCAGCACACGCCGACTGTTGGCACGATCTTCGACACGCTCCTGACGATCCAACTCACCAGAGTACATCTCACCGATGTCGAAGGACATACCTTTGGCTGGGTCCTCAACCTCTGTGAAATCGATATCAAGCGTCCCTCCGGCAACGGCATCGTCATACGCCGATTTGGCAATACCAATCATCTGCCTGTTTTGACGTGTGTACTTGTCCTTCATCTCGTCGGCCAAAAGTGCAAGCTCCCAATCCTCAGGATTACGCCCAAGCTGGTTGGAGAACAAGGATTTGGTTTCAGTGGCAAGCGTCTTGTAGTCAGGGATGTCACGCAACGATGCAGGCACACTGAATGGAGCACGACGGCCACCACCGCCTCTACCAGTCCTTGCTGCCGATGCTTCCATCACACGCTTCTGTTGACCTATTGCCTGCAATGTTGCAAGAGGATCATATTGCGTGTCGGAAGACAGCTGGATGGCTGATTCCCATACGCCCATAGCAACAAGGTTCAGTCCACCAGCACCCTCCATCTCGTTCATCTGCTCCTGTGTGATGAGTCCCTCATCTGCCATCAACTTCGTTCTCATCTTGCGCTGCCTTGGTGTGAACGACATCCACTGCGATCGTCCATCACCAGCCCTGAAGTCAAAGGTCGAAACCTCCCAAGGCTCGGTTGGAACGAGTGATGGGATTGCAAGGTCCTCGATAGGCATCTGTGGTGCCCATCGTCGGGAGACCTGTGCAGCTTCTCGAATCTGCCTCTGAGTATCCTCAGGCAACTGATCTATGTTCTCTGGAAGCTCAACCCGTCCCGGCACACGACTGAAGAACGGCTTGTCGAGGAGTTCCTGTACTGCGGGCGAGACACTCTTGGATGCAAGGTACGCACCCTGCGCTACTGCGTTCCTCTTGATGTAGTCCCACTCATCGGTTGAGAAGGTTCGTCCGGTCGAACGGTCATACACCGTATCTTCAGGCATGAACGGTGATGTTGCACGAGGTCTCGGTCCTGGCTGTCCTTCGACACCTGCTGGGCCGACTACACCGTCGCCTGCAATCTGTGCGTAATACGAACCATCCTGTCCATACGGATCGTCAAGCTCTGTACCATCTACGAAATCGGGCTCACCGATACGTGGCTCGTCACCAGGAGCGACACGGCTCAATGTTCGGAAGTCCTCCTCGACGTAAGGCTCGACATCAATGCGCTCTTTGAGCATCTTCGTGACGTATGCGTTTGGTGCGTCCTCATCATCAAGTGTCGTGTAGACCTGACGAAGCTCATCGAGAAGGAACTCGTAATCATCAGACTCGTACTTACCTGTGCGGTTGCGTAGCTCCTCACGCTTCGACTTCGAGATGTAACCGAGTGAGTACAGACGTTCGATCTCATCACGAGCAACGTTGCGTGTCTCGGTACGGTGGTCACGATCCTGTTCCCGCTCTGTGCCGTAGTACCCCTCCTCGCCCCACAATGGAGAGATGGCTGCCTCACCAGCTGCCCGGATACCAGCACCAAGAGCTTTCGTGGGCCACATGATGTATCCACGCATGACCCTTCCGGTCGTGAGCGCTACACCACCAAGCTGCCTTTTGTAGTCAGAGAAGTCCTTCGAGATTTCCTCGACATCTGATGCCTTGACTGCCCACTCAGAACCCTGTAGCACTCTCTCGATCTGCTTGGATGCAACACCGTTCTGGCCTGAAACAATGCCGATGATCTTCGACGCTGGATCATTCGCATCAGTGTTCGAGAGGATTTCCTCAGCATCACCTATGTTGAGGTCACCACTGTCAATGAGCCGCATAAGAAGAAGGAAGCGGAAGTCACTCCCATACTGATCACCGAGCCTGTACGAAGCACCACCCGGTTCACCCAGATCACGGTACTTTGCTGCATCTTCCTCATTCTGCGGCAGTATGTGTTCAGCCATTCACTACTCCAAGTTCCTCGAATATGTCGCCCTCTCCGTATACGTCTATCACTGGTGGAGTGGGAGCGTCACGTGAGACATCTACCTCATAGGAGTACACACTACGGTACAACGGCTCGAATTGTGGATATTCGATTGCCAGTTCCTTCGCAACCTCACGGAGCCACGCTCGACCTTGGGTGGCGATGATGCCAGCCTTCGACGTTCTGGACTTCGGACCATCGATAGATGATGCGCCCGCAGCCCTGATGTCGACCAGCAGCGACTCTCTTGCGTTCTCATACATGCGTGCAGCTTCGAGTGAGGCAACACCAATCAGCGACCGATCATTGAGAGCTCGCTGAATCTCAGCCATCTGCTGATCGTTCGTCATGGCCTGTCGCCTACCGGGAATCTTCTGATTCCACAGTGGGTACATGCGTGAAATCTCATCTCTCCGTGAAGCAAGGTACGCATCTTTCGTCGGCTTGTTCGGAATCAGTTCTGCACTACTCAGTACGTTGTCCCACCACAGATCACCAAGCTGATCCTGCTGGAGAAACATGAACTGCTCCCCGGGCCACGCTTCACGGAGACCACGACGCAGCTGTGAGAGCGTGGCACCATGATCATACGGTGAATCCCCACCCGAGCCCGGATCGAAGTACATGGCTGTACCCGGATACTGCTCGAACAGTTCAGGGTTTGCTCTCTCGAACTGGAAGCCACCTTCGGTTCTGGCACGGTCGAGGACCGAGTACGTCTTGCCGCCACGGAAGGCTTGGGGAAGGAATCCGAACCTTCGGTAGAACTCATCGAAGGCAGCATCATCACCAAGCTCGTTCTGAAGGTCGTAGTACGCACCACCAAGGTTGTTGTATGACCAGATGAGGCCATCCTCATCCTCCTTCTGGAAGGTGTACTGCGGTGACGATGGATTCCAGAAGGCTGCTGCCGCACGAACCATCAGGAGCCCCTTTGCTTCCTGTTCAGCGTCTTTCACGATTGCATTCACAGCCACCTGATCGGTCACTCCTGCGAACTCACCGTTGTCGATCTTCGTGCGAATGATGTCAATAACAGTCGAGTTGTATGTGTATGAAAGCTGTGGATCATCACCGCCACCGTAAGCAGACACAACCCTTTTCAGCCATGCTGGTGCAAATGATCCAACGAGATCACCTTCTGTGCCGAACGGTGCAATCAGTTCACGCAACCAGTCAAAGTCAGGGTTATTAGGCAACTGCTTTGCAGCCATCTGGAACACAGGACCGAAGCCAGGAATGACACCCGATGCGAAGTTCATGGACTCAACTGTGCCTGTTGCGTTGATGCTCGAAGCGACCTCGGGTGAAACATCCCCACCGAGAAGCTGTGACGCAATAGGCAGATTGTTCAGCGTGTTCTGGAGACCGACCTGTGCCTTTGTCATGAATGACGGATAGTTGAACACTTCCTGTCCGTAATCGTTCTCTGAGAAGAACCCGGAACGCCTTGCTCCACCGACAGCTTGACGGAAGCGGTTCACATTCTTCAGGTTCCGATCACCAGAAACCATGAGCCTGCCCCACCGTGAGAGGAACTCACCCCATGCTTCTGCGAATGGGAACACAAGCCTCAAGGCATCAGATACATTCCTGCGACCCGACAGTTCATTCGAGAGTGAGAACAGAGTGTTCTCCACCATTGTCACACCAAACGATTTTGCATGAAGATCAGCCTGATCGAAATCTGTCAACTGTCCCTCGATATCGGGCAGGCGCTTGTCCTTCAGCGCACGCTTCAGGTTCGCCTTCTCAGCAAACGGAGCCATGTCATCAATTTTGGCCCTCAAGGTTTCATCCATGTAGGGGTACAGGTCTGACATCTTGCGCCAGTACGCACGCCGGAACTCAGGTGAACGTGAGAGAAAGTTCGACGGCCTTGTCATCGCCCAATCAAAGATTCCAGACACACCATTGTCGAGCATCTGCGTCAAGGTTCCCTGACCGGGTGCAATCTGCGGTTCCTTCGGCACACGTACAGCAACAGGGAATCTCTCCGATGTCTTGACCTTCCGCTTGATGAGTTTCTCGACAAGCCTGCGTGATTCGATGCTCGCAATATCACCGTAGAACACGTTGTTGACCTTCTCTTGACCACCAACGAGAGCGAGTAGTTCGTCATCACCCTTGGAGTTGACAACCCACCGTGCCTTGCCGGTTGCTTCAACGGTTCCAACAGGAGCATTCCTCCCCATGGAGAGCAACTGACCTTGGCCTGTGTCGAGCACAACATCTCCACCCATACGATGATGGAGGAGGCCCCACTGTCTGTTCACCACGTTGTAGAGCGTGTCGTAGTCCCCTTCGAGAATCTTGTCAGAGACATCACCCATCTTGCGATGCAGGTGTGCTTGGTTGGCAAGCTCAACAGCAGCAGCCTCACGGCCAGAGGTTGGACCTTCACCTTTCAGCCACCTGACAGCTTCATCAACAGGGTCAGTGGAGTTCGAGTTGACAAGCCTCTTGGTCATGGGCGATCCACGGAGTCGCTGGAGCTCAAACGTCAAACCTTCTGCGTACTTGGTGTCACCCTTGTAGGCAGGTACGTGCATCTTTGAGCCGTAAGCACCTGGACCAAGCTTTGGATCACGGGCACTCATCAGCGATGCCTTGAAAACATCACCGTGCATCATTTCATCGATGTTGCCAGCGGCCATCTTTGTTCCGAAGATATCAACTTGGCCCTTCATGAAAGCGTCCTTCCAATCAGACGGCCTCGTAAGAGCATAATTGAACACACGCAGAGGGTGGTTCAGGATGTTGTAACCTTCAGCTGCCAACCTGAACTGATCGTCTATTGCGATTCGCAACGTCCATGCTGCACGCAGCAGAACGAACGGTTTCCAGATTTTCTGCACCATCGTATCAAGGGCCCTTACGGCTGCTCTTTCATGGAGCACAAGAGTTCCATCATCATCAACCCACCTGTGAGACACCCTGTTTGAGATACGACCCAGCAGGTCTGATTCCGATGTGATGCGTCGCATGGTTCGTGAATCCACAGGCTTGAGAGCTCCAGTCCACATGTCTGCTGTCAAGCCGGGACCGAGGCCACCGATGGTTTCGTCTGCAACGAGCGTTGTGTCATATGGGAGAGAGTCAAGGTCAGGCCGAGCAAAGCGTTCTGCGTCATAGAGTGCCTTCTCGCCGTTGTCCTTGAACCATCTCGCTGAACGTCGAGCAAGTCTTGGGTCAACACCCATGTTTTGTGAAGCAAGGTGTGAGAACAGCAGTTCGGTCCATTCACCCTGAATCTCGAACGCCTCCCTCTTGTCACCCGGACGCAGATTGCGTAGACGCTCGAACACGTTTTCGACACTGATCGTTTGGCCTTCCATTGCAACACCCCGCTCATCAAGGCGCTGCACGACATCACCACGCTTCAGCTTGTAGTTGGGAAGCGCACGGTTGTAGAGCCTGTAGGCACCTGATGGATTCTCAACCATGTTGATTTCGGAACCACCAATAGATTCTGCAAGCTGCTTGCCCATCCATCTGTTGTCCGTAACGGACACACCGACAGGACGAACACCTGGGATAGCAGAGAGGCGACCAAATGCAGTGCCACCCGGAAGTAGGAACTCCTGACCGCCCTCCTCCACAAGCCATTTCGCAAGGGTGGACTTCATGGATTCAGGTGAACGTGCATCGAAAAGCGCCTGACGGATACGGTTCGGAAGCTCGATGCCCTGCTTATCGAAGAAGCTCAGGAGCTCATCCATCGCAACCATGGTTTTCTGTCCACCTGCACGGCTGGTTGAGACCATACGGTCGATGAAGGCATCGACCTTCTTGCCTTGGAGCTCGAAGTCAGGATCGAAGTCTGGCCTCGGACCATCAATGGTCTGTGGTGGTGCATTCTCGATGTCAGCCTGACGCACCTTGGATGCGAGGTCTTGCTGATTCTTCATGCGCCCGAGCTCCTCAGGTGAATACCTACCTGTATCGGCAAGGGTCTGCACGATTTCATCTATCTCACGAGGCGTAGGAGTCGAAAGCCCTTCACCGAAGGTGTGCATTGGACGCCCACCGTCCTCGTACCACATGCGAAGGAGTGGGTCTTTGGTCGATCCACCAACGAACTTGTCAGCCACAAGAACAGTCTCATCATCCCAATGGAGTTTCCCGTATCCATTGTTCTCCATCCAGAACAGAGTGTTCTCGAACTTCTCGATGCTGGGATCGCCAAAGCCGATGAGCTCTCCACCACGTATCTTCCGATCACGGGAAAGCGCATCACGCAGACCCTTCGGGATGTTGTCAGCAGCACGACCATCTGTGAGGTCGACCGTCTTGCCGAACACCTGTATACGAGCGTTGCCACGCTGTGAAGGTGGAACATCGGGTGCGTACTTTCTACCTTGGTGCATGACACGAGGCTCATCAATGCTGTTCTTGGCAGCACGAGAAGTCGACTTCAGGAAGGCTATGTCGTCACCAACGTAGAAGGATTCACCTGACTGGATGAACTCATCAGGTGTCATGCCGTACACAGAAAGTTCCTCACCATAAGCACCGTAGGCATACCTCTCAGCTGCCTCTGTTGCCTCATCAAGTCTCTTGAACTGAGCGACCTCCTCACCAAGACGGGGGTCACCAACTGGTGTAGCAACACGACTGCCATCAGGACCGACAACTTCCCAGAACTGGTTCTTGCCTTTCCCCTGACGTTGGATTCTGAGTTGCTTCTGCTTCGTCCCCGGTATACGTGGAAGGTCCATCGTGTAGACACCACCAACAACACGTTTCGGTTTCGCTGGAGCAGCCTCTACTGCACGAGTAACAGCCCTGTCTTGACGTGAACGCTGGAGGTTGATGAACCATTCAGGTGGATCGAACGCACGGGCAACACGGCCTGCGTACTCTTTGGTGTCGAGCCACCAAGGCTTCGTAACGCCTGCCTCATCTGTGATGAATGCGTCCCTCCCAGGAATCTCAGGCATGACCGGAGTTTCACCCGGAAGCGCTGATGGGAAGGTTTCGGTAATCTCATCGAACTGTTCGGTGACTGGATTCCAGACCTTTTCCGTACGCTTGATGGTTGGATACTGTGGCCCCATACCACCAATCAATGCACGTGAACGATCAACAGGAGCCGGTAGTGCTTTGACTGTTTCACCGGCAGGAAGCGCACGCATAACCTGCGCTGCATCATCAAGCTTCGCTGCTTCTGACGCTACCTTGCGTGACACACCCCAAATGCGCCTACCTGCGACACCAGCCTTTGCCCAAGCTCCACCGACCCAATCAACAGGGTCAAGGAAAATCTGACTCATGAAGTCTGCTGAACCTGAAATCTTGCCGAAAGGTGCCGTTCCGGGCTCGGTCAGGTTCGCTGCAAGCAACCGTCCGGGTGACCAAGGTGTCCGTGTGTTACCGCCAGCCCAAGAGTTCACATCGAAAATGACGGACTCTGTATCTGCGTAGTTCATGCCTGTTATCGGTCTGCCCATTGCAGCCTGCTCGGCTGACTGAGACACAGCATCACGCCACACACCGGGTGCAGCTTCGAGCCTTTTCACGTACCTCTCGTTGGTACCGAGCGCTGAGGTTTCACGCTCCACATTCTCCATGCCGAGGTTGACGTTCTGACGCACATCGTCTGCAACATCAGAGTTTGGCAGCCAACCAGACCCGAGGTTCACTTCCTCACCAGCGATCACACCACCAAGCGCCTCGAAGAAGTAGGGGTCCTGTTGCTTCCATGCGTCGGTGTATGAAATATCTTCCTGCCGTGCGAGCTCACGGGCACGTATCGGCGCACCACCGGCAAGCATCTGGTATGCAGCATCCCAAGCAGCAAAACCCCACCGCACAGCACCCTTCACGTTGTTGTCGACAGCCTCATCCCAGATACCTGTGATCGAGTCCCAGACACCACCACCAGATTTCTCAACAGGACCGAGGGTGTCACGAACTGCGAGCTCCTGATTCACGAAGGTCTGCACCATTGGATCGCTGGCAGGGATTCCACCCTGTGCGAGTGCGAGACCGAGCTCGGCAGATGAGGTTGGGTACAGCGTAGAAAACTCAGCGAGGTTGCTCACGAAGCCGGGTTTCCGTGCGAGTGCTTCTACGCTCCTCTGGCGTATGATGTCACGTTCGTACTGCTGCTGAAGGAAGAACTCCTGTCCGGGGTCCGTGTAGTACGAGTAATTCGTGTCTGTCATCTCGGCGGACGACTCCCATATGCAGACGTATCTATGAGCCTGCCGATTGCTGGATGTGGGAACTGACCGTACAGGATTCTAAGCACAGCCTGAGGATCAGCAGCAGCAGGATTCTGTGAGGGGGTCAGAATACCCTGCGAATTGGATTCGTTTGGTCGTTGTGTCGGCCCGAAAGCCCCGCCAGCAGGGGCAGGAGCTGGACCGCCTCCCCCACCGGCGGGAGAACCTACTGCTGATCCACCTGCTGCCATAGGAGCAGCTGACTGTTGCTGTTCTGACGCCTGTCGCTCTCCGTATGCTCCACCTGAGGGAACACGAACGGGCTGTTGGAGTGGAGTCCTTGACGAACCCGGCCCACCATCGGTGCGACGGCCAGATTGCGGTACGGAAACCGCAGCTGGATTCCTTGGGGGGCGATTTCCTCCACGTCCGTCTGGCATATGTTCATCTCCTTAGAGCGCAACGCCGCTGTAGATGATTCCGCCAGCGCCCGTGAGTGCAGGCGGACCTGTCACCAAGGCACGCAACTGGAAATCAACAACATCGCCGGTTCCACCGGCAAGGATGGCTTCGGTACCTGCTGTGGCAGCAGTCCACGCTGACCATGTGCCTGTGTTGACCCGTGAACGGAACTCGTCATTGTCGGCTGCAAGGTTGATGACGACGAAGAAATCGACTTGCGAGACACCTGGCGTGACGCCTGACACGATACCAGGCAGAAGGTCTGATGGCTGGTTGCCACCAGGGTTGTTGAACTGGCTGATTTCAAGGTCAACGCCACACGAACCACAGAACCTATTGATGTTGTCATTCACTGCCTGGTTCTGTGCGTAATCCCAGCCGCATGCTGGACAGAACGGTGAGATCGGGACAGAGATGAGATGTGGCGTAGCCATTATTCGGTCACCTTCTTCGTTGCCTTCTTGCTCGACGCTTTCTTCTTCTTGCCCTTCTTCGCAACAGAAGGCTTCTCACCAGCAACACCGGCACCTACTGCTCCAGGACTCGCCTGATCTTC
>VAPC010687741.1_pt1 | contig 12709 bp, 11 predicted proteins | sample 3395121 | NCBI WGS metagenome assembly VAPC01 (sample SAMN08290434, study PRJNA428436) | hydrothermal vent metagenome | isolation source: Deep-sea hydrothermal vent chimney | place: Indian Ocean: Southwest Indian Ridge | depth 1711 m m
ACCTGTGGACACTCTTAGTCCCAATGTTGTAATTGTTTCAGGCCATTTTTCAATTTCTCTCATAACTTGTAGTGCTTCTTTGGAAGTTGGTATAAAGAGGACGTTGCCATCAGATTTACGGAGAATGAGATCAGTTCTAACTACGAGTGGCTCTCGACTTCCTAAATCTTCCAAACCCATACATGAACTGACCGTAGTCTGATTTAGAGAATCCGATTTTGTAGATTGCATAATTAGAGTTTCCTGAAGGACATCAGAGGCTTTGAATGTTCGAGTTCTTGAAGTAAAAAGATGCAATCTGGTTGGATGCATAGTTTCTAGGAATTGTTTTCGAAATGCTTTGAAGTATAATCCTGATGTAAAGCTCCTTGGAGAAATGGATACTAATGTTCCATCATCTCCTAACAAGAATGCTCCTAACATTAAAAACAATGAATAGATGTTGGGTTGACCATGTACAATGCTAGATGCTGCCTTTGCTCTCGGATCAGATTTATTGAGTTTGAAGTATGGAGGGTTCATAACCACCCAATCAAAAAGAGTATCTTCAAAATCGACGAGTGTATCCACTGATTCGAAGATGTGTTGATTAGGAATTACGAAATCATCTTTCTCTATTGTTACGGAAACACTGACGCCTTTTTCCTTGCACCACTTCGTTAGGTACTTGCTTGATTTCTCAAGATAACTTTCGAAACTATCATCAATTTCGTATAACTTGATTGTGAGATTCTTAGTACTCCCTTCTCGAACAATTTTCTCTGCAACAGCAGCTGCTAGGATTCCTGTACCTGCTCCTGGGTCTAGAAGTCTTACTGATTCTGGTGCTTTTGGGAATAGTGATGCCATAAATTCCGCAATAGCTATTGGAGTGACAAATTGTCCTTTCTTACTTCTATCTTGTTGTATTGAATGGTCTAAGAACTTTGACCAGAGGTAATGAGCATATGCAGTTGGAGACATTTCGTCTATTTGCATGTATTACTCCTCCATCTTAATTACATATCCAGATTCACTTTGACTTTCGAACGATAAATCGATAGAATACTCCTCAGCGATTCTAGAGAAAATGACACAAAAGGCTTTCCAGCTATGATGTGATTTACTTGTTGTTTTACACATAGATTATTCACCTTCATTCTGAAAATCTCTCATTTTCTAATTCCGTTGACCGCTTGGTTTCATCTGATTCAAACGGAATTAATCCACCAATGGTGAAGATCTTGAGTCCACGACCAGTTTCAGATGTGAGTGAAATCTGACTGAAACTTCTGTGTTCCACCATACCAAAACTCGATGTCACCATCATTACAAAGATCCATTGGACCTTCGTTTGAGCTTTGGCGCTGTCCGTCATCATTGGGATGGAATCCCTCCTGCAGACCCGGTTTCTTTCTCCTGTACTGATGTCGAGGCATCACCCTCAACGACAGAGAGGTTTTCCACAGTTCTTTCCACAGCTTGATCGTCATCACTCAACCCAGTTTTGTCACCAAGACTGAGAAGGTCCATTTGGACAATGTGAACAGCTGCGGACTCCCTCGAATGTGATTCTTCATTCTTTGATGGGAGTAAGGACTTCCCTCGAGATTTTCTCCCTCGGGCTTTTGGTCCTGAACCTACTGCACGATTTACAGCACGTGTCCAGAAACCTAGTCCTCTCACAGAGTGTAATGACTTTGTGAGCGTGATAAGGCGTCCAGCGATGTTTATAGCTCCGTTCTGGTCAGCATTGCATTTGTTGCCACATGTGGGACACACGAAGAGGTTCTGTCGGGGTCTCTTCCCTTTCCTTCCACATTTCCAGCAAGTGATAGAGGTCCAAGCCTCGGGTACAGTCTTGTACCTGGCATCTTTCCCCTCTGTACGCCAACCAGACTGAGCAAGTTGGTGTCGTAGACTCTCCGATATTCTAGAGAATGCCCATGAATGAATCATTCTCCTGAACTTGGGTCCCTTCCAATTCCCTCTCCGAGCAACATTCCTAATATTACTTAATCTTCCAATTGCTACATGGAGAGTATACATCTCATCAAAGCTTTCGATGAAATCAAGAAGTTGCCTCACTAGGACTCTATCATATTCCTTTGCGAGGTTCTCTCTTCTTGTTCGTATTGACTTGAGCTTTCGAGATAGATTGTCATATCGCGCTCCATTGGTTTGTCTGGTATGCATAGCTCTTTGAAGAGAAGCAACTTGGTCATCGTATTTTCGAAGAAGGTTTGCCTTGTCCTCTTGTTTGAAGAATCGCGTTTCACGGATCTTCTCAGTCGTGACAAGTGTTGCACAAGCTGCTTTGTCAATCCCTAGATCTATTCCAAGGACAGCAGGGTGTAGAGCTGTATCAGAAACCCCTACTACGTTTAGACGAACTGCAACAGTCACCCACCACTTTCCGATTCTATCTCGGAAAATCTGAGCGGCTTTCACATCACCCCTGTTCAACTGATTTTCATGAAATGGTGCTACCTTCAATGGAAGCAGCAGTCTGTCATGTTTGCCCCTTCCTTCCCTGACTGAGTCAAGTGAATTTCTAAGATTCATCCACCATCGAGCAGTCGAGGTTTTACTTTTAATGAGGTTGAACACTTGAGGAGAGAAGGTCCACCGTGGAATTCGTTTTGAGCGTGAATGGATACAGGGATGAGATACCCTTCTTCCCCGCTTTGTTCTGTGGGAGAGATAGCTCTCATAGAGACCCACCGCAGTCTTTCGACATTCAGTGAATTCATTTTGAGAGGTCCTAGGAAACTTAGCTTTCATGTCATGTTCGACAGATAGCCGCTTGACCTTAGGGCGAGTTGCAGTCAGAGTCAATGCATGCAGTTTACTTTCGTCTATCCGATTCTTCCTCTTACCTGTTAGGAGAGATTTTTCGTGTGCTTGGATTATTCCAAGATATGCTTTGATGATCCTTGTGTCTCTCCCAACAATCTGTCGAAGATTCTGTCTGGAACTTCTAGTCATCCTATCCCATGCTATGGGAATTTTGACGCTGATTGTTGTTCCTTTGGAGAAACCCATCGCTAATCACCTAGTGTATTTAAAGTCCGACCTGTTAGGTCAGTCAGAGTTCACTCCCCTTCCTATCTGGAGGGGGTGTTTTGAACTCCTATTTTCGTATGTATTAGTGTATTTAAAGTACTAAGAGTAGATTGTTATCGAAATCAAGCGATTTTAACGCTTATTTGATATGTTTAAGACGTATAATGATAGATTCAATGTTAGAGTGTCTTATAAGTAATGACGATTTCTTGATTAATGATGAAATCCCCTCGTGCAGTCATTCGAAGACCTGGTCAGAAAATGGTAATTGCAAAGAGAACCGGTCTTGTTTCTCTTCTCGAGATGATTAAACGGGGTGAAGATCAATTTCCTGGAATTTACAAACGTTCTCTTAAGATATGGAGAAAAGCATGGAGTGAAAGCCAACGGAGAAAGAAACAGAGCGATCCTGATTACTCCATCCCCATCTGCAGAGTAGAGAAGTATCTTCGCAAGAACCACCATAAGATGATATTCAATACAACAGCACTCTTTGGTAACACTGAAACAAAGCGAGTCTATTCTTGGGATGAAGAACCCATTGGTCCAATGAATGCCCTTTTGAATCTGGCTGGAGCACGACTAAGATTTCTCGGGATGTCTAGGTATCCATTTCCGACTCCCACCAAACTGAGTTATGAATATACAAAGAAGAATGGTTCAACAAAGAGATCAACTGGTTATGGATATCCTGGCAGCACACGTAGCACAAAAGTCATTCTTGCACACCCAACTCTGCAACCTCTTGACTTTGTAGACATGATTCGTGCATTAGTCAATGAGCTCTGCCGTCAATGCTTCATTAACTCAGTACCAAACCGAGCAGCATCGACCTACATTGATTTGCTTATTTTCAGATTACGATCATTTCTAGATCATATCTACACGGGGGGAAAAACTGGGAGAGGTACTAAAATCGGAACAGGTGATTTCATCCGAAAAAGTGCGAAAATACTCAATCGAATTCTCCAATATATTCAGGTCGAATACGGGAACAGAAATGGTCGCCCCCAGCGATTGACACAACGAGTCAGCAGTGAAGAAATCCATGCGAAAACAATCTTATCTCTTGATGATGTCAAACCATTGAATGGAGCTCGTAGTGCCTATAACGAATTGAAAGGTAAGTACAGAGAATATATTGACCAAAGAGATCTCAAGAAACTTGCAGAAGATGTTCTTAGAGATGCATCAGCAGGAGGCACGCGGATGCATAAGAGAATATCTTGGGGTTTGACACATCCTACAACTGAGCGAACTATTGTTCTTGGAGGAGATTATTATGCGGATGACAAAAGAGGGTACCTCGTTGCCGCTGATGTTCCTGTTCTCTCAGGACATGGACGAGCAGACCTCGTTCTCTATCTTAGACAAAACATAATCGGACCCACGGACGATGAGCACTCTATTGGAACATGGCGTCCTGTTATGGTTCTCGATATAAAAACAAAGAAGGCCTTTGAATGCGGATTCGTAGGTCGTCAAGTAAAGGGAACCAACAAAATTGTTGCAGATACGTCAAGTAGAAGACGGGTTATGTCTGACAAGGAATGGCAACTAGTAATTGACAATACTCCGTCTCGGTCAGAAAAACGTCAGGTCGAGCTCTATTCAAGCGGACTTATTGCAGACTATCAAAGGTTAACGAACGACGAGTCATCAGCTAGCTCAACCCTTGTTTCAGGAATCCTCTTGGTGGATGAAGCGACATTTCCTTCGATTATTCGAAAACATCTTGTCGATTTTGTAATCTCATCATATGAACGAATCAGAGATGACTTAGTTACAAATTCGAGAAGACATTATCCAAAGAGTGTATTTCAGATTGATACCAATGACCGTAAGTTACAGCATGTTGCGATTGTGGTATTTCCTTTTGAGATGCCCCCTGAAGCGAAGGTCACTGAAGCGATGCCTTATCCTAGCATGGTCAACGATTTCCACAAGTCAAACCCGTTTAGGAATCGAATCAAGGATAATCGGAACTTCATATTGTATACATCAGGAGGAGGTCATGGAGCAGGTGAAATTGCATCATGGATTGCACGATACTGGCACGGTATAGATTATGCACGTCTTTTGGCAAAGAAAGAGAAAGCAAAGAAAGTACTCTGGTTAGATTTAGCGAACGAATTCTCAAATCCAATGATACTAAAATCATTGATTCGCCGACACCCTCCTGGTGAGTTTGCTTCAAATTACCTGTCATTTAAGTGGAAGAAGGATCAGAATCGGCGTCGGTATCTTCGTGAGTTTGTGAATTCAGAGTCAGTGGATTTTCATGATTTGTCAACTGAGATTCACGCGATACTCTTTGATGGAAAAGAACCACTCTCAGATGATGAATTTGAGACGTTAGTTTCCAGTTATGACATGTTCGTCATCAGCGGTATGGATACGCTGTGGAAAATGGTGCCACCTCATCTGAGAGGAGTACTACTCGAGCTATGTATTCGGTTGGCAGAAATAACGGATATTCCCAACACGACCACACTCTGGTTTGAAAATCTAATACCAACACCTGAAACTTCTGAGATCTACAAATCACATCGTTTCTCTCTGATTGCACATAATTCTCCTCTTCAAGTGTATCTAGACAGAATTGTTCTCAATATTCCAGTTCCACCATTTCCTGGCATAAGTGAGTCTTCTTTTGCTGACGAGATGAGACAAATAGTCGAGCTTGAACCTGATAAAATCGGAACCCCTCTTTACATAGAGATTCCACCCCTTCGAGGTTGGTCAGAACGATTTAGATCCGAAGCGAGAATTGAAACAGGACCTAGGGGCTACTTCCAGAAACTCTCAGTTTCATCTAGTCCATCTACACGATCTGTGGAAGGACTTGTACAATCTTTGGATTCTCATGCTCCTCTGGATTTGATATCTACGAGCATTATTCGAGGACTGGCCGGACAAAATAGGGCTAGGGTCACGGAATCTGTTCTTATTACAAAACAAAGAATGAGGACTCCTCGAAGTTCTGGGTATAAGGGAGTATTAAGTAGAATAAAACTCTGCGATGATCTCTGCAATCCAGCGGTCATAAAGACAATCAGTAGAAAGAAAGAACAGAGATATCATGGTATCAGTTCTATAAACTCACGTCGAAAGTACTGGTCTCCCAAGTTGCATTACCAACCACTTGATTCGGTCAGCTTACCCCCATATGAAACTCAGCTTGCATTATCAAAATTGGATTTCGGAAACGCTGCGAGGATAGAAATTGAACGAATCCTAAAAGTAGTTGGTGTACTCAGCCGAGTATCAAAATCCCGTTTCCCCTATCTCAATGATTTTCTCAAGGAGGTCGTATCCGAAATCAACAGACTTCAACTAGAAACTAGAGGTTCAGACCTTGCAATAGTTCGTGAACTTCCCAGGTTCTTTGACAGAATTGGATATTCCAAGTCAGTCTGGAAGACCCTGTCATACTATAGAACTGATTTACACTCTTGGAATCTGCCATATGGTATTAATGTTGAACTAAGGAAGGTTCAGGCTCAGAATCGAGACACTCTGCTTCGTTTTGGTAACTACTTTGTTGTGTTGATTTCTGCCTTGCTAGAATCTTCTCCTGGAATACTCACTCATGCTACACTACAACAACTTTGGGATTCTGTTCGACCCTGGGTACTCCTTCAATTAGGTGCAAATCAATCTGAGAAAACCAAACCACATTCTACGTTCGACATGAAAGAGATCTACACACGTCTTCTCACCAAGATTGAGTATATGTCCGATATACCCAATCCATACAATCCTGTTTTTGATGAAATCAGGTATGGAATTGCAGTAGACTCACACACAAAAGATGATGCCCCCGGGTCAGTATACACGTGGTATGTCTTTGAAAAGACACCATATAGTGGGGATTTTGTATCTGGTTGTTTCATTGAAAAATCGAGTACAGCCATCATTCCCCTAGATGAGCAGGCTGAGATTGCTGAAATATGCGGATCAAGTGGGTTGGTTCGGCCAATTCTAATTAGTAAGACTTCTGGAATCAATGTCCTCTACTCATATTGGGATGAAAATCCTTACTTCGACCCTGACACTATCGACTACACAGAAATTGATTGGACTGCTCGTGGACACCTTCGTTATGGTACGCGTCAAATCGGTGCTTTAGCACGACTGAAGTGGTTGAGCACAAAATACTATGGTGAATTCCCAATTCTTGCCGTTGGTAGGCTTCCATGCCGACCAGAATCACTCACTCAGAGAATGATGGACCACATTGAAAAGGTCGCTACGAACACGAGTACCATTCACCGAGTCAGGTGTAAAGTAGAAGGTGACCAAGAGAAAGGATTGGTCAGTTTCAAGGAATTAGACGGAACCTTTGTCGGGGAACTGAATTATACCAACACTCAAAGAGCCATTGAGATTCTCAGAGGTCCATATGATGTTGGAATTCCAGTTGGTATGAATCGAAAGCTGCTTACTTGGCACCCGGTAAGTGATGTGTCATACTCGAGAGAATCAACCAAAATTCGAAATGATGTTGTTAGATATATTGACATCTAAGAAGAGAAAGTGGTGCCGAGAATGGGATTCTTAGGCCAGAAGACGGAAATCGGCTTCTGTGAACCCATGAACTCCTACAAGAATGGATTTCTCATCAGAGTCTGGCGACATTTGATAATCTTGAGTCCATCGCCTTTAACCGGGCTTGGCTATCTCGGCAAGTAATGTCGTCTTTTCATCTTCAGTATAAAGCCATTTCCGTTCTTAGATGGGTTCACCCTAGATGAATGCATCAGATTCTTTTTCGAATTGAATAAGCGAAAAGAACATCTACTGTTCACACCCTGAAACACTTGATATGAGCTACTCAAAGGCACACACAAAATTGGACGGGTGGGTTGAATTAACAAAAAACATCGCAATAGTTTTGTATGCTGTTGCAGCAGCCTATGCTGGTTTTACAAGAACCGACATTGACCAGTTCTATTGGGTATTGATTCTCATTGGTGGTGGGCTTGTTTACGCGTTATATCTTCCTTACAAATACGCTGCTATCATTGAAGGGGAATGGGGTCTTGTAGCCCGGGTACGTATTGCTCGAACACTCTTTGTTGGTATTCCTGCTTGGATTATACTTGCCTATCAGCTTCTTTCAGATTCATCAATAGCTCAACTTGTACCAAGCTTTCTCTCAGATCCTTCAAGCGTTGATTATGGCGACTTAATATTTGGTGTTCTTCTCGCTTCATTTATTTCAGCAAGTATTGGTTTCGGTATAACACTCGACTCATTTCTGAAATCAGTAGGATATGACGACAGAGATTCCAAACACTTGACTCGTTATCTGAAGTCACGTGGTGTTAGAGATGTTCTGATTACATCTTTCATCATCTTCTATTGTGTTAGTTTCATTGTATCTGGATGGGTAACTAGGGGTGATAGTATTCAATCATCATACTACTTTACTGTGGGTATCTCCTATATCGTAATACTAATTCTCTATGGATTCTTTTCAGCTTGGTATGTCCCTGAAAGATATGACTCAGATGGACGAATACTATTAGAATTACTTCTTGTATTCTTCATCGTAGGGTCACCACCTATTCCCTACTTTGCTTTCGGTTGCACACTGATAATTTTCGCTATCATCGTAGTTAGAACAAGACAGCATCCAAAAATTGACATTTTCTCAATTCTCACAAAGGAAGACGAAGAAAAACAAAGAATAGAAGAAGGTTTGTTTTACCAAGGTCTTAGCTTGTTTTACAAACAACACAAGAATTTTAGTCATTTCTATTATGGATTACTCACTCTATCGACACTCTTTGTTTCCATTCTGGGTATTCTGGATTTTCTGCCACCTCTTCTATCCCTTCTAGTCCCTATTACTATGACAGTTCTCTACATAGTCTTTGCTTTCGTGTGGTTACTAAAATCAGAAAATTCTAATTGAGTAACTTAGTAAAGCTAAAGCGTGGGAGGATTTTGATTTGAGTAAGAATAATCATCTATCAGAAAAGAAAGTCGAAGAAGGAATACACAGCTGTGAAGTACTACACGATTTGCTTATACAAATAAATCACAAAACTAACTTAGTCGGACCTTATGGTGAGTTAAAAGCAATTCTAGAACTGATTAGAAGAGGATTCATAGTTTCACCAGAAGGAGGCATTAGAGGGCAGTACGATATTCTCTTGAAAAGTAAGGGGAAGAAGAGGAGAATCGAGGTTCGTTCTTCTCGTCTGAGTAACCGTAAGTATCAGTGGAGTCCTAGAGGTGCGAAAACTGATAGAGATGAATTTGATGACATTGATACTTCAGATGAACTAGAAAGTAATGAAGCTGCTTTCGACTTTCTAGTGAGAGTAGGTTTTCCTGGTGATATATACAATATCCCTTTCTTTCTTGTATACCCCAAGGATGATCCAACTATCCGACAACAGGATGCCCCCGAAGATACAATTGTGAAGAGTCATCCTTGGATAAAGTTCAAGAGTAATCGAATCAAAGAGAGAAATGAGATGCAAGAGAAGCAATGGGATAAACTAAGATAACCCTCGCTTGGCTACCTCGGCATTATAGACAAGTTCGTGAGCATGATATGAACGAAGAAGAATATCAACCATTAAACTCTCTTTCGAATAACTCTCTAATTGCTCAAGAAATGTAATATTCTTTGGTGTAGGCCAAGGTATTTGCATCATTAATCATCACCGGGTGAAGGTGTCTGTATTACGCGCAAATATTTCTTATAAGCAGGTTTGACTCTCCCCACCACGATTATAATGAGGCGTGTAATACTTTCCGTAGTAGTTATTGTGCTTTTAGTAACTCTGACGATTGGTCGTGTAAGTGCTGTTGCCCCAGATGAGTTGATTAATGTCCTTAATGAAGACTCTGGATTAATCGATAATTCGGTTACTGCATTAGTATACGATTCACCAAATGATATTCTGTACATTGGTACACCTAGTGGATTATCTGTCTATGATATAGTTGAAGAAGACTTTGTCTTAAACAAAACATATTCTGACAGCTTAAATGATATAGTAGATATCTGCAATGTCTATGATGCAGGAGGGGCATATGTTCTCACTGCTAATCAAAGCTATCCAGTGAGAGAATTTTTAGGTTCTCCTGAATCAGATGAATTACTTAACATATCCTTCTCAGGTCTCCCTACTCTGAGTTGTATCACACATGCTCAAGACAATCTTCTCTTTATTGGATCGGATGATGACGGTGTTTTTGAATTTGACGGAGATACACTAACACAATACAACGTGTCTCATGATTCAAATAATACTGACAACAACCAAGTATCTGATTTGATTATTGGTGAGGTTGTAAGTTCTTCTGATTGGTTATTTATTGGAACAAATAATGGAGTTTGGGTTTTTGATATTGACGCAAAGACGTTCCTCAATTTTGGAACATTGGAAACCATAGGCTACTCTGTGCAGTCTCTCTACTTCGACAATCCTGAAAATAGTCTATATGTTGGTACTCCCGAAGGACTCTATATATACAGTATTACAGAAACCACCGCGACTCTGGAGGCTACAGTCAACGAGGCATACCAAAACGGGGACTTGAATGACCAGAATATTCAGTCACTTGGCTTTGATATCTCCCTCCGTCAATTATACATTGGAACTCCCTCCGAACTTGTAAAATATGATTTAGACAGCTCTGGTACTGTCCAAATGAACGCATTTGCGGCTGAGCTCGGTTTCAGTCAGCTTACAGATAGTTTCGTAACTGCAATTGCAGTAGACCAGATTAATGACACAGTCTACGTAGGAACACAAAATGGGGGCGTCAATGTGTTTGCTATATCATCTGAACGAGGCGTTATCGATAATATTGTGTGGATAATGGGTGGTCTTGCAGCTCTCGGTATCTTCACAATCATAGGTATTATTATTAAATTGCGAAACTAACACCCCAAACAACTTACCGCCACTAAGTGAAAGGGAAGCTGTATCTGCATAGACTGAGCTGAGTGTAGTCAAGAGAATAGTCAAGTTCATCGAGAGGTATGGTGAGAGTACTCAGCATGAGAAAGCCAACACCCATGTCGAGAAGATGCTGGAGCCACTACCTGAGGATTGGAAATAGTTCTGGCTTGGTATCTTAGACTCTTGAGATACAATTCCTGCTCTCCCATGAACCCCTGCAAGAATGGATTTCTCATCAGAGTCTGGCGACATTTGATAATCTTGAGTCCATCGCCTTTAACCGGGCTTGGCTATCTCGGCAGTTAGCGTCGTCTTTTCATCATTAGTATAAAGCCATTTCCGTTGTAAGACAAGACTGAAGTCAGGTATTACTTTCTACTTTCCAATGGTCGATTTTATCCGCGGTCTTTTCAAACCAATCTCGCACACTTTCGTCCATTTCAATAGATTCCAATAGGATTTTGATTGAATTATGGAAAAGCCTCACTAATTCGAGCAAATTCTCAGCCCGACTTCTTGGAAAATCTTTTGGAGCTGTGACTGAGTACTTGCCATCTATTTTCAGTGGTCGTTCAACATAGACACCCGATCTTCTTCGTAATTCCATCTCTTTTGCATGCTCACGCAAGGCTTTTGCGGCATCCGTAGGTGAAACTGTGACAATTGCACCTAGGGCCTCTTCCCAATCAATAAAACCTGTTTTCAGAGCTTCTTGAACAATAACTTCGTAATGAAAATCAAGTGAAATCATATTTTTCTCAATGTGGGACAAGTAAACATCTCTGACTAATTCATGATTTGATGAGATGTACTCTTGTGACACACCCCACGAAACATATGCTTTCACAATTTCTTCGTTAGCAAGGACTGCCAATGAGTATGCATGGCCGTTATGTTCTCTGCGAAATGATTCTTGTGCTAAATCAAGCAACACTTCAGCATTGTCAAGCGCTAGCTTGTACGCTGATCTATAAGCATCAAGTTGATTCATTGATTCCACTAAACTTTAGGTGAATTATGTTGTCATAAATTCAGCTCTACAGACATTTCGAGGTAGCACCCGATATTCAGCACAATTCATTCAAGAACTCGTTCACCAATTAGCTTCCTCTCCACAGGAATCGTATCTATATACAGTCATTTTGAAGTTTTGATTTATTACGAAGATTAACAATTATGGGAAGAGCTTTCAGAATTGCTCCCAAAGGTATAAACCTGTAAAATTCGATATGGTTATCTGATTATCGTCTTAGTAGGGGGTTCCTATTCTGAGTGATGATACTGTTCTAAAGGATAGTATGCGTGATTTCCTATGTGATATTCTCCATTTTATTGAAAAACATAAATCAGAAGAGAAAGAACCATTTCATGTCTTCACAGAGAATGTGACCTTTATGCTTCCAACTATCCATAAGGATGGATGGAAATATATTAGGAAAGAACGTTTTCCCATCACCCTCCTTCCCACTCTTGTTCCCTTTGTTCAAGCAGTGGATGGACACCCCATTATTGGCAAAGAAATATACAAGCGAGTTGGCACCTCACATGGATATCGAGAGCTTAACGCATGGATAATTATCTACAGAGTTTTACGAGTCCTCCTTAATCAACAAAGTGGTATCGAATTCGAAGAGAGTGAGTTTGAGTCAGTATTTGGGCAAATGATGGAATTCTTCAAATCTGATACGGTTTTTGAAGAGATTGTTGCACCTCTTGAGAACTTTGTCTATAAC
>VAPC010193688.1_pt1 | contig 12632 bp, 3 predicted proteins | sample 3395121 | NCBI WGS metagenome assembly VAPC01 (sample SAMN08290434, study PRJNA428436) | hydrothermal vent metagenome | isolation source: Deep-sea hydrothermal vent chimney | place: Indian Ocean: Southwest Indian Ridge | depth 1711 m m
GTGGCTTCGAGCAAGATCACCATAGTTGCGAAAACGACTACCTCGAACCTGGCCATTACAGGCAAGACAGTATTATTCGCCACGGATCTCGGTACCATTCCTGTATCGGCAACAACCAATGCATCCGGAATTGCCACAGCTTCGCTGAAGAGTGGCACCACGGCCGGCACGGCGACGGTAACCGCTCAGATTGGCGGGTTGAGCGTACAGACGCAGGTAACGTTCACTTCATCAGCCAATGTCTCGGTCGAACTGTCGAGTGGCAAAGCAGAATTGTTGAGAGATGGACAGGATAATACGACCATCTCGGCGAAAGTCGTCGATACCAACGGCAATCCGCTCACGGGCAGGGTTGTAACCTTCTCTCTCAGCGGCAGCGGTTCACTTTCGACCAGCCAGCCGCAGCAGACAGGTGGTGACGGCCGAGCGAGCGTGACACTCGGAGCTGACGCTGCAACAACAGACGGAACCGCAACCATTATCGCTTCCAGTGAAGGAGTGAGCGATACACTTGCCGTCCCGCTCCGGGGGGTGACGCTTCTGCTGACGGCCAGCCCCGGATCGATAGTGGCCAATGGCACCAACACTTCAAAACTTACCCTGTTGCTGAAAGAGACCACTTCCAACACGGGTGTTTCAAACAGGACCATCCAATTCTCTACATCTCTGGGTACGATCCCGGCGACGGCCACAACCAATACCAGCGGCGTAGCGCAGGCTACACTTGCGTCGGGCACTACCTCAGGTACTGCAACCGTTACAGCGACCCTGGGCACCCTGACTACGACAGCAACGGTTGACCTGATCGCCGAGGCTCTCAGCCTGAACCTGACAGCGGGCAAGGGGAGCCTGTTGAGGGATGGTACTTCCACTACGACAATTACCCTTACGGTCCAGGATCCCAACGGGAAGCTGCTGAGCGGTCGGGATGTGACATGGAGCATAAGCGGCTCCGGCAGCCTTTTCCCGACGGTCGGCCAGACAGGCAGCGGAGCAACTTCAGGGACACACACAACCACGCTGACAGCAGATTCAGGAGGCAGCGACGCTACCGCCACAGTATCTGTAACGGTTGGAGACAGCACTGACTCTGTTGCGATAACCCTGGAGGGAATCACTCTCACCTCGTTCGTACAGCCCGATACCATACTGGCCAACAGTTCAAAGACGGCCCTCTTTACCTGGCAGGCTTCGAAGACAACCAGCGGTGCCGTGATTCCCAACCACAGCATCGTGATTACAAAGATATCGGGTCCCAGTGTCCTGCTTTCAAATGTGGGCAGCACCACCAACGCATCGGGAATCGCCAACACCACCGTTACCAGCACAGCCAATGCAGGCGATCTGATACTTCAGGCGGAACTGGGCGGCGTGACACAGCAGCAGAGCCTGCATCTGCTGCAGGATCAGTTCAGCGTTACCCTGACCTCGGATGACGCGACCCTGCTGCGTGACGGCATCGAGTCGACGGCATTGAGGGCAACCGTCCTTGATGTACAGGGGAATCCGGTAGCCAGCCAGCGGGTTGACTTTACTCTTACCGGTAACGGCACCCTGAACAGCTCCTTTGCCAACACCAATGCCAGCGGCCAGGCAACCGTCACACTGAAATCTGATATCGGCTCTACAAATGCAAATGCCCAGATCATCTCAAGTGTCAGTACTGCCGGGGATACGTTGTCGATACCGCTGTACGGAGTTGCGCTTTCCATCAAGGTCGAGCCCGATTCGCTTGTAGCCGATGGAAATCAGACGTGCAGCGTTGAGGTCACGGTCAAAGAGTCAGGCAGTAATACGCCTCTGACAGGACGCTCCGTGACCTTCGCTTTCTCGCCCGGTACATTCGCAACCATTACGGCTCAGTCGAATACCGACACCCGCGGTATTGCGACTGCTACTTTGAGTGCAGACACCACAGCCAGCCTCACCGGCACGATTACCGGCCGGCTCGGCAGCGATCCGGCCACAACGCTGACCGCAAGTACTACCATCAGTATCGTGGCTCCGGTGCGGAACGTGAGCTTCCCGATCGGCCAGACCGAGGGGATACTGCGCAACAACCAGGACAGCGCTACGCTGACCGCAAGGGTTACCGACAACAACGGCGATCCGGTTCAGGGTGAGTCGGTTACATGGAGCCTGGTCGGCTCGACTCCCGCAGGCGCATCACTGTCAGTGAGCACGAGCGGAACCGATTCAGACGGCAAAGCCACCGTTGTTCTCACAGGGGACGCGGGATCGACCGATGCAACGGCCTCGGTCAAGGCTGAAGTCGGATCGGCCTCAGACACGTATAATGTGACTCTGCAGGGAGTAACCCTCTCCATTGCGGTCGAACCTGCCTCCATCACAGCCAATGGCGTGGCCCTGTCGGTGATTGAAGCCACGCTGAAGGAAACGGCTGCCGGACGTGGAATCTCGGGTGAGACGATCACATTCTCGACTACACTTGGTACGATCGGCGGATCGGCCACAACAGACGCCAACGGTAAGGCGACCGTAAATCTGATTGCAGGCATAACATCCGGCACTGCCACTGTGAAAGCTTACAATGGTCCGCTCACTTCGGGGATCATAGATTCCACCACGGTTACTCTGGTAGCTCCGACATCATCTTCGATATCTCTAACCGCCTCTCCGACGAACCTGCAGGTCAAGGGAACAGGCGGGATTGAGACAGCCTCCATAACCGCAACCGTATTGGATAAGGATAACCAGCCTGTTCCCTCTGGAGTTGAGGTTGAGTTTACTCTTTCTCCGTCAGGTGTAGGTACATTTGGAGGAAATGCAACGAAGGACACTGTAGAGACCGATTCAAATGGAGAGGCAACGATCCAATTCCAGAGCGGGACTGTTGCCAGTGATGTGACCATTACCGCCAAGGAACTTGTTCAACTCATACAGAGCACAACATCCCTGTTGACGGTTGTGGCCGGGCCGACCCAAAACATCGAATTGACGGCAACAACGATCTCGTGGAACGCGGATGGATTGTACGAGAGAGAAATCCATGGAGTGTTCTCCGATACATATAGTAATGCAATAGAGAATACGAACGTGGTCTGGACGGCTTCACCTGATACGATGGGAAGCATATTGGGTTATGACACCACCGACGAGAATGGTGTTGCCCACAGCAAATTCATATACGGTCGTGGCAATGAACCATCATCGGTGACTTTCTACGCAACAAATCAGGGTGTGACCGAATCACTTGTGATTCCGGCTGGCAGTATCTCCCTTACGCCGAGTACAGGGAGTATTCTGAGAGATGGGATAAGTAATGTTAGCCTTTCGGCTGCTGTATATGACGGTTACGGTACAGCTGTCGGACTACTGGGGATCACATGGACCAAAACTTCAGGAACTGGAAGCCTGGCAGCAGGAGGTACTGCTACCAACCAGGATGGTGATGCGACAACTAATTACTTCACCGGCGACGCCGGCTCCACTGATGGTTCCGGTACGGTACAGGCTTCATTCCGAACACTTTCCAATACATCTGTGATCACGCTTCGCGGTGTCACAATCAGTGCTGATGCATCACCTGACACCATCAGCGCAAATGGTCTGGCCGCCAGTACGGTCACTGCCACTCTGAAGGAAACTACTACAAACGTGGCATTATCGTCAGTCAATGTTTCATTCTCGTCCACTGATTTAGGTACGATAGAGGGAGAGACAGTTGTAACCGGAACGGATGGCAAGGCCTCTACGACCTTCAGAGCCGGTACATCTACAGGGACTGCAACAGTGACGGCGACATATGGTGGTTTAACAGCATCTGATCAAATTGTTCTGATTTCGCCGAACTCAGCCTCGATTGCTCTGGAAGCCAGCGAAACCAGCCTGCAGGTAAGGGATACGGGGGGACTTGAGCTCTCCACAATTACAGCCACAGTAAAAGATGCGTACGGTCAAACTGTTCCTGCAGGCGTACAAGTCAATTTCAAAGCCTCTCCTGCCGGCACATTCTCCAATGGGCTGGATACTCTGACCGTGTTGACGGATACGGGTGGTCAGGCAGCAGTTACATACCAGAGCGGGACGACATCGGGAGATATGAGTATCACTGTTACCTCCGGTGCAACTGCTTCAGCCAGCAGTGTTCTAGTGACAGTTGGTTCCGGACCTGCTACTCAGATACTTCTTGCATATGATACATCTGCGTCCACACCGGTTGGCGGGATCTCAACCATCAACATAAGTGCTCTTGTGTCTGATGTTTACGGTAACACTGTTGCCGATGATACGCAGGTCTTCTTCCAGATAACCGTGAACAAGGACAGGGGTGCGATTGTGCCGATGGCCACGACAACAGATGGTCTGGCCCAGGCGGCTCTTTCATATCCTGCGTCTGAGGTGGGTAATACTCTGACGGTGCAGGCGTCTACTGAAGGTGGTACAGTAACTGCCACAATTGTTGTTACTCTGCCATAATCTGCATAAGTCCAGGGTTGCATTAAAAACATGTAAATGCGGACGCAGGGCGGGTTCCCTGCGTCCGCATTCCTGCTTCATGGGGGATTGTGCTCTGAAGGATAATAGAGTTGATTGAACCTGCTGCCGGTATCGACGTCCTTAAGTGTGTGAAGGTTGATTTGCCTGCATGGCGGTACAGAGTAGCGGGACAGAACATTAATCATCATGTATAACAGGAGGTAATAGCTGTAAGTTCATGCCAAGCCGTGTATTATGCGTGTTAAACGAATAAAACATTTCTAAGAATATGCGCCGGATTCTGCTTCTGGCATTGATAATCATACTGGTCGCTGCTGCGGCGGCCGGCGGGGGACTCCTCTATCTGAACAGCACTATCGGCAGCGGTCATCTGCTGGTCCTAGTAAATGAAATGGTAATGAAAGAGACCGGACTGAAACTGGTCTGGCAGGAGGCTCGCGGGTCATTCCTCTTCAACGTCGTCGCAGAGAAACCGGCACTGCTTATGGCAGATGGGGATACTCTTGTTGAAGCCCGGACGATCAGGATCGGATTCAGGCCGTGGGCATTAGTGGATGGCGGTATCGTGCTGAACAGAGTGGAGGCCGACGCACCTCTTGTTAACATACCGGCGCTCAGCGGAGGCTCCTCCACGGAAAGAAGCAGGAGTAAACCTGATACCTCGCACAGGCGGGAGGGCAGTCAATCGGGATTGAGGATCAGACGCGTTATCATCCGGAACGGAGAAGTCAGAATCGGGCGACGTGGCGTAATACAAAAGATAAACCGGATCCAGATCAGAGCTTCGCTGCAGATAAATCGTGCAGGAGGACTCCAGATAGATATAGACAGGTCGCGGGGTACAATTGAGAACTGGGGGATTGTAGTAGAGGATCTGCAGGGCGGTGTGGTTGTTAAAGGAGGGATGGTCTGGCTCCTCGATACAAGGGTCCGAACAAGGGACAGCCGTTTATCTGCAGATGGCTCGATGGACGTATCCAGAGCCGGACGCAGAGGGGCTCTGAAGATTGATCTGACGGCCCGGAACCTGCAGGAATGGTGGCCTGTGCTGGGTGGAGGCTGGATTGGAAGCGGGCCATTCGAGATGGAGGGTTGGCTGCGGGGAAAGCCGTGGAGACCTGAAATCGAATTCAACGGCAATGGATCGATTGCCGGCATCTCTGTCGAAGGTTTCGGGTTGGAAGGAAGTTACAATCCGGGCAGTTTTGAGGCACAGATATATGGCCGGGGTCCGGCAGCAGATCTGATATATGCGAGCCTGGCGTTGAATCCGGAGAGTGGTAAGGGGTGGTTTGAGATCACTGTAGACTCTCTTCGAATGAACGATACCCCCCTGCGAATACCTCTTACTGCCGAGAGAGTGCAGATAGAGCTTCAGATCCAGAGTTTTGACCCTGTTTCCGGTGGGGGTGAGTTGAAGCTTCAGATAGAGAATGCGCTCGCATTCGGTGTTGAGATCGACTCCCTGAATGCCGGACTGCAGCTTGGGGATGGGAATATCACAACTGTGGAACCGATTTTTATAGGTGGAACCGGTTACGGAGTGGAAGCTGACGGGATGATCAGCCGGGACCGGAAGGCGATCGACCTTATCATCAGCGGGATAGCTCACGAACCATCACAACCTCTGACCCTGATCAATACCGGTATCGAAGGGGGCACAATAGATCTGGGTGCGCGAATCACAGGTGCCATAGCCGATCCAAGCATCAGAGGCGGTATCCAGATAAAGGATTTTCAGCGAAAAGGCATTTCCATAGGATACACCGATTTCAGGTTCAACATTGCACAGGTGTTTGGCGCCAGGATCGGCAATTTCGGTGCTGATCTGGACAGTGTTCATGTGGCCCCTGATTTTGATCTGCCTGTTGCGGGCCTCGATGGACGGGTAATGGGGAAGACGATTTCCCTTCAGAGGGTGGAAGGTCTGTGGGCTGAAGGAGAAACCGGTCTGCAGGGGAATATTATCGTATCGAGGGACAGCATAAGAGCCAGGTTCGAAAGCGGACATCTGACACATCACGAAGTAATATTGAACGACATCAACGGAGAGCTGATATTCAATCCGACCACAGGGGCCGGTTCCTTTGCAATTGCAGCCAACACCAGTGAAGGTACACTCGGCCTGAGTGGATACAGGGATGCAGAGAACCGCCTCTATGTAAACGGGGATATGGAGAAAATCAGGATCGGGCCTTTCAATCGCACCTTCAACCGGGGCGCCGGCCGCCTGGATGGCCAGATCAGCGGCATCTTCTCCGGAGAGGTGGGAACTCACGTCGAAGAACTTTCAACAGAGATAACCATTGTAAATCCGACTCTGGCAGGGCTCACCTACGAAAGCCTGCAGCTGGACGCCGATTACAGGAATGGAGCAGTGCTGGTCAACAGTCTGACTGTTTCAGGAAGTGAAGACGCTGCTTCCGGGATCAGAAGTGCGCAACTGGAAGGTACTCTGCTGCTGCCCGGCTCAGAGGTTGGAGGTCAGGAAGGTCAACTGGGTATCGATTTTACGGTAATAGGGATCAACCTGGCTGTATTTCAACCCTACCTGGTCGAGCATACACTGACCGGGGAACTTACGTGCGAGATGACAGCCAGGGGCTCCTTTGCAGAGCCCGTACTCGACGGGCTGGTTTTCCTCAGTGCCGCACAGGTCGATACCTATCGTGTGGATCAGGTTGTAGCCGGACTCAGATATGACACGGAGAAAATAGAAATCTATGAAGGGCGCCTCGAATCGATGGATTTCACCGCCACCTTCAGCGGCGAACTCCCATTTCAGCTGAAGTTCTCTCCTCTTCAAGCCCAGCTCGTTTCAACAGGAGATCTTCAGATTGAAATCGTGGGTTCGGGCAGTCCGGAGGCGCTGCTTCAGCCGGTCAGCAGGCAGATAGAAAGCGTTGGAGGTGAATTCAATGTCGATGTGCAGATCGTCGGATCCATCAACGAACCCCGCCTGTCGGGAAACATCAGGCTCGAAAATGGTGAATTGAAACCGGTCGCCCTTGGTCAGGCTGTAGAGGATCTGAACATGGACCTGACTCTGAGTGAGGATGCAATCAGGATCGTTTCCTTTACCGGTCGCCTGCCGGGCGGGGTGATCCAGAAATGGTCTATATGGGATCTGTTCAGGAGGCGTGAAAGTGAGCAGCAGGGCGGTGATTTTTCTCTTTCGGGAGATGTTACGCTAGGAGGCATGGAGGAGCCACGGTTCAACCTGACTTTCGTCGGGGAGGGCATGGGAATAAGCGATCCGACGGGCAGCCTGGCAGCTGTGCTCGATTCTGACTTAAGGTTCAAAACCCTTGCGGGTAACAATTATCCGAGCCTCGAGGGGAATATCGATGTACAGCAGGGTGTGGCCGACGTTGGGCTCCTTCTCGACATGATTAGTGGTACAGGAACTGCACGGAAAGTTGAAGTCGAAACAGAGGAGGGACTTGAAGCGGATGTTGAAATCGAGATTCCCGGTCGCCTGAGGGTAATCGGAGGTGAGTTCGGTCAGGAATTCGATGTGGAGCTGGAGGGGAATCTCATCCTGAAGAAGAATCCGAATAGTTCGCCATACCTGCTTGGTTCACTCGAATCTGTTCCAGGCCAGGGTCAGCTGTTCATGCTCTCCAGGAAATGGTCGATAGACGAAGGAAACATAACCTTCGGCAGTATCGAAGAGATTAATCCTAATATTGACGCTCGTTTCAGCACGGGGATGGATGAAGACCTGATAATCCTGACGCTGACCGGTACAGCCAGGGAACCTGTCACCCAGCTCACCGCCGAAGGCAATTCGATGCTCAGCCAGAGTGATATTTACCAGCTCCTCCTCCTCGGTACAGTAGGAGTGGGACAGCAGACGGGTGGGACGGGCCAGGTGATCAGCAACTACCTTGAGAATCAGCTGAACCAGGCTGCCCGCGGGATACTGGGAGTCGACACCTTCGAAATGGAAGGTATCAGCACACTGGCACAGGGATCATTCAGCGAGAATACACAGGTGAGTGTAGGAAGGTATTTCGGCAATCAGATATATGCCAAGTATGCCCAGTCTCTGGGCGGTTCGACACCCTGGCTTGAAGTTGGAGTCGAATACCGGCTGTCACGCAGGTTCAGGATAAGTGGAATGAAAGACAGGTTCGGCAGTTACCTGCTGGAGCTCAAATGGCGTGTCGAGTACTAAAAGGGGGAATCGGGGTCATCCTGTTCCTGCTCTGGTCAGCACTGCTGCCCGACCGGGTTGAGGCTCAGCGCAGGGTTGAAGACGTGGTTTTCTCCGGCAACGAGGTGTTCAGCAGCTCTCAGCTCAAATCTATTGTGAGGGTTGATAATCCTGAACTGTGGCTGGTGGTACCGAGAAAACCTACCTTCAATTATCTGGTCATGGCCAGGGACGTGACCTATCTGAGGGCCTTCTATCGCAACAGGGGCTATCTGCAGTGCATTATCACGGAACGCACTGAACCCGTCGCCGACGAAGGTCTCATAATCAATTTCGATGTGGTGGAAGGACCATTGACCGTTCTGCAGCATTTCCAGTTCACCGGTAATGAGCTGCTGGATGACCAGGAACTGCAGAATTCATTGGAGAGCATCCGGGGATTCCGGTTAAAAAGCGGCGATCCAATCATTGAAGCAGCTATTCAGGCCGGGGCAGCTGAAGTTCTGCGAAAGTACCAGAGCCGGGGACACTACTTCGCAAGGGTGACTCCTGTTGTAGGCAGGCGCGACTCATTATCCGGCGCCGCTCCGATTATCTACAGAATTCAGGAGGGGCCGGTGGTGCGGGTTGAAGACGTGAGGGTGGAGGGGAACAGAACCAGCAAGAGATTCGTGGTGACCAGAGAGGTAACTCTCGATCCGGGTGACCTTCTCACTGAGGAGGAGCGCAGAGAGAGCCAGCGGCGTCTTTATGCCACTGGAATATTCAGGGCGGTCAGTGTAACGGTGGGTGATGTCTCTCCCGATTCAACGACTGCAGTGGTTCTGGTAACGGTCAATGAAAGGCCCACTCGCTATGTGGGAGCCGGGGTCGGGCTTGCCGGAGACGAGCGAGGCCAGATCAACCTCAGGTTGAGGACTTCTGCACAGTGGGGGCACAGGAACGTATTTGGAACCGGTCGAGCAATTGAGTTGTCCGGGAACTTCGACTTCAGGGTGGTTACAGCATGGGAGCCTGTTGAAAGTGAACTGGGAGTCAGGTACCTGGAACCGTGGTTCTTCGGTAACCGCACTCCTCTGAATGTCTATTTCGGCCTGCGTCCCCAGTCTTATGAATCGCACAATGTACGGGAGTTCGCGGCCGAGATCGGACTGTCCAAGGAATTTACAGTCCGCTCGCGTGGTTGGATCAATTTCGCTTTCAGAAGAGTTGTCACCGAAGAAAAGATCCGGGTTGTCGATTTCACCAGCAGGGAGAACCTGCGTGGCGTCAACGCGATGATTGAAAGGGACAACAGAGATAATATTCTCTCGCCTACCCGGGGCAGCTTCCTCCGTGCCGGCCTTGACGGATATGGCATGCTGGGGCTGGGTGGGCCGGCTTACAGCGTTGCGACCTTCAGCTGGTCCAGATACCGGTTGCAGGGTTCCAGAACGGTGCTCGCAACGCGTCTGAGATTCGGTTTTGCATACCCGGGCAATAACCTGGCCGAGGTGCCGATCTTTGACAGATTCTTCGCGGGGGGTGCCTATTCGGTCAGAGGGTACCAGGAACGACAGCTGGGCCCGGTGAGTGCATATGTGGATACGATTTCAGGAGAAACGATATACCTGCCCAGGGGAGGACAGGCTCTGGCCCTGATAAATGCCGAACTGCGTCGCTCTGGACATTTTGGACCCTTTGGACTGGTCCTGTTTGTAGATGCCGGGAACGTGTGGGAAACGGTTGAGGAGATGGGCAGGGGTTTCAACCTGGCCCTCTCCACCGGATTCGGCATCTACCTGAACACTCCTCTGGGACCGGCTCAGATCGGTTATGGGTGGCGTCTGAACAAGTCTCCTGCTGAGAAGAAGTGGAGTGAATACAGGCTCGATCCCGGCGGACTGTATTTTACCATTCAGCATGCATTCTGAGCTGATCCTGGCATCTGGTTCCCCGCGCCGGTATGCAGCGTCAGGCGAACCGATGGACAAGGCAGGTTCTTACGGAATACAGGCACGCGTGGCGTTGCTGGTGGAAAGGATCGAAGGGTGTTACTTTAATGCCACGGTTGTTGCGTGACAGGGCACTAAGATTACTGCAGAGGTTGATGCTGGAGCGCGGTTACGATCCTTCGGTATGGTTGGGGCCCAGCCCTGCAGGGGCCGGGATAAGCCGAAGTTACAGGACAGATAGATGAATGAAGAAACCGTTCAGAGCTACGGCGCCTGGATCAGAGAGAGGCGTATGAGCCGTGGTCTGTCTGTAAAACAGGTATCTGCACAGACCCGTATCGACGAACATTACCTGAAAGCTCTCGAGGCGGGCAACATCGCACTGCTTCCTGAACCTTACATGAGGGCATTTCTGAAGACATATGCCTCCTACCTGGGTCTCGATCCGGGGGAAGCCATGCAGCGTTTCGAGGCTTTCCTGAAGGATCAGTCCGATCGCCTCGAAAAAGTACGTGGATCGATGAAGGATCGGGAGGGCAAACGTCAGCAGACCGGCGCTGCAAACACGAACGATATTGAACGGGAGGTCTCCGAATCCAGGGAAGATTTTAAACCTAAGAGTGAATTGTCGAAACGATCGGGTATGATGCTGGCCGCAGCCGTCATCGTCGCCTTCGCAGCGATTGTCTATCTTGCAGTTCATTTTACCGGCAGTATTGAACAGGGTGAGGGTCCTTCAGCAACCGAACGGGCGACGCCGGGTACCGGAAGGGAATATACCCCGCAGCAGCCGGCTGCAGAGGATGAGGAAGAGATCGTGCCTGTTCGGCAACCTCCTCCTCCCCCCGTTGAGCAGCAGCTGGAGGTGCACCTTCTGACAGCTGAAGCTCTGGAGGAGACATGGATGGAGGCAAGGGTGGACGGCCGGTTGACCGTCAGCCGGATTGTTCCGATCGGCAATACCCTGGAGCTGGCATTCGCCGATACCCTTGAGCTGCGTCTGGGCAAGAACCGCGGCATGAGATTGATCCTGAACGGGGAGGAACTAACGGATCTCGGACCTCCCGGTATGGTGCTTCACCTGCTTGTCACCCGGGAGGGTGTAGCAGAACGAAGATTGACATATCCACCAGAAACCATTCCGCCGATTCTGAATATTCCACCCTGCCTGTGAACTCTACCTACGTCCAGGTAGCCCTGCCGGTTCCGCTCAGGCAGACATTCACATACAGGATTCCCGATCGGCTCTCCTCCTGTGTAGTTGTCGGTTCGAAGCTGCTGGTTCCCTTCGGCAGGCGGACACTTGCAGGTTATGCCGTTCAGATTTCTTCTACCAGGCAGGAAGATGCACCCGATGACCTGAAAGATGTTATGAAGGTGCTCGATCCCGAATCGCTTTTTCCCCCCGATATGATCAAAGTCACCCGCTGGATGGCCGATTACTATATGTGCGGCTGGGGTGAAGCCCTCCAGGCATCGGTCCCCCACAGGAGGGTATCCGGAAAGAAGGGGGAATCTGTCGCGCTGGATAGTATGACCGATGATCATCCGGGTATCCAGCAATTCGAGCTGAATCAGAGGCAGAAGGAGGTTCTCAAGCCCCTTCGTGAAGCCCTGGCGAAAAGGGAGTATCTGACGGTCCTGCTCCACGGCATTACGGACAGCGGCAAGACAGCGGTTTATGAATCGCTGGCAGCAGAGGCTCTGCAGGAGGAGAGAGGAACAATAGTACTGGTGCCGGAGATATCGATAACTCCCCAGATGATCTCGATCTTCCTGTCCAGATTCGGTTCGAAAGTCGCACTCTTCCACAGCCGGCTGAAGGCAAGTGAACGGTACTCCCAGTGGAGCAGAGTCAGATCAGGTGAAGCCAGAGTGGTCATCGGTCCGCGATCTGCCGTGCTTGCACCTGTGGCTGATCTGGGAGTGATCGTAGTGGACGAGGAGCATGAACCTTCATACAAGCAGTCAGAACCGGCCCCCAGATACCATGCACGCGATGTAGCTGTCTACCGGGCAAGGCTGTGCAATGCCGTCTGCGTACTCGGTTCTGCCACTCCAAGCGCGGAATCGTACCA
>VAPC010038957.1_pt1 | contig 12604 bp, 6 predicted proteins | sample 3395121 | NCBI WGS metagenome assembly VAPC01 (sample SAMN08290434, study PRJNA428436) | hydrothermal vent metagenome | isolation source: Deep-sea hydrothermal vent chimney | place: Indian Ocean: Southwest Indian Ridge | depth 1711 m m
CGCGATCAAAAATAGGCTCAATTACTTTTAAATTTCTGTATCAGGAGAAAAAACAATGGCCGTTTCAAAAGAAGATATTCTTGAAACTTTATCAAACATGAGCGTGATGGAAGTCGTCGATCTAATTTCCGCGATGGAAGAAAAATTCGGAGTATCAGCTGCGGCAGCAGTTGCCGCAGCTCCTGCGGTAGCAGGCGATGCCGGTGCCGATGCTGCAGAAGAAAAGGATGAGTTCGATGTTGTTCTAACCAGTTTTGGCGAAAAGAAAGTAGCCGTCATCAAGGCGGTTCGTTCGATTACAGGCCTGGGTCTGAAAGAAGCCAAGGACATGGTTGAAGGCGCGCCGATTCCTGTTAAGGAAGGTGCCTCCAAGAGCGATGCCGAAGATCTGAAAAAACAGCTTGAAGAAGCTGGTGCAACTGTCGAACTTAAATAATCCGCAGTTGTTTCAAAATGGAGGAGCCTCAGATTTATTCAGAGACTCCTCAAAACAGGGCTGATGGCTGAAAATGCCGTCGGCCCGCGCGTGTTTGTGGCAGTGGATAGCGTACGCTAACGAATATGAACCAGACGGAACCCTGGTACAACCGGGAATACCACACGAATGTTTTTAAGAGGATTTTAAATGGCTTATTCTTTTACTGAGAAAAAACGAATTCGCAGAGATTTTGGTAAATGGGCCGCGGTGATCGACGAACCATACCTGTTAGCTATTCAAACGGATTCGTATCAACGCTTTCTAAATCCAGATGGGGAACAAAAGGGCACTGGACTACAACGCGCTTTCGAATCTATTTTTCCGATTGTCAGTTTTTCAGGCAATGTCGAACTGGAATATGTCAGTTACCGCATCAGCAAGCCCGGATTTGATGTCAAGGAATGCCAGATTCGTGGCTTGACTTATGCCGCGCCGCTGCGCGTTCTCGTGCGCCTGGTTATTTATGATAAGGAAGCATCGGCGAAAAATCGCTCGGTCAAGGATATCAAAGAACAGGAAGTCTACATGGGCGAAATGCCACTGATGACCGATAACGGTACCTTTGTGATCAATGGTACCGAGCGCGTTATCGTATCGCAGTTGCACCGTTCTCCCGGTGTATTTTTTGATCATGATCGTGGTAAGTCCCACTCTTCGGGCAAGCTATTATATTCGGCGCGTGTCATTCCTTACCGTGGCTCGTGGCTCGACTTCGAATTCGACCCGAAGGACTCCCTGTTTGTGCGTATCGACCGTCGCAGAAAGCTGCCAGCCAGCATCCTGCTACGCGCCCTGGGTTACGACAACGTGCAAATGCTGGATCTGTTTTTCGATCATAATGAATTCAGGATCAAAAAGAATCAAATCGAAATGGTATTGCAGGCCGAATGGTTAAAAGGCGAGACCGCGACTTTCGATATCACCGTTAAAGGCAAGGTACTGGTACCACAGGGCCGTCGTATTACAGCCCTGCATGTCAAAGAGTTGAAAAAAGCCGGCGCAAAAGTGCTGCCTGTGCCCGAGGATTTTCTGATGGGTAAAATTTTGGCAGATAGTCTGGTCGATAGCGAAACCGGGGAGATATTTGCCAATGCTAACGATGCAATTACAGTGGAACTGCTCGAGCTTATTCGTGAAAAAGGCATCAAGAAATTTAAAACTATTTTTACCAACGAGGTCGATCGCGGCGCTTATATTTCTAATTCTCTGGCGCTAGACCCAACCACCAATGATTTAGAAGCCAAGGTCGAAATTTACCGCATGATGCGCCCTGGCGAACCACCCACGAAGGATTCGGCTGAAAATCTATTTCAGAATTTGTTTTTCAACGCAGATCGCTACGACTTATCCGAAGTCGGCCGTATGAAATTCAACCGTCGCCTCGGTCGCGATACGATCGATGGCGAAGGTACGCTGTCGACTGAAGATATTGTTGATGCGATGAAAGTATTGATCGATATACGTAACGGCAATGGGTCTGTTGACGATATCGACCACCTCGGTAACCGTCGTATCCGTAGTGTCGGCGAAATGGCCGAAAACGCGTTTAGAACTGGAATCGTGCGCGTCGAGCGCGCAGTTCGCGACCGCCTGGGGCTGGTCGAATCCGAAGGCTTGATGCCGCAGGATATTATCAATGCCAAGCCGGTAGCGGCCGCGGTGAAGGAATTCTTTGGTTCTAGCCAGCTTTCACAATTTATGGATCAAAATAATTCATTGTCTGAAGTAACCCACAAGCGCCGCGTATCGGCACTGGGTCCAGGCGGTTTGACGCGTGAACGCGCAGGTTTCGAAGTCCGCGATGTGCACCCAACCCATTATGGTCGGGTATGTCCAATCGAGACACCAGAAGGCCCGAATATTGGCCTGATCAACTCATTGTCGGTTTACGCGCGTACCAATCATTACGGTTTCCTTGAAACACCGTATCGCAAGGTGAAAAAAGGCAAGGTCACCAACGAAGTCGAGTACCTCTCAGCAATCGAAGAAAGTCAGTTCACGATTGCGCAGGCTAATGTTACGCTCGATAAGAAAGGCATGATGGTCGACGATCTTATCCCGTGCCGTTCCCGCAACGAATTTACCCTTTCGGCTCCAGACAAGATCGAATATATGGATGTATCTCCCAAGCAGATCGTTTCGGTAGCGGCTTCTTTGATCCCCTTCCTGGAGCACGACGATGCCAACCGAGCTTTGATGGGGTCCAATATGCAACGACAGGCAGTTCCCTGCCTGCGTGCGCAAAAACCGCTGGTCGGAACTGGCATGGAGCGCACGGTCGCGATTGATTCGGGTACTACGGTCAAGGCAATGCGAGGTGGCGTGGTCGACTCGGTCGATGCGAGTCGCGTGGTGATTCGTGTCAATGAAAAAGAAACGACCGTGGGTGAATCGGGCGTCGATATCTATAATTTCACCAAGTATACCCGCTCGAATCAAAATACCTGTATCAATCAGAAGCCGTTGGTTAAACCTGGAGACAGTATTGAACAGGGTGATGTACTGGCCGATGGTGCTTCGACCGATCTCGGCGAACTGGCCCTGGGGCAAAACATGCAGGTCGCATTCATGCCCTGGAATGGTTACAACTTCGAAGACTCGATATTGCTGTCGGAACGCGTGGTCAAGGAAGATCGTTTTACCACGATACACATAGAAGAACTGAGTTGCCTCGCGCGTGATACCAAACTCGGTGCTGAAGAAATAACCGCCGATATCCCGAACGTCAGCGAAGGTTTGCTGGCCAAGCTGGATGAATCGGGTGTTGTTTATGTTGGTGCGGAAGTAAAACCTGGCGATATCCTGGTCGGAAAAGTAACCCCCAAGGGTGAAACGCAGCTCACTCCGGAAGAGAAACTGCTGCGCGCAATCTTCGGCGAAAAAGCCTCCGATGTGAAAGACACCTCGTTACGCATGAAATCAGGTGCCGTGGGTACGGTGGTCGATGTGCGGGTATTTACCCGCGATGGCGTGGCTAAAGACGCGCGTGCTCTCGAAAACGAACGCGCCGAAATAGAACTCCTGAAGAAAGACATGGACGATCAGTTTCGCATTATCTCGGAAAATATTTATCTGCGTGTTGCGAAGATCATCACAGGTAAAAAGGCTACTGGTGGGCCCGAAGGGTTGAAGAGAAACGCGACCATTACGAAAGAGTACCTTGAGTCTATCGAACGTAATCAGTGGTCGATGATTCGCATTAAGGACGATGAGCTGAGCAAAAAGCTCGAGTCATTGAACGAACAACTTGAAGCGCAACGAGATGCGTTTGACCAGTTGTTCGAAGAAAAGAAAAAGAAAGTAACCGCAGGCGATGACCTCAAGCCAGGTGTTCTCAAGATGGTCAAGGTATATGTCGCAGTCAAGCGTCGTATGCAACCCGGAGACAAGATGGCTGGTCGCCACGGAAACAAGGGTGTTGTTTCGATGATCGTGCCCGAAGAGGATATGCCTCATCGTGAAGACGGAACGCCCATAGACATCGTTCTAAACCCGCTCGGGGTTCCCTCGCGTATGAATGTTGGCCAAATTCTTGAAGCCCATCTGGGTTGGGCGGCACGCGGCCTCGGGCTGAAAATTGGTGAAATGCTCGATGCACGCTCGAAGGTCGAGGAATTGAAGACTTTCCTCAGGAAGATCTACAACAATAGCAGCGAAAAGGTCGACTTCAAGGAGCTTAGCGATCAGGAAATTTTTGAGCTTTGCGAAAATCTGCGCGATGGTGTGCCAATGGCTACGCCGGTATTCGATGGAGCCGATGAAGCGGAAATCAAAAATATGCTGGCGCTTGCTGAATTGCCCGAAACAGGGCAGACCACCTTGATCGATGGGCGCACCGGCGAACCTTTCGATCGGCCTGTGACCGTGGGTTACATGTATATGTTGAAGTTGAATCATCTGGTAGACGACAAGATGCACGCGCGCTCAACCGGTCCTTACAGCCTGGTTACGCAACAGCCACTCGGCGGTAAGGCGCAATTTGGTGGTCAACGTTTTGGTGAAATGGAGGTCTGGGCGCTCGAAGCCTATGGTGCAGCCTATACGCTGCAGGAAATGTTGACGGTCAAGTCAGACGATGTGAATGGTCGAAACAAGATGTACAAGAACATCGTCGATGGCGATTTCAGTATGGAAGCAGGCATGCCAGAGTCATTTAATGTATTGCTTAAAGAAATTCGGTCCTTAAGCCTGAATATTGAACTTGAGCAGGATAAGTTATGAAAGACTTACTAAATTTATTAAGAAAACCGGGTCAGAGCGACGATTTTGACCATATCCGCGTAGGATTGGCCTCGCCCGATATGGTGAGATCATGGTCGTACGGTGAAGTTAAAAAACCCGAGACCATTAATTATCGTACCTTCAAGCCCGAGCGTGATGGTTTATTCTGCGCCAAGGTTTTTGGTCCGATAAAAGACTTCGAATGTTTGTGCGGAAAATACAAGCGCTTAAAGCATCGCGGTGTGGTTTGCGAAAAGTGCGGTGTTGAAGTAACCCAGACAAAGGTGCGGCGTGACCGCATGGGTCATATCGAACTCGCCTGCCCGATTGCGCATATCTGGTTTTTGAAGTCATTACCCTCACGTATCGGCCTGTTGCTCGACATGACCCTGCGCGACATCGAGCGCGTGCTCTATTTCGAAGGATTTGTCGTCATCGATCCCGGCATGACCACGCTAGAAAAGGGTCAGCTATTGACCGACGAAGCTTACCTTGAGGCAATCGAAGAATTTGGTGATGACTTCAACGCAAAGATGGGCGCAGAAGCGATATTCGAGTTGTTAAAGGAAGTTGATTTAAAACTCGAAGCGCAACATTTGCGCGAAGAAATCGACGCCACCAAGTCGGAAACCAAATTCAAGCGCTTATCCAAGCGCTTAAAGCTGGTCGAGGCCTTCATCGATTCGGGCAATAAACCGCAATGGATGGTAATGACCGTGTTACCCGTTTTACCACCCGACCTGCGTCCGTTGGTACCACTCGATGGCGGCCGATTCGCCACCTCCGATTTAAACGATTTATACCGACGAGTGATCAACCGCAACAATCGCCTCAAACGATTGCTCGAACTCAACGCGCCTGACATTATTGTGCGCAACGAAAAACGCATGCTGCAGGAATCGGTCGATGCACTGCTTGATAATGGTCGTCGCGGTCGTGCAATTACCGGCACCAACAAGCGCCCATTGAAATCCCTGTCGGACATGATCAAGGGTAAGCAGGGTCGTTTTCGTCAAAACCTGCTGGGCAAGCGTGTGGACTACTCAGGCCGTTCGGTCATAGTCGTTGGTCCAGCCCTGAAATTGCACCAGTGCGGGTTGCCTAAAAAGATGGCGCTCGAACTATTTAAACCGTTTATTTTTAGCAAGTTACAATTACGTGGGCTCGCAACCACGATCAAGGCAGCGAAGAAGCTGGTCGAGAGTGAAGTAACGGAAGTCTGGGATATCCTCGAAGAAGTCATTCGTGAGCACCCGATCATGCTCAACCGCGCTCCGACATTGCATCGTCTCGGTATTCAGGCCTTCGAACCAATCCTGATCGAAGGCAAGGCGATTCAATTGCACCCACTGGTTTGTACCGCGTTCAATGCTGATTTCGACGGTGACCAGATGGCGGTACACGTACCGCTGTCGATCGAAGCGCAACTCGAAGTACGCACGTTGATGATGTCAACCAACAACATTCTATCTCCGGCGAATGGTAAGCCGATTATCGTACCAACGCAGGATATCATCCTCGGTCTTTATTACATGACGCGTGAGAAAATCAATGTTCAGGGTGAAGGTATGGTATTCGCTGATGCCAAGGAAGCGGAGCGCGCCTATAACACCAAAGCAGTTGAATTGCAGGCGCGTATAAAATGCCGTGTGATCAATTACGAGCGTGACGAAGAGGGCAACAATGTTCCAGTCAGAAAACTGGTCGATACTACGGTGGGACGTGCAATCCTTGGTGAATTGCTGCCTGAAGGCCTGTCCTTCGACCTTGTTAATAGTACACAGGATAAAAAGAATGTTTCCAGCTTAATCGATACTTGCTATCGCCTCGTGGGCCTCAAAGAAACCGTGATTCTCGCTGACCAGCTAATGTATCTCGGGTATCGCTATGCCACCAAATCGGGTATTTCCATTGGCGTTAACGATATGATCATACCGGAAAACAAGACTGACCTGATCCGCAGTGCGGAAGACGAGATTAAGGGCATTGAAAAACAATGGGCAACCGGTCTGGTTACTTCTGGAGAACGCTACAACAAGGTAGTCGATATCTGGTCGCATGCCAACGACAAGGTCGCACGCGCGATGATGAACGAAATAGGCAAGGAAACCGTAATTGACGCTGAAGGCAACGAAGTGGTGCAGGATTCATTCAACTCGATATTCGTGATGGCGGATTCAGGTGCAAGGGGGTCTCCTGCGCAAATCAGGCAACTCGCCGGCATGCGTGGTCTGATGGCGAAACCGGATGGGTCTATCATCGAAAACGCCATTACCGCAAACTTTCGCGAGGGTCTCGACGTACTACAGTACTTTATCTCCACGCACGGTGCGCGTAAGGGACTGGCTGATACCGCGCTAAAAACCGCAAACTCAGGGTACCTGACGCGTCGACTGGTCGATGTTTCGCAGGATCTGGTGGTCAATATGGATGACTGTGGCACCGAACAGGGTATCGAGTTGCGCCCGGTGATCGAGGGCGGTGATATTGTCGTCGAACTCGGCGAGCGTGTCCTGGGTCGTGTAATCCAGCAGGATCTGGAAGACGAGAAGGGCAATATCGTGATCGAGCGCGGTACCTTGCTCGAAGAAAGTGAGGTCGAGTTGATTAATGAACTTGGTATCGATGATATTATGGTTCGATCAGCGGTAACCTGCGAAGCGCGCCATGGTTTGTGCGTTAAATGTTACGGACGCGAACTCGCACGCGGGCACATCGTCGGCAAGGGTGAAGCGATCGGCGTCATTGCCGCACAGTCTATCGGTGAACCCGGTACGCAGTTAACCATGCGGACATTCCATATTGGTGGGGCAGCGAGCAGCTCGGCGTCGGTCAATAGTATCGAGGTCAAGAATAGCGGTACTATCAACTTCCACAACGTCAAGGTGGTCAAAAATTCCTCCAGGAAACTGGTTGCGGTATCACGCTCTGGCGAAGTTGGTATTACCGACGCCAGCGGGCGCGAGAAGGAAAGGTACAAAATTCCCTATGGTTCGGTATTCGAAGTCAAAAATGAAAATCAGGTCAAATCTGGGCAGACAGTGGCAACCTGGGACCCGCATATGCACCCGGTGATAACCGAGGTAGCGGGCAAGGTCAAGTTTTCCGATTTTGTCGAAGCGGTCACGGTTCAGCATAAAGTTGATGAAATGACCGGATTGACTTCGATCGAGGTAATGGATGACTCGATTCGCTCCAATGTCGGTAAAGAATTGCGCCCGACCATCGAACTGATCGACGGCAAAGGTAAGCCACTGTGTTACGCGGGCACCAATATTCCGGCGCACTATATGTTGCCAGGCGGGGCATTTGTCAACGTCGAAGACGGCGTATCGATCAAGGTCGGCGATGTCCTCGCCAGGATTCCGCAGGAATCATCCAAGAATCGTGATATCACGGGCGGTTTGCCACGCGTTGCAGACCTCTTCGAGGCGAGAAAACCGAAGGAGCCGGCAATCCTGTCGGAAATGACCGGTACGGTCTCCTATGGCAAGGAAACCAAGGGCAAGAAACGTCTGGTTATTACCAGCAGTGAAGGCGAGTCGATAGAAACCCTGATTCCCAAGTTTCGTCACATCAATGTATTCGAAGGCGAGCACGTGGATAAGGGCGAAGTACTGGTCGACGGAGAGTTCGATTCGCACGATATTGTACGAATCAAGGGCTTGAAAGATTTGACCAATTACATGGTCAGTGAAGTCCAGGACGTCTACCGTTTACAGGGTGTCGCGATCAACGACAAGCACATCGAAGTGATCGTGCGCCAGATGCTACGCAAGGTCACCATAATCGATGGTGGCGATACCCGCCTGCTACGGGGCGACCAGGTAGACAAGGCACGCGTTCTCGATATTAACGACAAGACCATCGCGATGAATAAGAAACCCGCAACATTCGCACAGGATCTGCTGGGTATCACCAAGGCGTCGTTGGTTACCGAGTCGTTTATATCTGCGGCCTCGTTTCAGGAAACCACGCGCGTACTTACCGAGGCAGCTGTTAAAGGTGGCAGGGATGATTTGCGCGGGCTCAAGGAAAATGTCATCGTCGGCCGCCTGATCCCGGCCGGTACAGGACAATCTTATCACGAAGAACGTCGGCTGAGTCGCCTGCAACCCACCATGCCGATAATGCCGATAATGCCCGAACTCGGGGGTGAAGAAACACCTGCCGAGGTGCCCGTAGAAACAGCTGTCGAGGCACCGGTCGAAGTACCCGCCGAGGAAGTCCCGGGGGAAGTGACAACAACTTCCGAGTGAGGTTGATTCCACTCCCCGATCACGATGGTACAGGGAGGTACCATGCATCCCGGTGATCATTCCTTTACGACCCGAATCACCCGGATCTAAGGCTTTGATTTGTAATAATTTATTGTTAATCCAGGAGAGATTCTGGCCGCAGGCGCGTGGCAGTGCGAAAATCATTGCACATTGAACCTGTCTAGCGGTTGACAGCAAGCGGTTTCGCCCCTAGAATTCCGCCCCCTGACAGCAGGCTATACATTGATTATGTATGGCCTGTCGTCCATTGAATATTGGGAAATAAACAGTCTGCTCGCAGGAGAGTTGAATAGATGGCAACCGTTAACCAGTTGGTACGAAAACCGCGTCAATCCAGGCGCTCGAAGAGTAACGTACCCGCGCTAGAGGCGTCACCACAAAAACGTGGCGTGTGTACTCGTGTATACACCACGACCCCGAAGAAGCCTAACTCTGCACTCAGAAAAGTGGCTCGTGTACGTCTGACAACTGGTTACGAGGTAGCTTCCTACATTGGTGGAGAGGGTCACAATTTACAGGAGCACTCGGTGGTTTTAGTGCGTGGTGGCCGTGTCAAGGACTTACCTGGTGTGCGTTACCACGTGGTTCGTGGCAGTCTCGATACCCAGGGCGTACCGACTCGTCGCCAGGGTCGATCTAAATATGGCGCCAAGCGCCCCAAGTCGTAAGCCACAGGTACAAATTGAATGCCAAGACGTAGAGAAGTCCCTAAAAGAGTAATTTTGCCAGACCCGAAATTTGGCGATCTGCAAATCGCAAAATTTATCAACATGATCATGCGCAGCGGTAAGAAGTCGACCGCGGAAAAGATCATGTACTTTGCGCTCGATAACGTGGCGCAAAAAAGCAGTATAGATTCGGTGGAATTGATGGAAAAGGCACTGGAAAATGTGCGCCCGATGGTCGAGGTCAAGTCTCGTCGAGTGGGCGGTGCCACTTACCAGGTACCAATCGAGGTCCGCGTTTCGCGGCGCAATACGCTGGCGATGCGCTGGTTGATCGAAGCGGCGCAAAAGCGTGGCGAAAAAACAATGGCGCAGAAACTGGCCGGAGAATTACTGGATGCGTCGGAGAGTAAAGGTTCGGCGGTGAAAAGGCGTGAAGATACTCACCGGATGGCTGAAGCGAATAAAGCATTTGCTCACTTCCGCTGGTAGTAACAGGAGGCGCTGATCAATTCATGAATCAACAGTTGCAAGTTAAAATGAGCCAATTCTTCGTTGCAAACCTTACGAATAGAATGACTATTCGCTGCGATTTGCGCCTCGACTTGAATCATTTTAACGGTGCACCTGAATGACTCAGAACTGATCAGAGGCTCCTTAAAGACACAGGAAATACGGTGGCTCGGACAACCCCGATCACAAGGTATCGAAATATCGGTATTGTCGCGCATATCGATGCTGGTAAGACGACCACTACAGAGCGCATACTGTTTTATACGGGTGTCTCTCACAAAATAGGCGAGGTGCACGACGGCGCCGCGGTGATGGACTGGATGGAACAGGAGCAGGAGCGAGGTATTACTATTACCTCGGCAGCAACAACCTGTTTCTGGAAAGGCATGGATGGGCAATTTGAGCAGCACCGGATCAATATTATTGATACGCCTGGTCATGTCGATTTTACCATCGAGGTAGAGCGTTCGTTGCGCGTACTGGATGGTGCCTGCGCGGTCTTTTGTTCGGTAGGCGGGGTTGAGCCGCAATCCGAAACGGTATGGCGTCAGGCAAACAGGTACCACGTGCCGCGCATGGCCTTCATCAACAAGATGGACCGCGCCGGAGCTGATTTTTTACGCGTAGTGGGCCAGATTAAAGACCGACTGGGCAGCAATCCGGTACCCGTTCAGTTGAATATTGGCTCGGAAGACCAATTCAGGGGCGTGGTCGATCTGGTTCACATGAAGGCGATTATCTGGGATCAGGACAACATGGGTACGACTTATGTTGAGGAAGAGGTTCCAGGCGACATGCTTGCACAATGCAGGGAATGGCGCGAGAAAATGGTGGAGGCAGCGGCCGAGGCCAATGACGAATTGATGGAAAAGTACCTCGATGAAGGTACTTTGAGCGAGGACGAGATTCACCAGGGTATACGAGAGCGTACGCTGAGTGGCGAAATCGTGCCGGTCTTGTGCGGATCAGCGTTCAAGAACAAGGGTGTCCAGGCGATGCTAGATGCGGTGATTCTTTATATGCCGTCACCGATGGACGTACCCCCGATTAAAGGGGTAGTTGGTGGCGATAAAGAAGAGGAAAGGCCAGCCGATGATAAGGCGCCTTTCGCAGCGCTTGCGTTTAAGATTGCGACCGACCCGTTTGTCGGTAATCTGACCTTTTTCCGAGTTTATTCGGGAACTATGAAGTCGGGTGACTCGGTTTTCAACACGGTGCGAGGCAAGAAGGATCGCATCGGTCGGATTTTGCAGATGCATGCGAATTCGCGGGAAGAATTAAAGGAAGTCCGGGCAGGCGATATAGCGGCTGCGGTAGGGCTCAAAGACGCCGGCACGGGAGATACGCTGTGCGACATCAATAGCAAGATATTGCTGGAGCGCATGGAGTTTCCTGATCCGGTGATATCGGTCGCGGTTGAGCCAAGAACCCAGACCGATCAGGAAAAAATGAGTACTGCGCTTGGCAAACTGGCCAAGGAAGACCCATCGTTTCGGGTACGAACAGACGAAGAGTCCGGCCAGACGATCATATCCGGCATGGGTGAATTGCACCTGGATATTATTGTAGATCGTATGAAACGCGAATTTGGTGTTGACGCGAATATCGGCAAGCCACAGGTCGCTTATCGCGAAACGATTCGTAAATCGGTCGAGCAGGAAGGCAAGTTTGTGCGCCAGACTGGTGGTCGCGGTATGTATGGACACGTTTGGTTAAAGCTGGAACCACAGGAAACCGGTGCTGGTTATGAATTTGAAAATGCGATCGTCGGTGGTGTGGTTCCGCGTGAATATGTGGCCGCGGTAAATAAGGGTGTCGCCGAGCAGATGGAAAACGGCGTGCTCGCCGGGTTTCCTCTGGTCGATATCAAGGTCACCCTGTTTGACGGGTCGTACCATGACGTTGACTCGAATGAAATGGCATTCAAGCTCGCCGGGTCGATGGCGATGCGTGAAGGCGCGTTGGCGGCAGACGCGGTACTGCTCGAACCATTGATGAAGGTAGAAGTGGTGACGCCAGAAGATTATATGGGCGATGTTATGGGAGACCTGAATCGCCGACGTGGAATCGTTGCCGGGATGGGCGATTCGACGGCCGGAAAAATAATCCGGGCCTCGGTGCCGTTAGCTGAAATGTTCGGCTATGCCACCGATTTGCGATCCGCAACACAAGGTCGCGCTACCTTTTCGATGGAGTTCGAAAAGTATGTGGAAGCACCAAAAAGTATTGCGGACGCTATTGTTAAGGGTGGCACCTGAATGCAGGTAGTAGTAAACGCGACTGGTCGCGAGATATTAAATCGAAGTATAGAAGTAATGACTTAATTTTGGATAGAGGATAGAGTCGTGTCAAAAGTAAAATTTGAAAGAAACAAGCCTCACGTGAATGTGGGTACAATCGGTCACGTAGATCACGGCAAGACCACACTGACAGCGGCGCTGACCAAG
>VAPC010472439.1_pt1 | contig 12591 bp, 10 predicted proteins | sample 3395121 | NCBI WGS metagenome assembly VAPC01 (sample SAMN08290434, study PRJNA428436) | hydrothermal vent metagenome | isolation source: Deep-sea hydrothermal vent chimney | place: Indian Ocean: Southwest Indian Ridge | depth 1711 m m
ATACCAAAATTAACTGCAACAAGCAACAAAAATAAGTGGTTTTTAGTCTTTTCAAGTCCCATTGATTATTTTAGGACTGTGAGCGACTGTAAGGGTTAAGCCCCGTATAGGCTATTGCCTATGAGCAACGGGGCCAAGAAAATAATTCATGTCTGAAGACCGAAGGGATGAGTTTGAATAATTTTACCGAACAGGCGTGAAACAGACCGTATAAAAATAATCACAGGGCCACCTTTCTTTGGTTACTTTCTTTTGTGGTAAAAGAAAGTAATCCGGGGTGTGGGGTGGAACGCCCACATTTCATAAAGGTTTTTAAACGGGGGAGTGGGGTGAGTAACCCCACAAATATATTTGAATGCCTCAAAAGGGTTGTGGGATAAACACGCCTGAGGCGGATTTATCCCACAACATTAAACTCCCTTACCCTTAACTCCACTCCCAGTTCTTCAGCAATGCTTTTGCATTTATCAATATCAATTTCAGGAATGTCTACAACAGTTACTTTAACATCCGGAATATTTCTTTTTGCCTCTTTAATGAAAGACAGGACGCCTTCGAATGAATTCCTGAACGCCGGCCTGCAGGTTGTTTCATATGCTTCAGCGTTATCAGCATCAAGGCTTATTGATATACTGTCAACAAGTCCTTTAAGCTCGGGAAGTATGTTTCTCTTATTGATCAGATTACCATGGCCGTTTGTATTGACCCTGACATGTCCGCCTTTCTGCTTTACCCATTTTGAAACTTCTTTTACTACATCAAGTCTCATAAAAGGCTCTCCTATTCCGCAGAAAACAATTTCTTTAAATACATTCGGGTTACCTATGGATCTAATAACCTCGTCTGATGAAGGTTCTTTTTCAAGCTTTAAATTATGGCCTTTAACAAAACTTGTGTGAAACTTTATGCAGAACCCGCATTTATTTGTGCACCTGTTTGTAATATTTAAATAAAGGGAGTCTCGTATTTTGTATGAAATTTCTCCCATGTCAGAGATCTCTCCAAGATTAAAGAGCTTCATTGCATTTAGAGTTGTAATTCTCGCTATGTCGGATAATCCTATGCCTCTGATTTTTGCAAGGGCTTGAGCAGTATATTTTAAGAATGATGGTTCATTTCGTTTTCCTCTTTTAGGCACAGGACTTAAATAAGGTGCATCTGTTTCGATAAGCAGATGTTCATCAGGAACGAATTTGGCTACCTCTCTCAGGTTCTCTGCATTCTTGAATGTAACAGGCCCTGCAATTGATATATAGTAACCAAGCTCTACGGCTTTTCTTGCCATATCCTTATCTCCTGAGAAACAATGAAGCACTACTTTAACACCGGATGCATCGTTTTGAAGTATTTGCATAGTGTCGTTTTCTGCTTCTCTGCTGTGAACTATTACAGGAAGGCCTGAATCCTTTGCTATGGATATCTGGTGTTTGAAAGCTTCTATTTGAGTTTCTTTGGGAGAGTGCATGTAGTGATAGTCAAGGCCTGTTTCTCCTATGGCCAAAACTTTCGGCTTTTTTATCCAGTTTTTTATTTCTGAATAAATCTCTTTATTTATTGTTTTTGCTTCATGAGGGTGGATACCAATTGTTACATATATTTCGGGAAAATCACTGCTGAGCTTCAGCCCCTTAATGATGCTCTCTCTGTCAGAGCTTATATTAATTATATGACTGACACCTGCTTTTTTTGCTCTTTCGAAAGTTTTTACCCTGTCTTTGTCAAAAGCATCCATTTCAAGATGACAGTGAGTATCTATTATTGTTGGTTGCAACTTTTAAAGGTCTCCTGTTAATATTTTAATATTATAAGTTTCAGACGTCGGGTTGCCGGAGATAACGTCTGAAAGGCTTATCTGTCAGGTACTTATCGTATTGAATTTAAAGGATATTGTCAAAGTTTAGCTTGTATTTTTTGTAGAAATATGATAATTTTCCTTTAAAAACAGCATGAAGGGGGGGGTAATTCCTTGAATGACACTGAAATAGAAGAGTTATTAAAAGAGCAAAATGAAGAATACGGCAAACTTGCTGTAGAGCATAAGAAGTTTAAAGAAATATTAGCAGAATTAAATAGAAAAAAATACCTTACTACTGAAGAAGAAATGGAGAAAAAGAAGATCCAAAAACAGAAGCTTGTTAAAAAAGACCGTATGGCAGAGATGATCAGAGAATATAAAAAGAGTAAATCCAATTAGAAGAACGTTGTCTTCTAACTGGATAAATCTTAAGTCGGTACTATTTATAATATTTAATGTAGGGCCAACAGCGTAACACTTGTATCTTGCATCCTGGATACTGTATCCTGTATTTTTTTGTTACTTAAATTATGAAGAGCGATTTAATTAAAAAAGGACTGGACAGACTGCCTCATAGGGCTTTGCTCTATGCAACGGGAATTCCACGCTCTGAGATGAAAAAACCGTTTATTGGTGTTGCAACCAGTTTTACGGATATTATCCCGGGGCATATTGGAATGCGTGATCAGGAAAGGTTTATTGAAAAGGGGATACACACAGGAGGAGGATATCCGTTTTTCTTTGGTATACCCGGTATCTGTGATGGTATTGCAATGGGACATAAAGGAATGCACTATAGCCTTCCTTCCAGGGAACTTATTGCAGATATGATTGAGACAATTGCAGAGGCGCATCAGTTTGACGGACTGGTGCTTCTCACAAACTGCGACAAGATCACGCCCGGCATGCTTATGGCTGCAGCAAGAGTAAATGTGCCGTCTATTATTGTTACCGCAGGTCCTATGCTTTCAGGACGTTTGAGGGGTAAAAGACTTTCTCTGGTAAATGATACCTTTGAGGCAATAGGCAAATACCAGAAGGGACTTATAACTGACTCGGAGCTTTCAGAGCTTGAGATGTGTGCCTGCCCCGGCCAGGGATCGTGCCAGGGAATGTATACTGCCAATACAATGGCATGTGTGACCGAGGCTCTTGGTATGAGTCTTTCAGGATGTGCAACGTCTCTTGCTGTATCTTCAAAAAAACGCAGGATTGCTTTTCATAGCGGACAGAGAATAGTGCAACTGGTTAAAAAAAATATAACTCCAAAGAAAATTTTAACAAAGAACGCCTTTGACAATGCCATAAAGGTTGATATGGCGCTTGGAGGCTCTACAAATTCTGTTTTGCATATAACGGCAATTGCCAATGAAGCAGGTATTCCGGTGTCCCTGGAGAAGTTTGACAAAATAAGCAGGAAGACACCTCACATTGCTAATATGCTTCCGGGAGGGGAACATTATCTTGAGGACCTTGAGTATGCAGGAGGCATACCTGCAGTAATGAAAAGATTAAAGGCAGGCCTGCATAACAATATTACTGTGTCGGGCAAAAAAATACTTGATATAGCAAACAGTGCTGAAATTATTGACCATGGAGTCATAAGGCCTTTGAAAAAAGCCTATCATAAAGAAGGAGGCATAGCTGTGCTTAAAGGCAGCCTTGCACCTGAAGGTGCAGTTGTGAAACAGACTGCAGTAAGCGCCGGGATGTTGAAATTCAAAGGCAGGGCCCGTGTATTTGACTCAGAGGATAGAGCGTTAAAGGCAATTAATTCAGGTAAGATCAGGGCCGGCGATGTTGTAGTTATTCGCTATGAAGGCCCAAAGGGCGGCCCGGGCATGAGGGAAATGTTAAACGCTACAGCTACAATTGCAGGGAGGGGTTTGAGTAAATCGGTTGCCCTGGTTACTGACGGTCGTTTTTCAGGCGGTACAAGGGGGCCGTGTATAGGGCATATATCTCCTGAGGCAATGGAAGGAGGTCCTATCGCTATTATCAAAGATGGGGATATGATAAGTATCGATATTCCCAAGAGGAAAATGGACCTGCTTTTAACACAGAAAGAAATAAGGAAAAGGTTTGAAAAGTGGAAACCTAAACAACCCAGGATTAAAAAGGGCTGGCTTGCAAGATACGCTGCTTTTGCCACATCAGCCAGTACGGGCGCAGTTTTGAAACAAAAAATATAGATACATGATGCAAAAATTGTGTATCCTGTTAGAGGAGTATAAATGAAAAAGATCGGTGCTGACATTTTAATTGAGTGTTTGAAAAAAGAAGGCGTTAAGCATGTCTTTGGTTACCCCGGAGGTGTGGTCCTTAATATCTTTGATGTGCTTTATGATGAAAAGGATTTACAGCTTATTCTTACGAGACATGAACAGGGCGCTGTTCATGCTGCAGACGGTTATGCAAGGGCAAGCGGGAAAACCGGTGTTGCTATTGTGACTTCGGGTCCGGGAGCAACAAATACTGTTACGGGAATTGCAAACGCTTCAATGGATTCAATTCCCATTGTTGTTTTTTCGGGCCAGGTGCCGACAATGCTTATAGGAAATGATGCTTTTCAGGAAGCAGATATTGTGGGTATAACCAGGCCGTGCACTAAATACAACTTTCTGGTGAAAGACGTGAAAGACCTTGCCCAAACAGTAAGAGAGGCTTTTCATATTGCTTCAACCGGAAGGCCGGGGCCTGTATTAATTGATCTGCCAAAAGATGTAACAACAGGGAAGACTGATTTTGCATGGCCTCAGAAGGTGCATTTAAAAAGTTATAACCCTACATATGAAGGTAATAAATGGATGATCAAGAAAGCTGCCCATGAGCTGCTTCGTGCTAAAAAGCCTGTGCTCATGATAGGCGGGGGTGCGATCATCTCCGGTGCATCAAAGGAGGTTAAGGAGTTGGCAGAGCTTGTGAAATCACCTGTTACCATGACGCTTATGGGACTTGGCGCGTTTCCGGGTACTCACCGGCTTTCCATGGGAATGCTCGGTATGCACGGAACTTATTGTGCAAACACTGCTGTTCAAAGCTCAGACCTTCTCATGGGGATAGGCGTCAGGTTCGATGACCGTGTTACAGGGCGGACAGGTACGTTTGCTACAAATGCAAAAATTATACAAGTGGATATTGACCCTACCTCCATAAGAAAGAATGTGAGAGTCGATGTGCCGGTTGTAGGTGATGTGAAACTTGTTTTAAAAGAGATATTAAAAATATTGAAAGAGGACATTAAGAAACAAGAGCCTGATAATACGAAAACATGGTTAAAACAGACAGAGAAATGGAAAAAGGAAAGACCCCTTTCGTACAGGTACGATAAAAAGGTGATCAGGCCTGAATTTGTTGTTGAGAAAATATATGATCTCACAAAAGGAAATGCGATAATCTGCACAGAAGTAGGACAGAATCAAATGTGGGCAGCACAATTTTATAAATATGACAAACCGAGAACATTGCTGACTTCCGGCGGCCTGGGCACTATGGGATACGGGTTTCCCGCAGCTATAGGGGCACAGTTCGCTTATCCTGACAAACTGGTTATTGATATTGCCGGAGACGGAAGTATACAGATGAATATTCAGGAACTTGCTACTGCTGTTATTAATAAACTACCGATCAAAGTTGCTATTCTTAATAATCATTACCTTGGAATGGTAAGACAGTGGCAGGAGCTTTTTTTCAAGGAGAGATATTCGCATACTCATCTTGATACAGTGCCCGACTTTGTGAAAGTGGCAGAGGCTTACGGAGCAGCCGGTTTAAGGGCTACAAAGCCTGAAGAGGTTGAACCTGTTCTGAAGGAAGCACTTAAGATCAAGGATAGGCCTGTATTTATGGATTTTCATGTTGACTGGAAGGCAAAAGTATTTCCTATGGTTCCTGCGGGTGCTGCAATTGATGAAATGATCTTTGGAGAAGCAGAGGGATCTAAATAAAGTTATATGTTACCCGCCTGGTAGTGTGGTGGGCAGGTACGTAACAACTAATAACTGATAACTAATCCGGAGGATTGATGAGACATACAATATCAGTACTGGTAGAGAACAAATTTGGGGTACTCTCAAGGGTTTCGGGCCTTTTTAGCGGGAGGGGATTTAACATAGAGAGCCTTTCCGTTGGTGAGACTATTGACCCTAAAGTATCAATTATGACTATTGTTACTACCGGAGATGACCAGATAATTGAACAGATAACCAAACAGCTGAACAAACTTATTGATGTTATAAGAGTTATTGATTTTGCCGGGATTGAACATGTTGAAAGGGAGATGGTGCTTATTAAATTAGCCCCGAAAAAAGCAGATAAACCCGAGGTGCTCAGGCTTGCTGACATCTTCAGGGGAAGGATAGTTGATTCGGGGCCAACGACATATACAATAGAAATCACCGGTGACGAGAAGAAAATAGCAGCATTTGTAGACATTATGAAATCCTTCAGCATAAAGGAGTTTGTGAGAACCGGTAAGGTTTCGATAGCAAGGGAACGCGCAATAAGTAAAGCAAATTCTAAATCCTAATATCTAAACTCTAAATAAATACATAACCTGTTTGAAAATTGGAATTTAAATTTAGATATTGTTTAGTATTTAGGGCTTCGAATTTAGAGTTTTAATAATTAAGGGGGAAGAATGAAAATTTATTATGATAAAGATATTAAACGCGGACTGCTGAAAGGCAAAACGGTCTGTGTGATGGGATATGGAAGCCAGGGCCATGCCCATGCTAATAATCTTAAAGAAAGCGGAGTGAGCGTAATAATAGGAGTCAGAAAAGGCCCGAGTTTTACCAAGGCTAAAAAAGCCGGGTTTAAGGTCATGTCTCCCGGAGATGCTGTCAGAGAAGCAGATGTAATAATGATGCTTTTCCCGGATGAATATCAGGCTGCGATCTACAGGGAAGAGATCACACTTAATTTAAGGAAAGGCGCTTATCTGGGGTTTGCACATGGTTTTAATATACATTACGGCCAGATCGTACCTTCAGAAGATACAAATGTATTTATGGTTGCCCCTAAGGGGCCGGGCCATCTTGTAAGGTCTGAATATACAAAAGGAAGCGGTGTTCCCTGCCTTGTTGCTGTTCATCAGGACCCTGCAGGCGACACAAAGGAAATTGCTCTGTCTTACGCCTCTGCGATTGGAGGCGGTATGGCCGGAGTGATCGAAACATCTTTTAGTGAAGAGACAGAGACCGATCTTTTCGGTGAACAGGTTGTTTTATGCGGTGGACTGACTTCTTTGATAACATCAGGTTATGAAACGCTTACTGAGGCAGGGTATGCCCCTGAAATGGCTTATTTTGAATGTCTTCACGAGGTCAAATTGATTGTTGACCTGCTCTATGAAGGCGGGATATCGAATATGAGATATTCGATCAGCAACACAGCTCAGTTCGGGGATCTTACAAGGGGACCGCGTATTATTAATCCCAATGTCAAAAAAGAAATGAAAAAGATCCTGGGCGAAATACAGTCAGGTGAATTTGCAAGAGAGTGGATTCTCGAATGCAGTGCAAATAAACCTGTATTTAACGCACTGACCAAAAAAGGGGAACAGCACTCAATAGAAGAGGTCGGGGCAAAGCTCAGGGCCATGATGCCATGGCTTAAAAAAGGAAAGCTCGTTGACAAGTCAAAGGCATGAATCCTTTGAGACGGTGAATGGGAGAGACGGTGAATGGGAGAACTGGAAAAATGGAGATTCGATAAAACAGAGACTTTGAATATCCCCGTATCCCCGAGTCCCCCTATCTCCGGGTCTCCACAATTATGTTAAGACTTGCCCGTGAGGGTTACCCCTTTATCTTCACGTTTGTCATTATTTCACTGATTACCCTGATATTTCGAAATCCCTGGCTTACAGCTGTTACGTTTACTCTTGCCCTATTTATGATTTATTTCTTCAGAGACCCGGAAAGATCCGCACCTGATAATAAGGATGTTTTTTACTCTCCGGCTGACGGCAGGATCGTACTTATAGGTGAAACCGATGAAAACGAACTGTTAAAGAAGCGTGCCCTTAAAGTAAGTATTTTTATGTCTGTTTTTAATGTACATGTTAACAGGGTGCCCTGTGATGGTATTGTTAAAGAGGTTAAACACTATCCGGGGCGATTTAAAGCTGCATATAAAAGCGAGGCTTCATTGGCCAATGAACATATTACAATGCTTTTTGCAACCGGACATGGTGAAATAGTGGTAAGACAGGTAGCCGGTCTGCTTGCAAGACGTGCTGTTTGCAGGGTTAAGACAGGGGATTCCCTTAAGCAGAGGCAAAGGTATGGCATAATAAAATTCAGCTCCAGACTTGACGTATTTCTGCCATTAAATACAAAAATTGAGGTAAAATTAAAAGATAAAGTAAAAGCCGGAGAATCAGTTCTGGGGATAATTGAAAATAACTAAATACGTTAGTAGTTAATTGTTAATGGTTATTTGTAACTACAAAGAAACCATGGCCGGTTTACGAATAACGTATAACTTATAACGTATAACGGTTTTCTGATGAGAAAAGGAATTTATTTACTGCCCAACACTTTGACGCTGTGCGGGATGTTCTGTGGGTTTTATGCTATTCTGGCATCTGTTAAGGGTCATTATGTCTATGGAGCATGGGCAATACTGATTGCAAATATTTTTGATGGTCTTGACGGCTGGGTTGCGAGGCTAACCAATACCTCGACCAAATTCGGTATAGAGCTTGACTCACTTTCTGATCTTGTTGCATTTGGGATTGCGCCTGCTGTTCTTATATATAGCTGGGGATTGAGCGACTTTGGCCGTATAGGATGGGGCGCTGCTTTTCTGTTTGTTATATGCGGGGCATTGAGGCTTGCCCGTTATAATGTTCAGATGGATTCTACCGAGAGCAAAACGTTTACAGGCATGCCTACACCAGCCGCAGCCAATGCTTTAGCTTCTTTAGTTTTAATTCATAATGAATTCTGGACGGGTTTACCGGAGAGAAACTATCTGATCCTTTTATTACCGTTTTTGCTTGCGGTCCTTATGGTAAGCAATTTAAAGTATCATGGAGTGAAGGAATTTGACATTAAAAGAAGAAAACCTTTCTGGCTTCTGGTTGTAATAGTATCGGTAATAGTTTTGGTTTTTATGTTCCCTGAGATTGTTATATTTAGTATTGCGATGATTTATATGTCATGGGGCATTATCGAAAGTGCTTTGATCTATGACAAAAAAAGAAAACTGAGGAATAAACCCCGTTAGAATAATTTCGCCTGCGCCTTAGGCGTACAACCTTCTAACGGGCAGGGTCACACGGGGCATTCTAACGGGGTAAAGTTCAATGAGAAAGATAAAGATTTTTGATACAACACTGAGAGACGGAGAGCAGTCTCCGGGCGCCTCAATGAATGTTGAAGAGAAGGTGCAGCTTGCGAAACAGCTTGCACACCTTGGAGTGGATATTATAGAGGCCGGATTCGCCATCAGCTCACCCGGTGATTTTGAAGCGATAAAGACTATAGGCGCGGAAGTGCAGGGCCCTGTAATTTGCAGCCTTGCGAGGGCAAAAGAAAAAGATATAAAAAGGGCATGGGAGGCGCTTGATGGTACTCCCAAAAAAAGGATCCACACTTTTCACTCTACATCTGATATCCATCTTAAGCACCAGTTCCGGATCAGCCAGGAAGAGGCATTGAAAAGGTCTGTTGAGATGGTTAAGTTTGCAAGAGGGCTGGTTGAAGACGTTGAGTTTTCGCCAATGGATGCTACAAGAACTGATGTTGGATATCTGTGCGATGTTATAGAGGCTGTTATAGGTGCCGGTGCTTCAACAGTAAATATACCGGATACCGTCGGTTACAGCATTCCGAGTGAATTCGGCAAATTAATAAAGACAATATTTGATAGAGTGAAGAACATTGACAATGCCGTAATATCAGTGCATTGTCATAATGATCTTGGACTTGCAACTGCGAATTCACTTTCAGCAGTGCTTAACGGGGCAGGCCAGATCGAGTGTACTATAAATGGAATAGGTGAGCGTGCCGGAAACTGTTCAATGGAAGAAGTTGCTATGACTTTAAGGACAAGGCGTGATCTCTTTAATGCTGATACAAATATTGTTTCTGAGGAGATAATGCGCAGCAGCAAGCTCGTTACAAAAATCACCGGAATGTCTGTACAGCCTAATAAGGCTATTGTGGGAGATAATGCCTTTGCTCATGAATCAGGAATACACCAGGACGGTCTTTTGAAAGACAAATCCACTTATGAGATCATAAAGCCTGAGACAGTGGGTCTTTATAAGACAAAATTTGTTCTTGGCAAACTCTCCGGCAGACATGCTTTTAGAACAAGGCTCAATGAACTTGGTTTCACTTTGAATGATGATGAGATCAACAGTGCCTTTGAACGTTTTAAAAAACTTGCTGACCAGAAAAAGGATATTTTTGATGAAGATATAGAAGCGCTTGTTTCAGGGGATGTCGTAAAGGTCCCAGAGGTTTATACACTGATCGGTCTGAAAGTTTCATCAGGTATGAACCAGAAACCTACGGCTGAGGTTAAACTAAAGATTGCCGGAGAGGTTTCTGAGAAAACAGAACATGGAGATGGCCCGGTTGACGCTGTATACAAAGCAATTGCCTTGATGACTGACACGAAGAGCAGTCTGCTTAAATATGAGGTTAAGGGTATAACCGGCGGGACAGATGCGCTTGGAGAAGTAATGGTATCACTTGAGGAGAAAGGAAGGGCAGTGAGAGGACACGGTGCTGATACGGATATTATTGTTGCTTCTGCCCAGGCTTATATAAATGCTCTTAATAAGCTTGCAGCCGGAAATCCCCAGCTCGATAATAAATTAACATTATAATGCCTGATTGACTAATCTGCTTAGTATCCTGTAGTATTTCCATTACATCTTTTTTTGAAAGAAAAACCTGGAGAAACCATGACTATTACTGAAAAAATTCTTGCGGCACACCTGCCTTCAGACAAGGCAGGTTCCGGCAAAAAAAAGGTTTCGGCCGGTGAGCTGATAAATGCAAAAGTTGACATTGTACTTGCCAATGATATCACAGCACCAATATCTATAACGGAATTTCAGAAGATCGGTGCGAAAGATGTTTTTGACAAAGACAGGATTGCTTTTATTCCGGATCATTTTGCACCTCAAAAAGATATCAAGGCAGCCGAACAGTGCAAGATGCTCAGGGATTTCTCCAGGCAATATGACCTCAAACTTTATTTTGAGGTTGGCAGAATGGGAGTTGAGCATGCACTTCTTCCTGAGCAGGGTATTGTATTGCCCGGAGACCTGGTCATCGGCGCTGACAGTCATACATGTACTTATGGCGGACTTGGAGCTTTTGCTACGGGAGTGGGATCGACTGATGTGGCCTCAGCGATGGCTACAGGCGAGTGCTGGTTCAAGGTCCCGGAGTCTATGAAGTTCGTTTATTACGGGAAGCCCGCTAAATGGGTAGGCGGGAAGGATCTAATACTTCACACGATAGGAGATATAGGTGTTGACGGAGCTCTTTACAGGGCAATGGAATTTGAAGGCGAGGTGATCCGTTCTCTCTCTATGTATTCAAGGCTTACAATGTGTAATATGGCGATAGAAGCAGGAGGAAAGAACGGCATAATTGTCCCTGATGAGATAACAGAGCAATATGTCAAGGAAAGAGCGAAAAGGGAATATACTTTTTATACTTCTGACAAAGACTCGGACTATGTTGATATAAAGGAATATGATTGTTCGAAAATTCCCCTTACTGTTTCATGCCCTCATCTTCCGTCAAATACAAAGCCTGCTGTCGAGCTTTCTCAGGTGACTATAGACCAGGTTGTTGTGGGTTCATGCACAAATGGCAGGATAGAAGATCTGCGTGAAGCAGCAGAAGTTATCAAAGGTAAAAAGGTAAATAAAAATGTAAGAATGATCGTTATACCTGCGACACAGCAGATCTATTTACAGGCTGTAAGAGAAGGACTTGCTGAGATATTTGTTAATGCAGAAGCGGTTTTTTCTACTCCCACATGCGGGCCGTGTCTTGGCGGGCATATGGGTATTCTGGCTAAAGGAGAAAGGGCCATTGCAACGACCAACAGGAATTTTGTTGGCAGGATGGGGCACCCTGAAAGTGAGGTATATCTTTCAAACCCTGCTGTTGCTGCTGCTTCGGCAGTACTCGGCAGAATTGGAATACCGGAAGAAACTGCCTGAAAAGAACAATGCAAATTGCAAAGTGCAAAATGTAAAGCATAAAATCAAAAGGCTAAATGCAAAATTAAAACGGATGCATGATAAAGGACAAATGAAGTTGACAGGAGAATATAGAATTGATTATTAAGGGAAAAGTCTGGAAATTTGGTGATAATATTGATACAGATGCAATAATACCCGCTCGCTATCTTAATACCTCTGACCCTGAGGAGCTTGCAAAACATATCATGGAGGATGCTGACAGCACGTTTCCTGAAAAAATAAAATCAGGGGATATAATAATTGCCGGCGCTAATTTTGGCTGCGGCTCTTCCAGAGAGCACGCACCTATTGCAATAAAAGCATCCGGTATTCAGGCTGTTATTGCAAAGAGTTTTGCAAGAATATTCTACAGAAACTCATTCAACATTGGACTTCCCATATTTGAATCTTCAGATGCATCTGAAAATATTAAAGAGGGCGATGAGATCGAGATTGATGGTGATAACGGAGTTATTAAAAACATTACCTCTAATAAGAAGTACACTGCAAAACCTATACCTCCATTTATGCAGGAATTAATTAATGCAGGCGGTTTGATCGAATGGACAAA
>VAPC010674745.1_pt1 | contig 12535 bp, 12 predicted proteins | sample 3395121 | NCBI WGS metagenome assembly VAPC01 (sample SAMN08290434, study PRJNA428436) | hydrothermal vent metagenome | isolation source: Deep-sea hydrothermal vent chimney | place: Indian Ocean: Southwest Indian Ridge | depth 1711 m m
ATATTCACACTATTTAAATTCATTAAACGTATTATCAAATTAAGCATAAGAATTCATATTATTAATGTTCAAGGCAAAATAAAAAAGGGAATAACCCGGTTATTTTCGTAGGGGTTTTTGAGGTGTTTCCAGAAGATCTTGGAAAAGCAGTGGTTCAAGCACATACTTTGGGTTTGAAAGCTCTAGTCAACTTGTTACGTGAACGTACAATCAAAGATACTAGGCACCTACATTCAAAAGCTCAGAATCATCTGGATATGGCTCTCAAGAAATGGAAAGAGAGTGTTAGCCAAGGAAATCCTGATTTCTCTCCTGTTGCAAATCAAGAGAAAGGGCTTCGTAATCTTGAACTTGAGAACATATGGGAAACAACAACCAGTTACGGCAACACTGAAACCAAACGAGTAAGAAACGAGAGAGATGGTATTGTCGGACCACTTAACAGACTCATCAATATCTTCGGAGCTGATCTCAGAAACTATTTCCTTCTGATGTATCCTCTTGAAACCCCAGTTAAAATTGGGCAACAAAAGAAGAAGACCATCTGGGGATACACCAGTGACGAATTCGGTCTAGTGCCTGTTGCACATGGCGCTGATTTAGCAGAGCTTGATCTTGCAGACATGATACGGTCTAATGGGAGAGAGCTCTGTCGTAAATCGTTCATCTTTGATGTACCGTCCAATGACTTCGATTCATATGCACTCCTTCTCATCCGTCGTCTTTCTACGTTTGTTGACCATATCTATTCAGACGCACAGTTCGGAAGCAGCCACTTTCTATGTCCCAGAACGAGTGTTCAAGGGAAGTGTGCTGATGAGATTCTTAGAGAGCTCGTTGACGAGCTGAATAGTCTGTATGCCACAGGTTCAGTTCAACAAGTCTTCCCATCTAGGACGAGAGTGTATGATGACAAACTTCCAGATGAGGAGTTCTTTCAGTTTCAAATCACAAAGCTTCGAAAGGCCAGCAAGAACGAATCCAAAGAGGAAGCTACAAGACTTCGAACATGGGCACGGTTTCTCAAGAAACTCACACCAAAGAAGAATCCAATATTAAGAGCACAAGATGCCAGACACCTCTACAATATTGTACGGAACAAAGCTCGATGGGAGGGAATCAGGTATCACAGTCTCATCACGGATGGACTGCCGCAGACTTACAGTGCTGAGTCAATGATCATGAGGGGTGACCGCTTTCTCCAGCCCGGAGAAGATTACCTCCTAGTAGGTGAGTCACGATTAGGAACCACTGAGGGTCCAGGTAGAATAGACCTCGGTCTGTTTGCTCGGACTGTAATCACTAATCCGAGAAAGCCGGGGCAACTAGTTTTGATGAAACCAGTTGCGGTCTTTGACATCAAGACAAGGACTAGTTTTGATTGGAATATCCTGACCAAGAAGCCAAAGGGGAAAAGAAAGAAGACTGTCCCAAAATTCATTGTCAGAAAGAGAGGGATGACAGATGAAGAATGGAACGATGCCCTTGCTGAAGTGCCAGAAAAGAGTGACACTCAGCAGTTGAGTCTATACGCAGACGGACTTGTGAGAGAATATCGCAGACTCACTGGAGATGAGTCGATTTCAGATATCCTCAAGGGGGTGGTCCTACTAGACACTCAATTTGATGCAGGACTGAATCGGAATGTTGTTCGTTCACTTCTGGAGAGTCTGATTGAAGACCACGTATCAAAGAGTAGACCAAAAGGATGTGACAGACTGCTCATCCGGTCCAAGAACCCTATTGCTAAGAGGGCGGCTTTGGTCCTCCTCTCACCAACAGAAGATCAGTTCACAGTATTGGGGTCAGAGAGAAACCCTCAGGAAACCCAAGACAAGTATGATCCGTTCTCAGAGGTTCAGGACACCAATACAAGACACATCCTATATCTGAGTGCAAGGTCAGCATCCAATTCAGGCTTCACAGCAGCCTGGTTGGCACGATACTGGCAGGGGTTACACTATCTTCAGCAGTTAAGCTCGGAGCATGACAATGCACCAGTATCATGGTTAGATCTCTCAGGAGAGTTCAGTCATGATGAACTGGCCAAGAAGCGACTCAGAATCTCGAGTCAAAACGAGGATGTCCAATCATTCTTCGACAAAATCAAGATCATTGACATGTCAAATTCCATTGACCAGTTCCTATTCCATGGGGGAAACCTTCCTGACATTGGAACATTACTTACCAAAGGGATTGTTGCTGTGAGTGGATGGCAGTGGATTGAGGACTCACTTCCGCCTAGGCTTCGAACAGTATTGGAAGAGCTGGAGAGATACATGGTTCAAGAAATCAACAAGTCTGGAAATATAGCAGTCTGGTTTCTTCAACCACGACCTGATGAGAGAACCTCAGAGAAATATCATAGCCGCTGCTTGCTTCCATTCTGGGACTCTTCCGAACACAGACTTCATGTCACCGATATTGTTTGGAATCTTCCAGTCAGACCGTATACTTCTGTCCAGACCACACCAATGCTGGATGATCTGAGAGTAATCATCAAACAAACAGGTGAGTCAGTTGAAACAGAACTAGTTGAAGTACCTCTTCTTGAGAACTGGTCCGCGCGGTTCTGGAGTAAGAAGAGTAAGAGAGAGAGTAAAAAAAAGGGACAGACTGTGGTCCCAGGCCGTGACGCTCTCTCTGCAAGTGATGTTCTCAAGATGAAAGAACTCAGGAAAAAGCTAGTCAACGACTCGATTGATCTCATTCCTTGGCTCTGTGCTCTTTATCCAGACAGTTGTAAGAAGGATGGTAACATTGAGATTGAACTCGCTGCGCAAGGTATCCCACTCTATAGGACACCCATGAAGCCAAAGAGTATAATGTCGAGAATGATGTATCGTGCTCAGGTTAGAGGAGCAAGGGGGATGAGGAGTTTTGTATCTCCTCAGCAATTGATACCCAAGGAGACAATCACTCACCCACGGCACTACAGACGATATCGTCGTAAGAAACGAAAGACTGTGAACACCCAGACATATCGAGCGCCTGATGAGAAACTCCTTGAGTTCAGACAGTTGAGGGAACAGACTGCTCGAAATGTGGAGATCAGACGTTTCCGGCAGACTCTGAATTTGCTCTCCAACCAAAAGGAGTCATGGGCTGTAGAAGAATCTTGGATTGATTTTCTCAAGCAATTAGACAGACTCATTCCTGACAAGAGTGACCCAATTGAGATTGATGAGTTATATAAGATCTCTGAATTGCTAATGACTCATGAGTTGATCTCTGACCTTTGGGGTTCCATGCTCTGGTTTCGGGAGAGAAAACTCGGAAATGGTCTTCGGTTGAATGAACAAGACTATCTTGACGCACTCCTAGAGAGTAGATCGTATGTTACTACACTCTATGGGAACTACCTGTTCCTCCTTCTAGCAGCTCTGGCGAGAAAATATCCTGACCTGCGGATTGACCAGATACAGAGCCTCTGGCTATTTGTAAAGTCATGGCACCTGAGACAGATAGGATTCTATCTGAGAGATGTTTCTAGTATGAGTAGACCAAAGTTCGATGTCAGAGCTGTCTGGTCAAACCTCTGCAAGAGAGCCTCAGTCTTGACGAAAATACCTCTGCCTGTACAGTCAGCAGTAAGGCATGGTCAGCTTCTAGTGGATCCGAGGGGAGATGGCTACGAACACTGGGTATTCCTCGAGGACCAATATGACCATAGTCGTCTTCGTTCAGGTCTCTGGATTGGTATGAACCCATTGGATCCAGGTTCATCGATTCGTTGGTCAGAGTCGAACATCAGTGAGATTGCTGACCATGCTTCAACTGTGGAACCTGAAGAAGTTCATAGTCTAATGACATGCAAGATGGAGAGTATAGAGTATGTCTGGTTTTTTGCAGAGGAGAAGTGGAACCCTTTGGGCGAGCTTACTATCATACCAAGAAAGAGGGGTGCAATAACAAGCATTAGAGGACTGCAGGTTGTGCCAGTGCTTTCCTCTGAAATGCCCAACGTTCCCAAAGGAGTGACCATTTCATCAGACCTGTCTAACAGAATCGATAAGGAAATCTCAGCGATAAGCCAAATGCATCAACACATCATTGGTGTCGAATGTGTACTTGACATCGATTCCAATATGTATTCAATCAGCTTCCAGTCTGAAGGTGAAGAACTTGACGTTAGACTCTTTGAGAACACATCAGACCTACTTCAGGTATTGCGACGACCCTTGGTGGAGGGGGTCCCACTTCAGAGCACAATGGATCCTAGTCGTTACTTCGCATGGAATCCATATAGAAACATAGAGTACGCGGAGCTGCAGTTGTTCAGACCATATGTTGAGAGGAGGACACCCTTCATTCACATTGATGTCCCTCTCCCGGTCTCATGTCATGACTTGCTTTCGCACCCCTCTGAGAGTATTTCAGTTACGATTACTCATAACAATGACACATGTCCAGTCGTGGACGGCTCTTCAAACTCCCATAGCACTTGTTGGAGATTGATGGCTGGCGACGAAGAACTTCCAACGCTCACAGACAAAGGAGTTTCTGACCATGATGTGGTGAGTCTGATGAATGCAGGAGGCATCTTCTTCGAGGGGACTCGGTACTCGTTCGATTTCGAGTTCGAGGAGGACACGTCATCAAGGAAAGGATATGTCTTCAGAGAGAGCAGGTTGCTTGCTCGACAACTTGGCATGAAGCCTCTACCTGCAGGAACCTTCCTCCAATTGGATGAGGAAAAATTTGTGATAACCTTCAGCAGAGAGATGAACAGCGTGCGAGTGGCCTTTCACTCAACCATCTCTGGACAGATGGTGATCTCACAGTACGTGGTCCCACCAGAAGGGAAGTACGATGTCAATCTTCTCCTTCAAACTTTCAAAGAAGAGACAATCGATTTTGTGAGTGAATACTTCGAAGATATTGCAGATCCCAAAGAGAGAATCGTGGATTTTGATGAAGCATTTGACGATGTGAAGAGGCTCCTCAAAGATATCTCAAAAACAAAACGACGTCAGGCCATATGATAGGCTCAACTTATTCAATTAGTCATTGCAAAATAGAAAGGGTGCTCAACAGTGAACGGTGTGGGAAAGGTCCCATTGCCAACCCCGCCCGTAAGGCCTGTACCTCTTTCGCAATCCCGGAGGACTGCAAAACAAGCTGTCTCTACCTCTTTGAGATAGAAATCTTAGGAGGTGATCCATCCGCAGCTTCCGCTACGGATACCTTGTTAATCGAGTCGCTAGGAAGTCTAACAACTATACGACTTCTCCCTACTTGCGAACCCAAGATTCGTCATCGCCCAGTGGACGACACCTCACCCCAAGTCCGCTCGCATGGAGCGACGGGCGGTGTGTGCAAGAAGCAGGGACGTATTCTCCGCGCGATAGTGACACGCGGATACTAGGGATTTCCTGTCCGTATTCGAAATGAACACGAAATCCAGGTTCACGCGGGTGAGTTCCAACCCGCGATCCCGACTACGACAAGGTTTCGCGATTGACTTCACCTTTCGGTGTTGTGACGCATTGTCCTTGCCATTGTAGCACGCGTGTGGCCCCGCCCATATCGCGGCATACTGACCTACCGTGGCCCCCACCTTCCTCCAGCTTTTCGCTGGCGGTCCCCCTAGTGTGCCCCGTCAGGGCCGAAGCCCCCGGCTGGCAACTAGGTGGCAGGGATCTCATTCGTTGCAGCACTTAAGCTGATACCTCACGGCACGAATTTACGATGGCCATGCACCAGCTCTCAGCTCGTCGAGCAAGATCATCAATCTGGCTCTCATTCGGCTGTCTGGGCGGGTAAGTTTTCCGGCGTTGAGTCCAATTAAACCGCAAGCTCCACCCCTTGTGGTGCTCCCCCGCCAATTCCTTTAAGTTTCAGTCTTGCGACCGTACTTCCCAAGCGGCCCGTTTATCGCTTTCGCTACAGCACCGCAGTGGCTCGTGGCCACTGCAACACTTAACGGGCATCGTTTACGCCCAGGACTACTCGGGTATCTAATCCGATTTGCTCCCCTGGGTTTCGTCCCTCACCGTCGGGCACGTTCTCGACAACCGCCTTCGCCACTGGTGGTCCTCCATAGATCATTAGATTTCACCCTTACCTATGGAATACCGTTGCCGTCTCCCGTCCCCAAGTAATGCGGTATCCCTACCAGGCTGACCGTTAAGCGGCCAGATTTAAGCAGGGACCTACAGAACCGGCTACGAACGCTTTAAGCTCAATAATCATGGACACCACTCGAAGAGCTGGTTTTACCGCGGCGGCTGGCACCAGCCTTGCCCTCTCCTTTCTAGCGGTCCATCTTACGGATCCGCCACAGATGGAGTTATCCCCCATCACTCGGCTTGGCCCACTCGTGCTTTCGCACATTGGTGAGGTTTCGTAACTGCTGCGCCCCGTGGGGCTAGGGACCTTGTCTCAGTTCCCTTCTCCGGGCCACGACTTACATCGCCCGTTCGGGTCATAACCTAAGTGGGCAGTTACCCCACTTACAAGTATGATCCGGTGCCGTCCCGTCCTGCGGCGGAAAGTTCCACATACCTGGAACACCCATTTCAGAGCAACATCATTTCCAGAACGATGCTCCTATGTCGGATTAGCGCCAGTTTCCCGGCGTTGTCCGACTCCACAGGGTAGATTAACGACACTACTGAGCCGTTCGCGACGGACTCGGATGCGAGCCCGTTCCACTTGCATGTCTTAATCCCAAGCCGATAGCAGTGCCCTCTAGCAGGATCAACTAGAGTTGTTCCTAAACAATCATACACGTTTAGCAAGGTGCGACTGGAGTAGTATTCAGTCACCGTGCACAATTTTCTACACACTTTGAACTTAGCTTGATGAAGTACAGGCCTAACGGGGTTAGCTAGGATGGCTTACCCAAATTATACCTGCACACTGTTGAGCGTATCTTAGACCTGAGGGCATTCTGACACTCCTCGTGCCAGTCTATCTCACGTCCGCATCTTGTCGTCGCGTCTGGAAATCAACCAACCATCATCGCTTGGCATTCGCCGACAGCATCCGGTCTGACACCGTATGACGCGAAAGCAAACTCCTCCCAGAGGAGTTCGAATAAAAAGCTTTCCAATGGACTACGTTTCAGGAGCCTCTTGAGGGCAATTATAGCGATTTCTAGCTTCTTCTCAAAACAATGACAAACTTAGAAAAGGTGATGGAAGGGCGGGGATTGTCCCCGCCTCTCACAGCGGTCCAGGATTATCTGTCCGCTTCCTGCAGTTATCGGAAACTTCCACCAAGATATAGTAGGATAATTTGAATATAAAGAAATGATGAACGAATTGTCAGGATGATTCATCTAGTAATATTATCCGCGTGATTATATCATAGATTCACCCAAAAGTCATAGATGAATCATCCATTGATAATAAGACCAAAGCTGACAAGAAAACGGCAGGCGTCACCAAATGCAAGATGGAATATTTGCATTGATTAGATTGGATCTGATCTTTGAGATTATCAGCGGAATAATTGCACTGATCGTGACTTTCTATGCCACAAAAGCGTACAATCTGACAGGACAAAAGAAGCTTTCAGATCTCTCAACAGGATTCCTAGTCCTCTCGGCAGGTATGTTTGGACGAGTCATAGGAACTTGGTATTTCATTGTTCGTTATGGAATAGAAGGACCCTCGAGTAATCTAATCTTATCAATTGTAACGATTGCGTATGGTGCTTCTAGAATCATGGCGTATCTTCTTTTCGTGGTAGCAACAAGACCAGCACGTCACCGAGAGTCATTGAACAATGAGAACATGACAGGAGTCAGTCTACTCCTTGCAGCTACAATTCTTGTAGATCCAAATCTGGAAGTCATAGCAATACTAGTTCTTGTTTTTGTTGTTATTCAGGCTATCATCAACTACTTCTCAATACGAAGTAGGTTTGCTCTCTATGTCTTACTTGGATTCTCCCTTATCCTGCTGAGTCACATAATGGTGGCTCAGACACTTGTGAATCCAGGTTTGTTTCTATTGAGTCAGATATCTCAACTGCTAGGATTCTTGTCACTTCTGGTCATGCTAATCAAGGCAGGCAGAGTAGAATGAGTAGAAAACGGGCCTATCGCTCAAAGATGCGCATCCTAGCTGATATGATGCGTGCCATTCAGAGTGAGGGTGAGGATGGTGCAGGCCCTACGAAGATTCTCTATGCTGCAAACCTCTCTCACGATAGACTGACTCAATATCTCGAAGAGCTCGTTGAGAAGCATCTTATCAAAGAAGCAGAACCTGAGAGCGACAATAGAATATATTTGCTGACTGAAAAAGGGAGAGAGTTTCTCAAAGAGTATGTCAGAATGGAACGGTTCTCTGAATCTTTTGGTATCGAAATCTAGATGATGACATTTTATCAGAGTAGGCAAGGTTTTAAGAAATCTGAAGAGGTGGTTTTTCTAGAGTGGGCTGGTAGATCAGCCTGGCAGATCGTCTGGTTCGCAATCAGGAGGTCGCGAGTTCAAATCTCGCCCAGTCCACCATTTTCTTTTCTCGTTTTGACAAGTGAGAGTAGGACTAGTGCTATCAACGTGAGGATGATTGAGTACGTGAATGCAAAAACTGGCGTGGTATAGAAATCCCACAGGAATCCAATGATTACACCTGCGGGAAATGCACTGATACCCACAGCCATCTGAAATGCTCCGATTATACTGGCACGTCGCTCTTCTTCAACTAAGTCTGCTACAAAGCTTGTCTGGACTGGATCAAGAGCACCATTCATCAGACCAAAGAAAACGAACATGGGGATTATCATCAATGAGTCGAGAACCAAGAAGACCCATGCTGCTGTGATTATCAGAAAAACAAAGGCAATGACAAGAATGGGTTTCCTTCCATACTTGTCAGAAAGTCTTCCAAAGGGGTAAGCGGAAGCAGCATAAACAGCAGTGAATACCAAGTAGAGAAGGGTCTGTTGTGGGACTGTGTATCCGTAATTTGCAGAGAATAAAATCAATAAAGAGTAACTAAAGGTCGCAAGTGCGAAGATGATAGATGCGAGGAGGAATATTTTCAGATTCTTATCAAGTCCTCGAAAGTTGATCCCTTTGAAGATGTCCTTTCCGCGTTTTTCCTTCACCAATACAGTAACAACAATCACAGAACCCGCAGTTGGAATGGCTGCTAGTAAGATTATTCCAGTGTATCCAAGATATTGAAAAAGAAAGAGAGTGATGATTGTGCCTAGTACTGCCCCTGCTGTATCAAGTGCCTTGAGGGTACCAAATGCTCGTCCTCTCTCTTTCTCAGTGACATGTCCAGCTACTATCGCATCTCGAGGAGGTCCGCGTATCTTACCGAGACGGTCCAAAGATTTCCAGACTACTATCTGGAAGAATTGGTACGCGTAGACAGCAAACACGAAACCTATCCGTGCTAGCATTGAGAGTGAGTACCCTACTGTGATGAGTGATTTCCTCTTTCCTGTCCTATCTGAAACGTACCCAGCTCCAAGTTTCGAGAGCGATGTGATTGTCAAAGCAAGACCGTCAACTATCTGCACTTGACCTTGAGTGAGTCCGAGTTGAGTGGTTAGAAATGTTGGCCAGATTGGAGCGATCATATCTGAACCTGTATCATTCAGGAATGAGGCCGCGCCGAAAACGTGAGCTGGGTTGTATTCGAGTTTTTCTTCTTCAGATTGATTTTCCTCGATTGCCAGCGTCCCACACCAAGAATGATTGTATACTCACTGTCTATTATCTTAATTGGAACAAATCCCTATCACAATCCATTTTACGGAAAACAGGTAGTTACCATTATGGTCGACATTTTGCGTAAAGAAGTCCCGTATGGGTTTGATGAAACAGTGAAGAAAGTTGAGGAGGCAATGTTGAGTGAAGGATTCGGTGTCCAGCTCACAACGGGTATTCATGATATGTTCAAGAAGAGGCTTGGAATTGATGACTATCCCAAATATACAATGGTTCTCGGTTGTAAACCACAACTAGCTAAGAGAGCACTTGAAATCTCTAAGGACATGGGCACTCTATTTCCATGTAGTTTCACCATCTATGAAGAGGATGGAAAAGTCAATGTTACCCACGTTTCACTAATAAAAATTGGAGTTGAAATTGGTCTTGCGGACAAAGAAGCAATGGCTTCACTAATTGAGGATACAGGAAAAGCCGTTCGAAAGGTATGGGACAAAATCTAGGAAAATTCGAAAGCTTACAAATTCATCTATTACAACTATTCAAAACTGTAAGAATCTTGTCAGATTTTCAATTAGACAGAAGAGAACTCAATAGAAGTAGAAATGGTATGGCCTCATATACCCACATCGATATAGAATGGTATGAACGGACTAGGGATGTGGCTCACCGCAAAGGGCAGGGCCATACTGAAAGCCCGGAGGAAGACTAGTTCTTCTAAGGGGAAGTCCGCACTCCCCCAGAGGACACCAGCCTCGAAGGGGGAGTCCGTGGCCGACTCCTATGACCAGACTTCACTTGTGGAGTTTGCGAGGAGTGAAGACCCTGCCATGGTAAGTGCTGTGGAAACACCGTCTGCCATCACACTGTCTGGTGAGTGTGAGTCAAGGCAGCGGACAGAAGCCGGGTCCCATCGGAGGAACGATGTTCAAGCGAAGAGGGGCAAAGCTTGCGACAATGGTTCTGACTCCGGTCAGGAACAAGCTGGCGACAGCAGTCGTGAGAAGGGTGGAACACAGGAGTTTCTTACAGTTCACTCACAATTGTGAGAAGCAGGCTTTTCGAAAGCTTCAGAAGAGTTGTGTTCTCTTCAAAATCATGGACGAGAGGATTCGTGAACAGTGGGAGAGCAATACTGAAGCTTTCTCAGGTCTTATTGACGGGGAAGGAACACCGCATCACAGAAAGATTCTCAATCCATGTGTCGAGGCGCTATTGGGAGATGTGGTAGGTAAGAAACTGCTTGATGCAGGAAGTGGGGAAGGTTACCTGGCCAGATACTACGCTAAGAAAGGGGCGGATGTAACTGCAATTGACTTTTCACAACGTCTGATTGAAGCCTCAGAACAGATGTCAGAAACGGAGGGAGTCACAGTTGATTATCGGGTTGACAATGTTTGTTATATTGAGTCAGTTCCCAATGTTGAGTTTGACATTGTTCTATCAAACCTTGTCCTACTGAATGTTCCATGTTTTGATGATGCCATCAACGAATTCCATCGAGTAATGAAAGTAGGGGGTATCCTTGTCTTCTCTATCGTGCATCCGGCGTTCAATTTCTTTGGACCTGGTTCATGGGAGATGGGAGAGAAAGATCCAAAAACAAAAAGACGTGAGGGATTGCATTTCAAGGTCGACCGATACTTCGATGAAGAAGAGTATGAACGTTATTGGAAAACTAAAGAAGGAGAAGTGTTCCCGAAACCAATCAGCTTTTTCCATCGGACCCTTTCAACGTACTTTAATTCACTCTCAGATGCAGGATTTCAACTGCTTGCATTCGCGGAACCGCAACCTATTGATGATGACCCATTTTTCGATCGAGAGAGTAGAATCCCATTCTTCGCAGTGTTCAAAGCACAGAAGATATAGAAACGAATGCAGGAAACAAAGATGGTGAACTAAATGGGCGAAGAGGTAGAACCAAAATACTATCCAATCAAACTTGTTTGGACTGGTGGTAAGAGCGGTGATCTGAAGGTTGAAGGGAAGAACGTCATTAAGACTGGAGTACCATCTGGTGGTCCTAAAGAAGCTAAATTTCATTCTCCTGAGGACCTCTTTGTTGCATCCGCTACAATGTGTTACATGAATGGATTCGTTGAATTCACAAGAAAAATGCGAATTGAGTTCAAATCATTCGAATGTGTTGCAGTAGGCACTCTTGAAAAAGTTGGAAGAAGTTTCGAGATCACTAGGATAGATACGGAATCTAAAATCGTTATTGGTTCAGAGGATATCCGAAACAAGATAGACCGTGCTCTTGAACTAGCTGCGAAATATTGCTATGTGGGCAACTCGATGAAGTGCCCAATCACACATTCTACTGAAGTTGTTGTAGGATAAACAAAGGGATTGGAACGACCTTAGTAGTCCAATCATTCCTTTTCTTCCATAGGTGGAAGAATGTAGATTACAATCTCAGACTCGGGAAGGGTCACTTCCACGAACTTTTTATCCTTTGGTTTACCGAATCCGATTTTCTCGACACCGTGCATCGCTAGAAGATCTTTGGTCCATGGTTTCAGATTCTCAGAGATATATGCCTCAGGAAGACCTTGTCTAAGAGAGAGACCGGTTTCACGCTTGAACTTCCAAAAGCCTGAGTTCGTCTGCATTAGTAGTTCAGTATGTTCAGTGAGTTCTGATTTCCACGTATTATCATAAGATGGATAGCTATGATGATGGATCCCATTCTCATCATAGAGGTCTCTATATATCCTGTCAGTGACGAACGGAGTTATTGGAGCCAAAGCTCGGGATATTATTTTCAAGACTTCATGCAGAGTGAACCAGGCTGATCTCTGTTCATCCTCGGAGAATGCATCATTAGTGTTGAATGAACGTCCCTTTATCATCTCCAGCACATGGTCTGCAAAGAAGTTCCAAGTGAAA
>VAPC011075457.1_pt1 | contig 12518 bp, 8 predicted proteins | sample 3395121 | NCBI WGS metagenome assembly VAPC01 (sample SAMN08290434, study PRJNA428436) | hydrothermal vent metagenome | isolation source: Deep-sea hydrothermal vent chimney | place: Indian Ocean: Southwest Indian Ridge | depth 1711 m m
AGGGAGTCGAGTCTATTTCAAAAAGCTATCCAGAATTCATAGAAGACATGCAGTTTCTTGGTGCAAATATAGAACTTAAACAGAAAAGCAAGAAATGAGGAAGATAATATGACATTCACATTTGGCAAAGATTTCAAAATGCAAGTATACGGAGAGAGTCACGGAGAAGGCATCGGAGTCATTGTAGAGGGATTCCCTCTGGGTTTAGTGATTGACATATCCATGATCCAACTAGATTTGGATAGACGCCGACCAGGAAGTGGTCATCTTGTATCTTCAAGATCAGAGAAAGATCAGGTTAGTGTTCGCAGTGGAATTTTCAATGGGAAATCTACAGGTGCACCGATTGCAATGACTATTCCCAACATAGATGTCGATTCTTCTTCATATGAAGAATATCGGAGCACTCCTCGTCCTGGACATGCAGATTACACAGCTCGAATAAAGTATGATGAGAATAATGACTATCGTGGAGGAGGTTTCTTCTCAGGAAGAATGACCGCTGCATTTGTGATGGCAGGATCATTAGCAAAACAAGCTCTTGAGAACCAAAGGGTTCGAGTGTTCGCTCATGTTGTACAGATTGGACAGATCTCTGCAAAACAGGATATCTCGCTTCAAGAAATAGAGAAGAATGTTTATTGTAATTCAGTGCGATGTGCCGATACAAAGTCAGTCTCAGATATGGAAACAGAGATAACTAAAGCGAAAGAATTGGGTGATTCAGTAGGTGGCATTATAGAATGTCGAATTGTGGGAGTTCCAGTTGGTATTGGAGAGCCTATCTTTGACTCGGTGGAGAGCGTTATCAGTCATGCTATGTTCAGTATTCCTGGTGTCAAGGGTATTGAGTTTGGCTCAGGATTCAGAGGGTCGTCAAAACGTGGCTCAGAAAATAATGATTCACCAATCATCATTGATGGAGAGATACAATGGTCAAAAAATGATGCAGGTGGTGTACTAGGGGGTATTACGAATGGAGCACCAATTGTGATTCGCGTAGCCTTCAAGCCTACCGCATCAATAGCAAAAGAACAACGCACTATCGATCTTGTGAAGATGGAAGAGACCTCAATTCAGATCAAGGGACGACACGACCCGTGCATTGTTCCGCGTGCCGTTCCAGTTGTTGAAGGAATGGCAGCAGCAGTGATTGTTGATCTTTTCAAGAGAAGCGGCAAACTGGATTAACCAACCCCTGAACTTACTCTCGAGCGCAACATCGCAACTGCCATCAGAATTATTATGAATGCAGATGCAGCAGCAACGGCTAGAGTCGGAACATCAAACAAACCGTTTGCATCTGTAGATGTGTTTCCATCACTAGATCCTCCATCAAATGTTACTACATCTTCCCAATTCGGCGCATCTTCAAGTGATATCGGATATAGGTCTACACTTCCAGCATTTCCAGGAATCAGGTAAGTTCCATTTCCAGAATAATCATCCCAATAGTTACCCTCCTGAGAGTAGGTATCGCTCCAGTTGTTCCCCTCACCATCATCGTGAGCATTCTGCGTGTTATCAGGACCAAACCAGTTCTTCAGAATTGTGATGTTACTACAATAAGTACTGAGGCTAATGCCAGATTCAGAACTGTTCCTAATCATCGAGAAGAGCACATTACCAACAGATGAAAAGATGGTTTTGAGACCTATATTGCATGATTCTATTATCGATTCCTCAAATGCCCAATTCTCATTTTCAGCCATCACAACGCCTACTTCAGATCCAATAATTTGATTATGGCGAAGGACAGTTCCATAATCATTGATGCATTCTATACCTGAATACATGGAGTGGTCAATAATAGTCTGATCAACATATGTGTAACTAGATCCGTTGATTCCAATTCCAACTTTGCACACTATGATATCCAGTGAATGCAACCAGGCACCTGAACTTTCATTCACGAATACTCCCCAGATGGATTCGTATATTTCGGTTCGGTATACATAAGCTGCATCGGAATTCGATAGACAAATTCCAAATGTCTGGTTCCATATTACACACTTTTCAACTGACGCTTGACTACAATTCTCAATGAGTATACCAAAACGCCAATCCAACCCGGCATCAGAACTCTGAATCAAACATTCTTCGATACGAAAGTGCAAATCGACATTAGCGATATGGATGCCATAAGATATACTCGTGATCGATAGACCCTTGATAACTATGGGTGATTCTTCACTTCCATCTCCAGGCCATCCCTCTTGGCTTGCAGTCAAGATTAAGTTCTCATTACTGTCAATCGAAATAGGCTCGTGTTCCTCTGGGTTATAGATGTCCTGGGCATCAATTTGTATAGGAAACGCAAACGAAGACACCAGTATAATTCCTATCAAGATTACCATGACTTTTCGGAAGGCCAAAATTATCCACCCACCTTTTTAAACAATGTATCAATTTGATAAAAGCCAATTTGTAGCTTTAAATACACAAATAGAAGGATGGGTTTAAGCTATTTGTGGTGACATCCGCTGTCAGGATAGACTGGACAGTCATTGTCGTCGAAAGAGGACGATAACAGCTAAAACTATCACTGCCCCTGCAATTCCTGCTAATGCAATCAATAATATTGTATCAGGAGGTGATGGAGGTGGACTCGTTGTCGTTGTGGTATGCTCAGATATCGCTGTTATTAAAACAAAATCGGACACATAATTCCCACCGATATCATAGAAGACAATTGTCACATTATATGTCTGATAGAGAAGATTGTCAATGAATACAATTACTGGTGAACCCGAAACCCAAGCTCCAGAATCGAATACCACACCGTCAACATAGACAGTGAATGTAGTCGGATGAAGATCAGTTGCATTCCAAATCAGTGTCGCATTAGGATTCATAGTCTGGAAGTCTTCGATGAACTCAAGTTCAGGGGGAGTACCATCTGCTATTGTAACGAATAGTGTGGAAGTATTAGTCCTCAAATTTACATCCTGAATAACCAAGGTCATGTTGTAGACACCAAGTGCATACCCGTCAAATGTCACATTTATCAGACTACTAGTCCAAGGACCACTTTCAAGTTCTACACTGTTCTCGAAGATGGTGTACATGTCCCTATTATCATCAAAAACAGACCATTGCAATATGTTATTACTCTCTGTCTCGTTGAAAGTAGTGTTTCCTGGTTCATCATTAAAAACAGGTGCAAACGTATCCTGTATCACAGTGACCAATACTGTATCTGAAGCATTATGAGCATCTCCATCCCACACTATAACCGTGAAGTTAATCACTCCTGGACTTGGAGCGTTAAACGTGAAAATGATATTTCCACCAAACCAGAAATCACCAACAACTTGTGTTCCATTTTCAAGGACAAAGTAGACGATAGGGTTACCATCATATGCATTCCATGTAATCGTGTGCTCTGAACCCTCCACGACAGTGAAATCATCTGGACCTGTTACTGAAGGTAAGTCTGGTACTTCCACAAAGTATGGATAGAAGGGGTTTGCAGTTAGTTCTATGAAATTCCCTGGAGAATAGTCTGTCAACACAAATGGTCCACAGGTTACATGCGGGTCAGACGTTAGTACAGGATTCCAAGAATTCCAACCAGCATAGCCAATTCCAGTTATGTCATTGAAGATGTGCTCAGGAATGATATAATCAAACGCAAAGTTGTCAAAATGCCAGTATGACTCAGTACTAAACTCAAGGACAGCAGTATATGGAGATGGAGAATATGCAAAAGAAAGATCACCCAGGTCTACTGATGCAGGGTTACCATAAGCTCCACTTGCTACACTGTAGTTAAAACTGAATGCAACATCAGCGGCATCCAGAGGTGTACCGTCACTCCAGGTAGCATTTTGGATGATGTCAATAGTAAATCGAGTATGACCTGCAGGTACCGTGACATTATCTGAATTGGTTTCCACAATATATGATTCTGCTAGCCAAGGAATGATATCTCTATTTGGTCCGGTTTTAAACAGGCTTATGTAAAGATTATCTAAGACAGTCATTGTGTTCGCGGAATTTGAGGTAAAAAAGTTGAAAGTATCAACATCCGATGACAGAGCAATCGAAAAGACACCACCAAATGGACCACCTTCAGAACCTTTCAAACGGGTCTTAAGATTAGTCCAAGTACTGTAGACTCCCTTACTGACATCAATAACTTGTCCTTCAAAGACATCGTTTCGATATGCAGTGAGGTAATTATTACTGTAGATCATTATTTCTGGACTAGAATGGATTATAATCTTCTGCATTTCAGTGACTGCTTCCTTAACTCCTTCGTAAGTTGTATTTGTTAGGAGCTGGTCAATCCAAGCATCAAATGTCACATTTCTGAAGTTTGATGGATTCTGATAAGAAACCCCATAGTAATCCGAACCAAATTGATAGACCATCCAACTAGGGTTTGTTGTAGTTCCAAAATTCTGTGCAAAGAATACAACATCAAAATCACCGTGTAGATTAACTCTGCTAATGAAATCAAAGAAATCAGCTGGCACCATATTAGCATTGATGTTCAGACTCTGAAGTGCATCCTCAGCTCGTTGACCAATTTCTAATGACAACGTAGAACTAGATGCTACTTCAATACTTACGCTGAAATCTGAACCATCTGGTGCCTCACGCCAGGCATCAACATCAACATTAGCAAAACCAGCCGCATCTAAAAGAGCGTTTGCAGTTGCAGTATCAACATCATAGTATGAATATGAAAGTTCACCCTCAATACTCCACGGATTTGGAATGGGGAGAGGAGAATCAATTGGACTGGAATCTCCGTTAAAGAGCGTTTCAGTTACATCGGTTTTGTTGTAAGCAAACGCAAAGGCTCTTCTGAATGAAGAGATATTTAGAGGATATTTATCGCAGTTGATTACAAATTTCCCGTAACCGTTTCTCTGATGCTCTGCAATAGCAATATCAGGATCCGCAAGCAGTGTTGGTTTATAACTTGGGTCAAGAATGTTAGAAATCAGGTCAACATCTCCATTCTGCAATGCAAGAACTTGTTGGTTTTCACTCTCGATAACCTTGTACAAAATCCTGTCCATGTACGGTCCAGCTTTGATATTATCAAATTCTATGGCAGAAGTTTGGATCGGAACACTTCCAAATACAAACATCATTACAAAAACTGCAACAATAATCGAGTTCAATGCACTTTGCGTTTTCATGATACTCTACTCCTCCAGAAATTTTTTCTGGCATGCAGCCTTTTAGATTCTCCGGAAATCCATCATCATTTGCTCGACCCACAGCTTTATTAATAAATACACAATTGTTAATAACTATGAAGGAGTATGACGTCATTGTCATTGGTTCGGGAGCAGGAATGAGCATTGCTTCTGGAGCATATGAACAAGGACTCAAAGTTGCTGTCGTCGAGAATGGTCCGATGGGAGGTACCTGTCTGAATCGTGGCTGCATCCCCACCAAGATTCTTACTTATGTAGCAGACATAATCACTCAGGCTAGACATCTCAAGGAACTCGGAGTTGAGGTTAAGATTGAGAAAATTGACTATCCATGGATCATGAAGAGAATGAGAGATGAGGTTGACGGCGATAGCACAAGGCAAGGAGAATCTGTTGATGCCGCGGAAGGTATTGATTGGTACAAAGGAACAGGAGCTTTCGTCGACGATTATACAATGGAGATTGACGGGGAGAGAATCAAAGCTCTGAACATCATAATTGCTGCAGGCTCCAGACCACTAATACCGGATATCAAGGGTCTAGACAAAGTAGAGTATGTGACAAATGATGGTGCATTGCACTTGATGGAGCAACCAAAGTCGATGCTGATCGTGGGGGGAGGTTACATCGCAACAGAATTCGGACACTTCTTCTCAGCAGTAGGAACAGATGTCACAATCATTGGAAGAAATCCGTATCTTGTGAAGAACGAAGATCCAGATGTTTCGGACATTCTCAAGCAGGAACTATCCAAGAGAATGAGTGTACATACAAATCACGAAGTGATAGAGGTCAGAGAAGAAGACGGTTTCAAAATCCTCACTGCAAAGGACAGAGAATCTGGAAAGAAAGTGGAATTCAAGGGAGAAGTTCTCCTCATTGCCGCAGGTAGGAGATCTAACGCAGACCTATTCACTCCCACAAAGACAGGAGTCAAGACTGACAAGAAAGGATGGGTCATTGTAGATGAACACTTCAGGACTTCAAAGAAGGGAATTTGGAGTTTTGGAGATGCCATCGGAAGGTATCAGTTCAGGCATGTCGCAAATGAAGAGTCTCAGATTGTCTGGTACAACTTTGTCCGGACATTGAATGCCCAACATGGTGGTGAAAAACAGGATCTGATGACAATGGACTATCACGCAGTTCCTAGTGCTGTCTTCTCTTATCCTCCTATTGCTACTGTCGGAATGACACTGAAGGAAGCAAAGGAATCTGACCACAAACTTTTGGTCGGTCAAGGAAACTATTCTATTGGTGCCAAGGGTTTTGCTATGGGAGACCCAGCATCGCTGAGTCGTGTAATTGTCGATGCTGATACTAGAAGGATTCTCGGTGCAACAATCATAGGCCCTTATTCACCAATCCTTATTCAAGAGATCATCAATCTCATGAATACTTCAGACGGAACATACCACCCTATGTTCCAAGCTATGCACATCCATCCTGCATTATCTGAGATCGTTCAAAGGACATTTGGTAGATTGGCACCAATCGATGGTGGACATCAACATAATCATTAATCATAGTGGGGGTCAATCTACTCATCCATGAGTAGCTCTCCTTGAGTAAGTACTTTTATCAGGTGATAGATTTTTTCAGAAAATCATGAAAGAATATGACCTCATTATAATTGGCACAGGGGTAGGTCTAAGACTTCTTGGGAAAGCAAACGACCAAGGATTCAACATTGCCATTATTGAACGTGGACCATCTGGAGGGACATGCTTGAATCGAGGTTGTATTCCCACAAAGATTCTCACCTATGTTGCAGATGTCATAATGGAGGTTGAACACCTCAGAGAACTTGGGGTTGAAACTACAATCGACAAGATAGACTATCCATGGATCATGCAAAGGATGCGCGAACGTGTCGAGAGCATGAGCAAAGGGCAAGAAGAATGGATGGCTTCAGAGGAAAAAATCGACTTCTATCATGGAACAGGGCATTTCATCAACGATTACGTCATTGAGGTCAAAGGAGAGATTCTGACTGCACCGAATATCATTATTGCTTCTGGTTCGAGACCCCTAATTCCAAACATCAAGGGTCTCGATGAAGTAGAGTATCTCACAAATGATGAAGCTCTACACTTGATGGAGAAGCCAAATTCACTAATCATAGTCGGAGGGGGATACGTAGCAACAGAATTTGGTCATTTCTTTTCAGCAGTTGGGACAGATGTCACAATCATTGGCAGGAATCCATATCTAGTAAAGAATGAGGACACCGATGTTTCGGAACTTCTTAGAGAAGAGCTATCAAAGAGAATTAATGTTCACGTGAATCATGAAGTGGTGGAAGTTTTTGAAAAAGAAGGATACAAAATTGTAAAAGCAGTTAATCGTGAAAATGGAGAAGAAATTCAATTTAAAGGAGAGTACCTCCTAATTGCTACGGGACGCAGATCCAACACGGACTTGCTTCATCCTGAAAAGTCAGGAGTTAGAGTTGACAAGAATGGATGGATCATTGTAGATGACTATTTCAGAACAAGTAAGGAGAATATCTGGTCTTTGGGAGATGCAATTAATCGGTATCAGTTCAGACATATCGCGAATGAAGAAAACAATGTTTTATGGCATAATATGATGCAGACACTCGATTCCAACAAAAATGACAGTACCCCAGAAATGAGGGAGCTGAGTTACCATGCAGTTCCTAGAGCAATATTCTCGTATCCACCAATCGCATCTGTTGGATTAACCTTGAGAGAAGCAAAGGAAAAAGGAATGAATCTTGAGGTTGCAGAGGTGGACTATTCATGGGTAGCAAAAGGATTTGCAATGGGAAATCCACCTAGTTTGTTCAGACTTATTGTTGATGGAGAAAGTCGAAAGATAATTGGAGCTACCATTGTTGGTCCTCACGCTCCAATCCTGATTCAAGAAATCATCAACCTGATGTACACTTCAGAAGGAACAGACAAGAAACTGATGGAAGCAGTCCACATTCATCCGTCACTATCTGAGCTTGTCCAACGTTCACTATATCGACTCAAGCCTCTTGAGAAAAGCAATGTAGAGAAGACTTGATCTCTACCATACCATGGGAGCGTATCCATCTTTAATTAAATCAGAGATCATCGAGCCCACATAGTCAACCGTAATACCCAGGCTCTCAATCTTTTCTGAAATCCCATCACGATCAGAGAGAAATTTACATGCCAAAGGTTGACCAACTTTAGCAAGTTCAGCGGCTGAAGCGGTTACATCAGTATCGCCCACAAGTAGGTTTTCAGACGGACCAAAGAAAACAACGCGAACATCTTCAATCCATCCATACTTGATTGTGTTCTTGGCATACATCAAAGCAGTTAGCACTTTCTCGCGGTCGCCTGATGCGATGATAATTAGTAATTTTGTGTTCAACCTGGTAATCTCCAATTTGGAAACAACTTTTTTCTTATTTTCCCTTACAAAAAGGTATCTAAATGACATTCTGAAATAGAATTATAATCCGAACAGCTCTTCAACAAATGTTTGTAGGTGTTATCATGGTACAAAGCTTTGTCACCGGTGGAAATGGTTTTGTTGGCTCCTACATTGTTAAACTGCTTGTTGAAGAGAATCATGATGTGACAATTCTAAAGAGAGCGATCTCAAATCTTGACCTCCTCGAAGGATTATCCTTCAAATCAACTATGGGCGATGTAACAGATTTGAAGAGCTTAGAGAATGGTGTCCCAGATGATACTGAGTGGTTCTTTCACAATGCAGCAATAATGAAAGATTGGGGAGGAAAATCACAGTTCTTTCCAGTGAATGTTGAGGGAACAAGAAATGTGTTAGAAGTCATTCGGCAAAAAGACATTCCTAAACTAATTCACACATCTTCAACTGCTGTTTATGGATTCCCAAATATCAACGTACCGTTAAAAGAAGATGCACCGTGGCAGCCAATGAACACATACCAACGATCAAAAGCTGCAGCTGAGAACCTAATCAAAGAGTATGAAGAAAATTATGGCATTAGCGCCACTATGATTAGAGGACCTACCATACTCGGAAAAGGAGACATGTTCACAGGTCCTCAACTCATTGAGCGGATTAAAAATGGGAATATGTTTACCCTTGGTGGAGGGAACAACAGACAGAGTTACGCTCATGGCGAAGATTTTGCCAAGTGCATAATTCTTGCTGCAGAGAGATTTGATATTGCTGCAGGAAACGCATACAATGTGACATCTTTTACCTGCACTTTCAGAGAGCTACTTGAAACAATAGCTGAAGAGGTCAATGCTTCAAAAGACTTCAGGAATATTCCATACGCTCCATCAGTAGCTTTGGGTTCTGCAGCTGCTGGCATCTATAGAGCGTTTCATAGAAAGAATTCTCCTCTCCTCACTCCATTCAGAGCAAAACTTTTTGGTTCGACATACATCATTGACAGTACAAAAGCGAGAGAGAACCTAGGATACGAACCAAAATGGGATCTTCAAACTACTGTCAAAGACATGGTGCAATGGGGCGGGACAATCAAGGCAAGATAAGGACGAATGACTATTCTGAAAGATTGGTTCAATAGGAACTATAGGTGTCTAGGCCAGTCAAAATTGAGAGAACATGTTTTTATCTTCATTTGATTACACATGCGTTTGTAATTTCCAGTGCTGGTCTGCACTGGAGGTGGTTGTATTATGTCAAAGAAATCTAAGAAATCCAAAAAATCCATGAAAAGTAGGCCTACAACTACAATAGCACTTGTAGTGATTCTGGTTGTATCAAATGCGGCTACGCTGTTCTACTTCATGTATATGGATGAATCAGTGCCACTATCTGACGTTCCAATGGGAATAGCGGATGTTGCAGGAGCAAGTGAAGACTACATTGGAAAAACTGTTACTTTAATCGGATACCTTGTCTTTGCAGGTGGAAACTATTTACTGGTTTCAAATCCACTTTTCTACTTTAACAACTCTCTTGATGTTGGCAACTATGTGGTATTAGGTCAGACCCTACCTCAAGACATGTCCCAAAGTGTAGGGAAGCAGATTGCAGTAACAGGAGTTCTTGAAATTGTAGATACGGATGATGGAACAATGGGAATGCCAGCGGATTCGTTTATTGATATCACTTTTGAAGTGACATATCCTGGAGTCTATACTGATACACAATTAGTTCCGTATGATGAATTTGATCTAATTCCCTTCGTCTTCGACGCAACTGCTGAGAAATACGCAGTCTTGTATAGTGGAGGAATTAAACCTGGCAAGGATTACTCTCGATATTGGAATGACATCATTTACCAGTATTTCATTTTGACTATGTTTGGATATGATCCAGATAATATCTACGTAGTCTACAAGGATGGAGTTGGAGAAGACACCTACACACCAGTTGATTATCCTGCAACACATGATTCACTAGATACACTTTTTGGAGATCTAAGTGCAGAAATGGGTAGAGCTGACACACTGTTCTTCTATACCACAAACCATGGTGGAGGTGGCGGAATTAGTGTATGGAATCCTATGGACCCAGGTGGGGCTCTGACTCACACTGAGGTATCTGATTGGTTAGATTTGATAGACTGCCGCAATATGATAATAGTCATGGAGCAATGTGTGTCTGGGAAGTTCATTAGCTATCTAAGCGCACCAAACCGAGTAATCATGACAGCATGCAAGGATGATGAAAGCTCATACAGTGCTGATACAGAAGGTAATTGGGATGAGTTCGTCTATCAATTCATGTGTGCACTTGTTGGCTTTCCATGGAATAGTGATGGTTCCACAGTAGATGCTGATTTCAATAACAATGGGTATGTCTCAATGCGAGAGGCTTTCATATGGGCGGCTGCAATGGATAGTCGACCTGAAACGCCTTGGTATAACGATAATGGAGACGGAGTTGGTTATAACGTTCTCCAGGTTGCTTTCGGGTCAGGACCTTGGCAGGGAGACAATGTTTACTTGAACGACCCACCCATACCTTAGAAGAAATGCGGGTAGAGAATTTCTAACAACTCTACCCTTCTTCTTTTTTTCACAGAATATCAATTAGAGCTCATCAAGTACTTCTTGAAGTTCTTTAACATCGCGAGAACTTTTTGGATCTACCAGCAGAGCAGCAGTTATGACCTTTTCATCACCCGGCATCAACCATGTCATATAATCAACGCTACCGAGTAACATTATCTCGCCCAAGTTTGCAGCTAATATTCGGGATTGGTCACTAGCCATCATAAAGCTGAATCCAGAGGTCTCTTTCTGGTCCTCATTTGATTTCAGCCACACTACGCTTTTTGTTGGAGTCACTGCAACAGGAACCATTCCCTTCCTGATAGACACATCATCGTCGTCCCATACTGTCAGGTAACTTCCTTCTGAGAGTTGATTGCTTAAATTGGGATCTATTAGAAATGTAGGCCAGAACTTCATAGGTGCGTTGGTCTTGTTGCATATTACCCATTGTATAAGAACAAGAGGACTATTAGATGATGTAAGATATCTAAGCTTGAAATCAACACCTCTAGAAAGTTTTTGCAGTTTCCCAACCCAATTCACTTCAACCCCTTTCCATAATCCAACTTCAATGGACGTTCCTGACATTTTTTCCGTGTTTGTTTTAGCCTTGCTAAAATCTTCACCCATCTCATCATCGAATACGATTGGTTGCACTCCACCGTAGTAATTGTCAAAGAAACCACCAGGTTTGGGGGCAGGAGTTGGGAAAGAGCTTTCTAAGAGTTCAACATTGTTTTTGTTTTTCAAGGAAATCAGACAGCCACCATAATCAGGAGACACGGTAAATTCGATTAATCCATTGTTGACATGAAATACCTTCAGATCTTGATCAATGTCCTCTAAGACCTCCACCCTACCTTTTGACCCCAACTGAACAATGTGTATAGGTTTCTTCACATCCCAGTCTGAGCTAAAATCTGCAAATCCACGATGAATCGCAAACTCGTCAATAACATTAGAACCAGGCTTCACTTTCAATTCAAAGGTGCTATCATGGGTGAATTGAAACTGACCTGAAACCACAGGTCCATCTTCCTTAGTTTCCAGTTCAATGTCAGTTGTTCTGATAGATGCAGTCCATCCTTCTGGAGCAATATATCGAAGTCGACCATTGAGAGGAACAAGAGTTGATTTCGTTAGACTGATGTTGCTTTCAACATCTTGTAGATGAGGAATGATTATTGGATTCGATTCCAGATTAACTAACTGCTTAAGTTCTTCATCTTTGAGGGATACAACTCTGTCCTCATAGTAACCTGCAACTCGTGAGCGCCAAATTCGTCTAACATGTTGCCAGCTCTGAGCTCCAAACACTAACCAGAGTTTAGATAGACGTCTAGTTTCGCCTGGTTCAAGTGTGACTAGCGGATAA
>VAPC010263391.1_pt1 | contig 12502 bp, 14 predicted proteins | sample 3395121 | NCBI WGS metagenome assembly VAPC01 (sample SAMN08290434, study PRJNA428436) | hydrothermal vent metagenome | isolation source: Deep-sea hydrothermal vent chimney | place: Indian Ocean: Southwest Indian Ridge | depth 1711 m m
GCCGGGTCTGAAGGCATTGCCAGTGCATCGAATATTGCAGTCTGTGCAAGGATCTCATCAGCAGAAACCAGGTTAAAAAGCACTTCTTCACAGACCTGAATAATAGGTGTAGTGGAGCCCTTCAAACATGTTCTGGCAGCATGGTGTTCGTGAATGAATACACGCCTGCCGTTGTATTTTCCTTTATCAGGATTAAGGCTGTCTTCGTCCACCCAGTATTCAGGTTTAAGGCTAAGACTAATATCGTCTATCGCCTTATCAATTATTGAGTCGTTACATACAGCACTGCGGCCTTGTCTGCCGCGCTTTCTTTCTTTTTGAAACTTTCTGCTTGTACAGGATATACCGTCCTTTGCGTCTTCAAGCATGCTGATGGCGCTTTCTTTAAGCCAGTACGCATCGCAGGCATCTCCAACGCCGTTTCCGTCTGAATCAAGCTGTTCAGGATTTGATATTTCAGGACAGTTGTCTTTATCATCGGGTATGCCGTCGTTATCAGCATCCGGAAGTCCATCGCAGTAACTTAAACCATTCAGGCTATCCAGATAAATCTGTTGTATTTCTTCTGAAGTTAATGCTCTGTTATAAACAACTACCTCATCTAAGGCACCTCTGTAATAGGAACCTATACCGTACTGATTTCTGGCTCCTATTGTCGCATTATCCAGGTCAGACCAGATTATTGGAGCAGTAGGTGTAACACTATAATCAAGACTGCCATTATAATAAGCATGGAGATTGTTATTTGAAGGATCCCACGTAAGACATGTATGGACCCAGGTATTTTTTTGCAAAAGAGTGCCGGAGCCAGGTGTTTTCCCGTATGATCCAATCTTTAAGGAACCGACATTGCCACCACCACCGTCAGTATGCAGTCCTATCATTTCATAACCGTCATTGTCTCCAAAGGCAATAATCGTATTGCAATCCAGATCCATAACCCATAAACATGTTGTCCAATCCTGCGATAAGTCCATATCGCCGACAACTCCGTCTATGGTCACATAATCATTCATTCCGTCAAACTCCAGAGCACCGCCAATTATACCGTCAACCCGTGTTGCTCCCTGAACAGTACCATCATTAAGACCTGCAGAGTCATAAGCTATGGCTCCTGTGCCTTCATCAAAATTCCAGCAGGAGACCATTTCTTCAGGAAGAGTATCGCAGGCATCTCCTATGCCGTCATTATCTAAATCAGTCTGTTGCGGGTTTGCTGTTTCAGGACAGTTGTCCTCATCATCAGGTATTCCGTCGTCATCAGCATCCGGAAGTGAATAACAGTATGTTAACCCTGCAAGGCTGTCCAGATAGTTCTGCTGTATATCATCAGCAGACAGAGCAATATTATATACTGCTATTTCATCCATAAAGCCGCCCCAGTACTGATATCCGCATGAACCGCCTATCAGAGTGTAAAATTCAATGTTTGCAACATCACCGGTATAAATATAAGGAGTGCCTTCTACTCCGTCAACATACATCCTGATTGTTGTGCCGTCATATGTTCCAACTACATGGTGCCATTCATTTTGGGAAAATGGTGCGACAGCAAAGTATTTTTCCATATGTCCAACATAAAAATGGATATTGCCGTTATAGAAATACATTCCGTATCCATTGTCATACCAGTGAGGAGCAGCATATGACGAATTGATCAGTACGTTATCCCAGTCTTCAAGGTTTTCTCCATATAACCATGCTTCAACTGTGACTTCTCCAGTAAATTCCAGACTGCCGTTGTAAGGAATTACAACAACATTGTTGCTTTGCCATGTTCCGTTGAGAAAATCCAGGCCGCCGCCAAGCTTACCTTCTGCCCAGTTTGTCTGGTGAATGGTTCCGTCATTATCACCGACAAAGTCATAGGCTGTATCTCCTGTGCCTTCATCAAATTTCCAGCAGGAGACCATCCCTTCAGGAAAGATGTCTGCAAATACAGTGGATGCAGTAAAAAGACATGTAAGGGCTATTAATAGAAGTACTATTTTTTTCATGGCCTGTTTCCTCCCATTTTGCAGTGTTAAAATTTTAGATTTTATTAGTTTACATATGTCTAACATTATATACATTTGTCTTACTTCTTAATTAAACTATACACAATAAAAATGCATTTGTCAACTGTTTTGACATAAATAATATAAATGTAGTAATAAAAAACAATTATTATGAAAATATATATAATAATTAAGTAGTTACGGAAGATGTAATTTGGTATTTTACTTAAAAAGTCTCAGCTTTAGTTATTAAGGAGTGAAATATATGGCCTGGTCCTGTGTGCCGGCCCAATATAAGACTGCAGCAGGCGTGTTTTTATTCTGGAACCTGAACTGTATGTTCTTTCTTGACATTAGAGAACTTCTGTGATAAAAATAATTAGAATGTTTAAATTGTAAGACATGTGGGTATTTGATCTTGGAAGAAAAAAAGAAAAAAAAGAAGAAACAAAAGGAAAGCAGGTTTAGCACATCCTTTACAATGAGGTTTGATGTCTTTACCCTTAAGATGCTTGAAAGGATAGCTTACGAGGAGGACAAGACCAGGCCTGAAGTAATACGTGCTGCGGTAAAGTTTCTTTATCTGAAGAAATACGATATGAAAGAGCTTGAAAAGTTAAGGAAGAAGTATAGACGTGATCTTTCAATTGATATATGAATTACAATAGTATTTTTGTTATTTTTAAGCTATTCCTCCTGCATTAAATTCTTCAACTTTTCTGTGCATATAAATAATTTCATAGTATATCAGGATACCTTTTCCCTTTCATTGATTTGAAAAACAGGCTTCTGCTATACTCAGACCCATGATCGTAATACCTGCTATAGACCTTAAAGACGGTAAATGTGTCAGGCTTCTTCAGGGGAAAAAGGATGCTGTTACAGTCTACTCCGATGATCCTGTATCAATGGCTAAACACTGGGCTGGCCTGGGAGCTGAACTTATACATATAGTGGATCTTGACGGTGCTTTTACAGGGAAACAACAAAACTTTGATGTTATAGTTTCCATAAGAAATGAAATTAGTATCCCTGTACAGCTTGGAGGCGGTGTAAGGGATATGGAAAGGATAGATAAACTTATACAACTGGGGGTGAACAGGGTAATAATAGGGACTTCTGCTGTTGAAAATCCGGATATGTTTAAAAAAGCATGTAGGGAATTCCCCGGTAAGATAATGGCTGGAATAGATGCCAGAGATGGAAAAGTTGCTGTTAAAGGATGGGTTGAAGTTACCGGGTTGGATGCAATTGAATTTGCTAAAAATATTGAATCTCTTGGCGCAGCCGGGATTATTTATACGGATATATCAAGAGACGGTATGCTTACAGGTCCTAATATAGATGCTATGGCTCAAATGGTCAATGCTGTTAATATACCTGTTATTGCTTCTGGCGGAGTGTCAAAAATTGACGACCTGAAAAATCTCATGCAGATAAAAAATCTCTGGGGAGCGATCACGGGAAAAGCACTATATTCCGGTTCCCTCGATTTAAAAGAAGCTATAAAGACAGTGAATTGTGAAGCGTGAAACGTGAATCGTAAAATGAAAATTAAGAATTTTAAAGATCTGGATATATGGAAGTTAGGAAAAGAGATTGTACTAGATGTGTATAAAACCACTAAAGAATTTCCTAAGGAGGAATTATACGGATTAACCAGCTAGATGAGAAGGTCGGATGTTTCCATTCCATCAAATATTGCTGAAGGCTTCAACAGGCGTCATAATAAAGAATATGCCCAATTTCTTTTTATAGCCCTTGGTTCTTGTGCTGAATTAGAGACACAGATTGAAGTCAGTTGTGATCTGGGATATATTAAAGAAGAATTGCAAATTATAATTTTAGAAAAAATAGACCATGAGTCAAGAGTGATAAGAAGTCTTATTAAAAAACTATAAAGTTTGACAAAGACCAAGATACGTTTCACGAGATACGTTTTTAATATGAAAATTAATCAGGGACGAGATACGCTTCACTAGACACGTAATACGGTACTAAAATGTTAGCTAAAAGAATAATTCCATGCCTGGACGTTAAAGATGGAAGAGTTGTCAAAGGAGTTAACTTTCAAAACCTCACTGACGCAGGAGACCCTGTTGAAAACGCAAAGTTTTATGATGAGCAGGGTGCTGATGAACTTGTATTCCTTGATGTGACTGCTTCCCACGAAAAAAGAAAGATAATACTCGATGTTGTGGCTCGTACGGCTGATGATGTTTTTATGCCTTTGACAGTCGGGGGAGGAATAAAAAATCTGGATGACATACGTGATCTTCTCAATGCAGGCTGTGACAAAGTATCCATTAATACTACAGCAGTTAGGAGCCCTTACTTTATAAAGGAGGCATCAGAAAGATTTGGAAGCCAGTGTATTGTTGTTGCTGTTGACGCAAAACTGGTAAGGCAGGGAATGACTTATGAGTCAGAAGAAACCTGGTTTAATGATAAAGCCTTAAGCGATGTACGGCTTAAACTTCCTGATAACGGTGAACCTGTCTGGGCCATATCAACACATGGAGGAAGAAAGATGAGAAGTATTGATGCGATGAAATGGTCCAGGAAGATGGAAGAACTGGGTGCCGGTGAAATACTCCTGACAAGCATGGACAGGGACGGGACAAAGGACGGTTATGATATTGTATTGACACGCAGGGTATCAGAGGCGGTTTCAATACCTGTAGTCGCATCAGGTGGTGTTGGTACTCTTGAGCATCTGCGTGAAGGACTTGTCGAGGGCAAGGCGGATGCAGCTCTTGCTGCTTCGATCTTTCACTACAGAGAATATTCTATAAAAGAAGCAAAAGAGTATCTTAGATCTAAAGGTGTGCCTGTAAGACTTTGAAAGACCGTGAAGCGTGAATTGTGAATCGTGAAGCGTAAGTCGTGAATTGTGAAGCGTGAAACGAGATACAAGATACTAGATACGAGATATTTTACGCTTTGCTCAGTACGGTCTTGACCTGTTTTTTCTCTATCCTGTACTGATCAATAAATTCATTGCCTGCAGGACGCGCCTTTAAATATGAACATTCACTTTTGTTTGAACTGGTTAGATCAGGTCGGCATACCTTTACATCAGCTTCAGGAAGATGTTTTGCATCCGAATACCTTGCACATAAAGAAGCAGCAGCTTCTATAGTATCAAAAGTAGCCTTACCCCTGATAATAGTTGTCGGGCTTCCGTAACCTTCTACTTGCAATATGTAATCTTCATGCTCTGCCATGGACAAAAGAGTTTCATTTTCGTTTTTATCTCTGCCTACAATGATCTTGCATTCCTTATTGGTTCTAAAATGTCGGCCCACTTTTAAGAGATTTATATCCTTAAATTCCGGGTCCCTAGTATGAGAAAGCAGGTCTTTCAGTCTAAATGAGTAATTTGGTTCTGTAAGCAGACAGCCCCCTGCCGGTGCAGGATAATCCGTAAGCCCAAACTCTCTGGCAAGAGCTATCTGAGGTTTTCTTGAACGGCCGTTAAAAGAATAGAGAATATCCCTGTTAACGATCCCTTTCTGTTCAGGTATTGTAATATCAAGAAGCTTTGCACTCAAAGGTCTTAATACAAGCCCTTTAAGATCTGCCTCCTTGTCAATCATTGGAAAAAGACTTTTCCTCTGGCTCATTGGTCTTTGCCCCAGAACCTCTCCTGTGATTATAAAATCTGCACCGGACATATACATTAATTCCCGGGCTTCTTTTAACATAAGAATCCGACAGTCAATACAGGGGTTCATATTTTTACCGTGTCCGTACTTGGGGTTTTTAACAATAGCGATGAATTTTTCTGAAAGATGGGAGAGTTTTACTTTAAAACCGAATTTTTCTGCTGATGAAAACGGGTCTTTGGAACATGAAGACCTGTCGCTTATGTCACAGCCAAAGTGATTTAAAAAAGTTATGGCTGTAACTTCAATGCTCTGCTTTAGTATGGCAAGTATTGCAAGGGTACTGTCAAGACCGCCTGAGAAAAGTGCAATTGCTTTTGACATAATATAAAAGTAACGGGAAACTGATATTTGTTCCTCACACCTGATTACATAGATTATTTTTTTAGATTACACAGATAATGATATATTTTACAACATTTTTTTAATCTGTGTAATTTGCGTTTCTCCGGTTTTTTTCATATTTGAGATATCTTCCCGCCATTCTTTAATGATCGTATTTATAATTTTGAATTTACATTTTAAAATCGAATGTGTAAACTAAATAATGCCCAAGGCAGTTGCCATAATCCCTGCACGTTTTAACTCAACACGTTTCCCCGGAAAGCCTCTCGCAGTACTTAAAGGAAAACCTTTAATTCAGCTTGTTCACGAGCAGGTTGCATTCGCTGACACTGTTAGCGATATTTTTGTGGCTACTGACAATATAAGAATTTTTGATACTGTAACAGGTTTCGGTGGTAAAGCGGTGATGACATCTCCTGATCATTTAAGCGGTACAGACAGGGTAGCCGAGGTAGCAAAGGATATAGATTGCGATATAGTTGTTAATATACAGGGTGATGAGCCGTTTATAAAGCCGGAAATGGTTGATGATGTAGTCAATCTTTTATATGATGATAACAGGGCTTCAATAGGTACGCTTGTAAAAAGGACGGCGGACGTTAAGGAAATATTATCTCCGGATGTTGTTAAGGTTGTTATAGACAATGAAGGTTTTGCCATGTATTTTTCAAGGTCGCCTATACCATACTATAGGGATGAATGGAAGGGTTTGGGAAGCATTACTTTTACTACAGAGCATGTTGAGATTTTCAAGCATATCGGGATATACAGCTTCAGAAAAGATACGCTTATGAATTTTTCGAATATGGGACAGTTCAAGCTGGAGATGAGCGAAAAGCTTGAACAGTTGAGGGCGCTTGCTTCAGGAATAAAAGTGAAGGTAAAAGAGACCCCTTTTGATACTTTTGGTATAGATACTATTGAGGATTTAAGAAAGGCTGAAGAATGGCTCAATATATCTTTGTAACAGGCGGTGTTGTTTCTTCTCTGGGAAAGGGTATCGCTTCCTCTGCAATAGGAACGTTGCTTGAAGCAAGGGGGCTTAAAGTTACTCTGCAGAAATTAGATCCTTATATCAATGTTGACCCTGGAACCCTGAGTCCTTTTCAGCACGGAGAGGTTTTTGTTACTGATGACGGAGCTGAAACAGACCTTGACCTGGGGCACTATGAAAGATTTTGTTCCATACGTATTTCCAAAGACAATAATTATACAACCGGTAAGATTTATTATAGTGTAATTCTTAAGGAGAGAAAGGGTGATTACCTTGGAGAAACAGTACAGGTCGTTCCCCATATAACTGATGAGATAAGACGTGCCATTAAATCAGTTTCTGACGGTTATGATATTGTCATGGTTGAGATCGGCGGCACTATAGGTGATATCGAAAGCCTTCCTTTTTTAGAGGCAATAAGACAGATGAGATATGATGTTGGCAGGGAGAATGTGCTTTATGTCCACCTGACTCTTATACCTTATATAAGAACATCTGGAGAACTCAAGACCAAGCCGACTCAGCATAGCGTAAGGGAATTAAGGGCGATCGGTATTCAGCCGGATGTGCTGATATGCCGTACTGACAGGGCTTTGTCACAGTCTCTCAAAAAGAAAATAGCTCTGCACTGTAACATGGATATTGATGCAGTTATTACGGCAAGTGATGTGGAATCAATATATGAAGTTCCGCTCAAATTAAGGGAGGAGGGGCTCGATAACCTGATCGTAAGGAAACTTCAGCTAAAGACAGAAGAACCTAATTTGCAGAAATGGATAGATGTAGTAAAGAAGGTCAAAGATCCTGAAGATCAGGTAACTATTGCCCTGATTGGAAAGTATGTGGGATTGAAGGACTCTTATAAGAGTCTGAATGAGGCGCTTATACACGGTGGTATAGCTAACAATGTCAGGGTTAATATTCTCTGGGTTGATTCAGAGGAAATAGAAAGAACAGGCACTGAGAAATTGCTTTCTGATGTTGACGGTATCCTTGTTCCCGGAGGCTTTGGAGAGAGAGGTATTGAGGGTAAGATAGAAGCAATACGTTTTACAAGAGAAAAGAAGATTCCGTTTCTGGGTATATGCCTTGGTATGCAGTGTGCTGTTATTGAGTTTGCACGTAATGTATGTAATATGGAGAAAGCTAACAGTTCTGAGTTTGACCAGAACACGCCTTATCCTGTTATTTATTTAATCGAGGAATGGTTTAATTACAGGACTGAAACAGTTGAAAAAAGAGATATATCTTCCAGCAAGGGAGGAACGATGAGACTCGGGGCATACCCTTGCGAACTAATAAAAGGCTCTTTTGCACATAAAGCCTATGGCACAGAGGAAATTTCAGAGAGACACAGACATAGATATGAGTTTAATAATGCCTTCAGAGAAGTTCTGGAGAAGAACGGATTAAAGATAAGCGGTGTTAGTCCTGACAAAGAACTTGTTGAAATAGTTGAGATTGAAGATCATCCATGGTTTTTCGGATGCCAGTTCCATCCTGAATTTAAGTCAAGGCCTATAGAACCACACCCAGTTTTCAGTTCTTTTATTAAAGCAGCGTATAAGGAAAAAAAGCTTCTCTTTAATCATTCATCTATTGAAAAACCAACATAGAACATGCTGTTGTGAGAGCATTTTCTGTTTCTGCTTATTATTGGAGGATCAATGAGTGCAATCGTGGAAATCCGTGCAAGAGAAATCCTGGATAGCAGGGGGAATCCTACTCTTGAAGCTGATGTAATTCTAAACAGCGGAGCACACGGAAGGGCTGCCGTGCCTTCAGGTGCATCAACAGGACAGAAGGAGGCTCTGGAATTAAGGGATTCTGACAATCGTTATCTGGGCAAGGGAGTGCAAAAGGCAGTACGAAATGTAGTTGAGGAAATAGCACCCCGCCTTAAAGGTCTTGAAGCAAGTGAACAGTCGCATATAGATAATTTTATGATCGAGCTTGATGGCACTGAAAACAAGGCTAAACTTGGTGCCAATGCTATTCTGGGTGTTTCTCTTGCTGTTGCCAAGGCTGCAGCCATGGAAGCGGACATGCCCCTTTACAGGTATATAGGCGGTGTAGATGCAAAAGAACTGCCTGTTCCAATGATGAATATTTTAAACGGTGGTTCTCATGCTGATAACAATCTGGATATTCAGGAATTTATGATAATGCCTGTCAGTTCAGGCAGTTTCAAAGAAGCTCTTAGAGCCGGTGCTGAGATCTTTCATAGCCTTAAAAGTGTTCTCAAGTCTAAAGGCCTTAGTATATCAGTAGGAGACGAGGGTGGATTTGCTCCTTCCCTGAAATCGAATGAAGAGGCTCTTGCTTTAATAATTGAGAGTATAAATAAGGCTGGTTATAAGGAGGGAAAGGATGTTTATCTTGCCCTTGATGTTGCATCGTCCGAACTGTATGAGAAAGGTAAATATTCCCTGGATGGTAATTATATCAGCTCTGATGAAATGATCACTTACTATGGAGAACTTATTGATAAATATCCCATTCTTTCTATTGAAGACGGCCTTGCTGAAGATGACTGGGATGGATGGCGGGCTATGACCGAAAAACTGGCCGGCAGGGTACAGCTCGTTGGTGATGATATATTTGTTACTAACCCGGCAATCTTCAAAGAAGGGATTAAACAGAGAATTGCAAATTCTATCTTAATTAAGCTTAATCAGATCGGCACATTAACTGAGACCCTTAGCACTGTCAATCTTGCAAAGGAATCGGGATATACAGCGGTAGTATCGCACAGATCAGGTGAAACAGAAGATACAACAATTGCCGACCTTGCTGTTGCATGTAATACAGGACTGATCAAGACAGGTTCTTTATCGAGAACTGACAGGGTTGCAAAGTATAACAGGCTGCTAAGGATTGAGGAGGAACTGGGAGATATGGCGGTCTATAAGGGAAAAGATGTGTTTTACAATTTAAAAATATAAAGTGATGAAATCCTGAATTCAAATTTCGAAATTCTAAATCCATCCTCCGTAGCTATGCTACTGCGTAGGACGGGCAAATTTTAATAACCAAAATTCAAAATAAAAACTAACAGTCCTTATGAAAATTGAGAAATTAGAATTTAGACAATGTTTAGAAATTAGAATTTAGATATTAGGATTTGCAAAATTATGCGTAACAGACGTAGAAAAGACGTTGAGACCAAAAAAAGAAGAAAAAGGACAGTCTTATTTACTTTAGGAACTTTAGTTATTGTCTATCTTTTCCTTACCCTGATCTTCGGCGAAAACGGCCTGCTTAGATATATTAAGATGAGGTCGATCAAAACTGACAGAAGGACGGATATAGTAAGGCTTAAAAAGCAGAACAAAGAAACGAAAAAACAGATAGAAGCCCTTAGCAAAAACCTGAACCTTGTAGAGGAGCTTGCCAGAAAGCAGGGGTTAGCAAAGGATGGAGAGATTATTTTTAAGTTCAAGGATGATCAGTAAACCTGGGGAAAAACAAGTTATTTAGTTATTGACTTAAGGACTCGGTAGTTCATTGAATGACGGAGCAACTTAAAAACTTCCTGGAAAATTAGAATTTATGCATATACAGCATGGAGGAAACTTATGTACGAGCTAATGATAGAGTCGCAATTTTCTGCAGCACATCAGCTAAGGGGATATAAAGGTAAATGTGAAAACCTGCACGGACATAACTGGAGGGTTCAGGTTGTAATAACTGCCGATAAACTGAACGAAATAGGTTTGGCTATAGATTTTCATGAATTAAAAAAAATTACAAATGAGTTCCTCTCGACACTTGATCATAAAGTCTTAAACGAAGTTTTTCCCTTTACAGAGATCAATCCTTCCTCGGAAAATATTGCAAAGTGGCTTTTCGATTCCTTCAAAAAAAAACTAACTGCTGAAAATATTAATATGCTTTCTACAACAGTTTGGGAATCTGAGACAGCTTCAGCTACATATTACGAGTGAGCGGGTGAGCGGGGTCAGACTGGACTATTGATATTCGCCTTTGGACAGGAAGAACGCTCCCCGGAATATGTCGGTTGTCTCAAACGTGGTCTGCACCTTTTTTCACCTCCTTTTCAAAAACTCTGTCAAGCGGAAAATGTAAAAACTTTTCAAACCCCTTGACTTGTTATTATAATACAAGCATACTTGTTATTATGTAAGTAAAATATTTCATGGAAAGAGGAGATGCAAAAAACGTGAGCTATAATTCACTAATGGGAAGAACACTCACTAAGCCAAGACCTAAGCTGGGGGCACACATTGCAGCCCTCCGGACTAATGCAGGACTCAGCCAGGAGGAGCTGGCCCAACGGGTCGGCGTCCTCCAGCAGACAATCGCATTTTGGGAGCAGAGCGATAAACCGCCGCGCTCAGAAGTATTGCTTGAACTTGCTACTGCGCTGGGGGTAACTGTAGAATCTCTGCTTAATGAAAGCAATGCTAAAATGGTAAAGAGAAAGGGCGGGCCGAATGGGAAGCTGCAAAAGGTATTTGAAGAGGCATCAAGCCTGCCGCGACGCCAGCAGGAAAAAATCACAGAGTTCGTTTCCGCCTTCATTAATCAATATAAACAAAATCGTCAGCATTCTTAGCTGACTTTTGAATGATTAATATTTAATCAGCGCTATGATTGCCAAAACTCTAATATAAAGGAGCCAGTTATGCCGCAAATCACTTTAGACTTATCATTTGAAAAGATTGTGGATACTGTAAAAAGATTAAGTGAGGAAGATCAGGAACGGTTGTTTTTTACCATTAATGAAGACTATGCCGGGGCTTTGGGGAAAATGAGGGACGAAGCACGAAAAGAACACCAGGCCGGGAATAGCACTCCTCTTGAGGGCCTGGACAGGGAATGAGTTATCAGGTCTTTCTTTCCAAGAAGGCTAAAAAGCAGTATAAAATCTTTGATCAGCATATCCAGAAGAAAATCAAACATAACCTGCAGCAATTAGAAGTAAAACCTTATGAAAGCTTTTCTCTCTCTGGCAAATACTCTGATTTACGATATATAAAAACAACTTATAAAGGCGTTGATTATCGAGCGGTTTATGATATATCGGAAGATAAGAATTTGGTGCTGGTTATATTCTTGGGTACTCGAGAGAATTTTTATAAGGAACTGAGACGGTATTTGGGATAGGTTTTCTTCGGATGGAATCATATACCACTAGGAAAATAACTTACTGGACAACCTTTTTCATAGGGGATTCTATGTCTTTCTGATTATTAATTTTATGAAATTTAAAAGTTGCAACCGTTGCTTTATAAAAAAAGTAGATAAAAATCATTGAAATAATTATTTCAGGCAAATTCAAAGAGCCCGCCACAGCAACTTTTAGAATCTTAGCAATTAAAATATAAAGTAAAATACCGATAACAGCTATTCTATTTTTCTTAAACATACCTATGTCACCGGTCATGAGAAAATGTACCAAACGTGGTCACGAAAAATGTACCACCCATAGGAGGCATTCCTCGCAAGAAACATAGTACCATCATCCTGACGAA
>VAPC010007625.1_pt1 | contig 12496 bp, 12 predicted proteins | sample 3395121 | NCBI WGS metagenome assembly VAPC01 (sample SAMN08290434, study PRJNA428436) | hydrothermal vent metagenome | isolation source: Deep-sea hydrothermal vent chimney | place: Indian Ocean: Southwest Indian Ridge | depth 1711 m m
ATGGCAAAATGTATTTGTTCCCCACATGCAAACTGACGTTTTAAGGGCATTGCTAACTGACCCGGTGCCATGGGCTGATCACAAACTTATTTTAAAAGAATTGCAAACCAGGTAAAAATCACAAAAAAAGAAGGGCGTTTGCCATGCCTTGCGCTGAAATTCGCGTTACTTGATGAATAGTTCGCTTCTGCCAGCTAATTACTCTTAATTGTTTGCCAAACTGAAAGATTGAAAAAGTGATACACAGAATATATGTCTTTTGCTGAGCGGAAAAAATAAAATAAAACACATAATGGAGGTGGTAGATGACCTCATTGAACAGAGCACAGAAAGGTCTATCATTACTAAAGGATGCGATATTGGAATATCTGATTAAACACCCTGATGGTGTCACAAATGCCAAAATAGTCAAAGACTTACATTTACAATCAGATTTCGAGGGGAAACATAACAATTATCTTGCTTGGTCAATTATAGGTTTTTTGCTCAGAGAAGGAAGGGTAAGATATGAAGGCGAAAGAAAGGCAGGAAAATATTTTTTAAATAATTCTTTAACGACAGAATAAAAAGGATGAAGTCATGACAAAAAATGATGCTGTTATAGAACTCCTTTTACATAAAGGGTCTCTTATCACAAATAGCAACAATTATCGGAAGTATGTCGGGAATTTACTTAAAGAATTAGATATAAATGATCCTGTTGAAGCTTGTGTATTGGGAGCTGTTGATGGAATGATTTATGACATTGCCCGTGCTTTGGATTTCACAAAACAAAAAGGCCAAATTAGCAATTGGTCAAGCTATGAAAAACGTAGAGAATTAATCCATAATTTATGGAAAAAATGATGGATTTTTTTAAATAGGTAATCAAAAATTTGGCTCAATGCATTGCTCCGCATGCGTACCAGCGGTGTTCTTTTGCATTTGTAATATTTTTTGAACTCAAAATATTATTTTGCATGTAAATGTCATACTCGGTACGCAGCGGAGAATTTTACGTCATGCTTTATTTCTCTTGTCAATCCTTAATACTTCAATCCCTCTGAATAATTGACTCGTAGGTGTACTAAACAAGCCTTAGAACGGTCAGGCCATAGCGTCTGCGTAATGTACCAAAATGTAACTGAAAATATCCTAAAATTATAGAGTGCCATAACACATTGAGAATGAAGCTTTTCTTTAAAAAATGCAGGCAGAAGGCCAAGTTAAAAATCTGATAAAGATCAAGATTTCGTCTTAATGGAGCAAGCGCCCAGACTCTTTTTTCAGAAGTTGATTCTCAGCAAAATCCCTGTCCGGGGAGCAATAACCAGTTGACAGGCAATAAGCAAAACAGTGGATTACACTCAGTTTATGCTATATTTGATATAATCAAATAAGTGAATGGTTTGTTAAGAAAGATGGAACAATATCCCTTACTTAAAAACGCACCCATAACAGAAGCAGTCATTAATATTAGGGCAAAACTATCAGATGACTTTGACGCTACCAATCTAGCTTCCCTAAGTGGCTTATCAAAAGATGATTATCCCCAAAAACAAGAAGTAAAAAAATTTGAAGGGCGTTTTGAATTCGCTAAGGGAAAAACATTTGAGCCTACGACTGAGGAAATTGTAGGATACCGTTTTGAATCTAAGGACAAACAGCAAGTTGTTCAAGTTTTAAAGGAAGAATTTGTTTTTAGTAAATTGAAGCCATATGAATCATGGGAGGGGCTTCGCGATCAAGCAAGAGGATTATGGGAATCATATAAAGAAGTTACATCAGCAGAACTTATTACAAGAGTCGCATTGCGCTACATAAATAACTTAAATTTACCAACAAAAGATGCACCTTGGAAATTTGTTGATTATTTAACTGCACCGCCGTCAGTCCCAGATGAACTTCCTCAAGCAATAAATAATTATTTTACGCGCATAGTGCTTCCTGTGCCGGAGTTTAAAGCACAGGCAATTATTGTTCAAGCTCTTGAACCTGTTAAGAAGCCAGAATTTGTGCCCGTGATATTGGACATTGATGTATTTAGATTTGATCCCAATGGCATTAGAGAGGATATTTGGGATATACTAGAATCATTAAGGGTTTTAAAAAATAGAATTTTCTTTAATAGCATTACAAAGAAACTGGAGGCATTTTATAATGAGTAATGCAACTTTATGTGCAGACATGGATGGCATTATAGGATTTGCTATGAGAGGATTTGGGCCTGAATCACGCAAGACTGAAGAACTTTTTTCGCAAGCAATAGATGAATTCGAAAATAAAGTTACAAGTCGTGTAAACGAAAATATCAGTTCACTTGATGAAGTATATCAGAAATGTTCTGTAGAGAATTGGGATGGGTATGGCGCGTCTTCTATAACGCCAGATGCTTACTGGGAGGCGAGGAGCTTTATAGAGGATCTGCCATCATGGTTGCCAAGACCAGATATTTCGGGAGGTCCAAATGGTGAAATAGTGTTTGAGTGGTATGAAAATCCTAGCAGATTATTTGCTGTTAGTGTATCTGGGGGAAATCAATTAATTTATGCAGGCCTATATGGGCCAAATAGTATACGTGGGGCTAAAGTTTTTGCTAACTCCATACCCAAGGTAGTAATAGACCATATTCAAGAGGTAGATTAAAGGGATCCACGTACTTTGTCACCAATTTCCTCTTCAGAGAATTTATCGCGCTTTATTCTAGAACACCACACAAGAAAAGACGGTTCTGTAAGGTGGCAAGTATTTAAACCGCCCGCAGATCTTAGATTGTCTGTTTTCAGAACATCTGATGTTGCTGAGGCAGACATTTGGGATATAGGCTTAAGGATGGTTGCTGAACCTCAAGATAAGATTCTAGTAGGCAAGGCAGACCTTATTGCGTTAGTTGTAAGAAATCACGGATTGGATGTCGTCAGTCAAGAACCACCAGAACGACACGCAGATATTATCAATTGGCCTGCAAGAGAAGAAGAGCGTAGTGAAATTGCTATGAAACTAGCAAGAGACGCGCATTTCACCAGAAACGATAATTAATCCCCCCCTTTTTTTATTCTCCGGAATTAGGTAGACATTTATCTGATTTCATGCTATTGAAAAGATAAGGACTTTCCTTTAAATATATAACCAAAACAAAGGAGGTTATTATGAAGCTTATACTTCTAATAAGCATGGTTATCCTGGTAATAATGGCTGGTTACGGCTATACCCAGATGCAGGGACATATGATGGGCAGTGAAGCTCCGCAGCGGGCTGGGGGTTATTATCCCTGCGGCCAGATGATGGGTTCCGGCATGGGGATGATGGGACCTGGATACGGGGGCCGCATGATGGGTTCCGGCATGGGAATGATGGGACCTGGATACGGGGGCCGCATGATGGGTTCCGGCGATGAAGAATCGCGCAGGAAGTTCCTTGACGATACCGTTGATACCAGGAGAGAGATGCATAACAGGAAATTTGATTATTTTGAAGCTTCCCGTAATCCGGACACTAAACCTGAAACAATATTAAAGCTCAAGAAAGAGATGCGCGCGCTTCAGATCAGGATGCTGGAGAAAGCGCCGTTATAATGAACATATAATAAACATTCCTCCGGTTTTGCCTTAACTGCGCAGGGATAAACAGACTTTTGCGTGCTCCCCGCGTTTTCAGGTGTTATACCGCTCGTGCGCTTTACGTTGCAATTTCGCTCGATCATATTGTAATATTTCCCTGAATAATACGGTTCATACTGGATTTTCCACCAGGTACCGCACCCTGATGCTTCATATTGATTTTGATGGTGAATTTAGTGTATATAAAAAATACCGCATGTATAATATGTCCTGAGAACAGGGGAAAAAGCAGTGGATAAGTCAAGCGAATCAAAATTTCAAACACGGGAAGAATATGAAAAATGGAAAGCCGATAGAATCAGCGGTAAGACGGCAAAATCACAAAAGCAAATTGAAGAGGAAAACGCCGGCGAAATCAATATCCATTATCATTTAATTTCATATTTTATGCAGTTTCTTGCTGTTTGCGCTTTTTTTACCGGTGTTGCATTTCTTCTGTCTCTGATTGTACATCTGTTCGGTGACGTTTCTTCGAATACATTTGTGAGAGCCGCATTAAACGTCAAAGATTCCGTATCTTCACTTCTCGGCATTGTCGTTCCGTCAAAAATAATGGAAAAGGAAATAACAGGGTGGATTGTAGTTACCATCGCTTTTTCTCTGGGCTATATGTTCATGGGCCAAAAATGGAGTTTTAAGACAAAAGCCACCCTGGTAACCATGAAAAAAGATTACGATAATACGAAGGGAAAGATGAAGCTTTCAGATAAAGCGGCGGTTCTCTCTCCTATGGAGAACAAATTTGAGACTGTTAATGTTTCAAATAAAAAAGAGAGGGAGGCGCTGCTGGCGCTGTTTGCCAAGACAAAGAAAAAGATCGATGAAGCCAGCAGGGACCTCACATTTCTTGCAATTAATATTGTAGACCCGGACGGCATAAAACAGAATGAAGAAAGCGGGATAGTAGAGCGCGATTTTTTGGAATATAAAAAATATGTAGATAATAAGATAAGGGCAAACGGTGCCCTGAAATCAGCCTGGACCGCTGACGGAGCTATGATCTGTTTCTCATCAGTTGATACCGCAGTAAGAACAGCGGTAGAGATAATTTCGGGACTGGAAGGTTTTAATAAAAACATTAAGTCAATAAAGAAGGATTTTAGAGTATGCTGCGGCATAAATTCCGGGGCTGCGTATTATGATGACTCCATACCAATGGAAGAAATGAGTGACCGGGTGATCGATGTCGCCGGGCATTTGCAGAAATACGCTTTACCCAACAGTATCTGGATGTCGGAAGCGGCCATCGAACTCATGCGGGACAGTGAGGGGTTTATTCCGGCTGATAAGGTTGTCGACGGGTATCAGGTGTACGAGTGGAAATCCGGAGACGAGTCGTTTCCTGTAAACCCGTGCGCAACTTGACGGAATCTGTTCCCTGCTGTTTTTTACTGCGTTCCTATCTGTTTTTTGATGCGGGCAACAATATTGTAACGCACGATCTTATTGTCAAGCCCCACTCTTGAAATGCCGAGCACCTTTGAAGCCCTGAGCTTATTCCCTCCAGTTTTCTTGAGTGCCTCGTTGATGCAGCGGATTTCCAGCTCACGCACCCTGTTAGGCAGAGATTGTGACGGATGCAGATTAAGGTCCTGAAGACCCTGCCGCCAGCGCTGTATGTTATGAGAACAGTTCCTGAGGGTTATTTGTTCTCCTTCGGGAGTAAGGGCCAAAAGACGTTCGATTTCGTGATGAAGCTGACGCACATTGCCCGGCCACGGATATGCTTCAAACAGGTTTAGTACATCGGAAGAAAAGCCGGTAACTTTCTTGTCAAAGTGCCGGCTTACTTTATCAAGAAAATACATGGTTAAAGGAATTATATCTTCCGGTCTCTTCCTTAATGGGGGCAGGTAGACATCTACTGAAAAGAGCCGGAAAAAGAGGTCGTTCCTGAAACGGCCTTCTGATACTCTCTTGTGCAGGTCTCTGTTCGTTGCACTGATAATGCGAAGGCTGTAGCGGATTACCCTGTTGTTACCCAGCCTGCTGCCTTCCCCTTCCTGGATTGCGCGGAGAAATTTCGGCTGCATGACAAGCGGCATATCGGCAATCTCGTCCAGGAACAGAGTCCCTCCCCTGGCTTCCTCAAATCGCCCTTTTCTGGCTGACATCGCTCCTGTGAATGCCCCCTTTTCATAGCCGAAGAACTCACTCTCCATGAGGTTTTCGGGTATGGAAGCGCAGTTGACTGACACAAAAGGATTGTCCTTTCGTTCGCTTTTGCTGTGGATCATGCGGGCAATGTGCTCTTTCCCGGTGCCGCTTTCCCCGTGTACCAGAACGTTTACAGGAGTTGTACTCAGTGTCTGCACCGTTTCAAGAATATTCTTCATTAGCGGGCTTTCGGCGATAAATTCAGAAGACGCATCCTCCTGATCGTAAAGTTTTTTAAAGTCTTTGTTCAGGCGGTTCGATAACTGCAGAATTTCGTCATTCAGAACTATGTTTTCGATTGCCATTGACAGATACCTCGCGATTTCCTCAAAAAGAATCCCGTCCTGCAATGTAAATCCTTTTCCGTTTTTTCTATTTAGAACCTGCATTGCCCCTGTTACACGTTTTTCCACTATGCTGTGGATCGGCGAACATATGAGGTTCCGTACCCTGAAACCCGTACTTTTCGCGGCGGTGTGGTGATAACCCGGGGTCTTTGCCGCATTATTTTCAATAAGAAGCCTGCCGGAGGAAATCACCTTTCCAACAAAACTTCCTTCGCGCGGAGCCTTGATCTCTTTCTCCTTCAGGGCTGTGCCGAATTTGAGCCAGATCGTATCCATTCCCGGTTTCACAAGAAAGATACTGCACCGTTCAGCGTCCAATATCTTCGGCACGATATTAACAAAGAACCTGAGAAGCGATTCATAGTCATGAACGGTCCATGACCGGTTTACCTGCTCAAGCCTTACTCTGAGACTGCGCAGTCTCCGGGCTGTTCCGTGCGGGACATCCACAAGCTATCCTCCTTTTTAGCTTAGCAAACAATGTATGCATATAGTAAACTTTCTTGGCAACAGCTGTCAATAGGCTTAAAATCAATCAGTTACATGCTTTATTGTTAGGGGTTTGCATAGAATGTTGTGTGAATTTTACCCAAAAAAAAGAACGGTTCATATGCGTTAATTTGCCTCAACCTATTGAAATGTCTAGATTAATTGTAAATCAATAATGTTTGGCACGGTTCTTGTTATTAAATATTGAGTAAGGAGAAGAACGCTATTATTTAGATCGGGACTAAAAAATGAAACTATTAAAGCATTCACAAAGATCAGAGTTAACCTATGCGGAATATGACGAGAATTACCCTATTGTTGCCGCGGAATTGATAAAAGAGATAGCTGCAGTATCAGACATTTTCGACGTAGAGCATATCGGCAGTACAGCTGTTCCCGGGAGCTGTGGAAAGGGAATTATTGATCTTATGGCATTGTACCCCGAGGGAAAGCTCGAAGAAACCAAAGAAATTCTGCTGTCTATAGGGTTTTGTAAGCAGGGTGATGAATTTGCCTGCCAGTGGCCGGAGGACAGGCCTATGTATTTAGGCATTTACAATTTCAAAGGAGAATCATTTACAGTTTATATACATGTTTTGAAAAAAGATAACGAGGAAGTTCAGAGATTCCGGACATTTCGTGAACGTCTCAAGAGAGACCCTGACCTTCTTAAGGAATACTGTACCGCCAAGGAATCTCTAGTATCTGAAGGGATCAATGACTCTGATGAATACACAAAAAGAAAAGGCGTGGTCATCAGCAGGATCCTCAACTGTCCGGATTAACAGCCGCGGCAACGGTCTAAATCTTCCATATAAACCTCATTTCCCGATAATCCGTTCATTCGTATTTGTTATAATAATAATACTGGCAGGTAGACCGGTCTAAGTATCAATTTACCGCGGAAAACGTATGTTAATTATATGAATTTATTTGCAATTTCAGTTTTATCTGTATGTATAACCAGCATTGTATTAGCCGCAGTAACGCTAATTTCCGGCAAAACAAAGCTTCACCGGCAGCTACTGCTGTTTAATCTCGCGTTATCAGTATGGGGCGCCGGCCTGTTTGTCGTCGGGATAGCGGATTCTGCCGCCGCTGCGCTCTTGGGGTGGAAAATTGCGCATATTGGAGGTTTCTTTATTGGGCCTTTATTTTTTCATCTCGTGGCATATCTTATCGGCATTCGGCGCAGGAAACTGCTTATTTTTGGATATTCACAGGCAGTTTTTTTTATTCTCGTCAGCCTGACCACAGGATATATTTTCAATAAAACAAGAATAGTTTCAGGTATATTTTTTATCGAAATAAACCCCTACTATTTTTTGGGATTTGTTTTTTATGCTCTGTTTGTGATTCTTAGCTACTATGAACTCTTCAGGTTTCTCCCCAAATCGCAAGGCTTCAAACGCACACAGCTCCTGTACATAATTTTTGGCTTTATGACAGGTTTTTTAGGCGGGTCCGTCACGTTTCTGCCGATGTTCCATATAGACGCGTTATATCAGTTTGGAAATTTCGGCATATCTTTGTACGTATTTGTTCTCGGTTACGCTATCCTCCGCAATCGACTGGTAGACATACATCTTGTCTTCAGAAAAAGCCTCGTTTACTCCATTTCTGCCGGAGTTTTAACAGGCCTTTTTATCCTGCTCGTGCTTTTCATGACTGAAATGCTCTCTGATCTTGCAGGTATAAGCTCTTTTTCCATTACGGTTGTTTCCGCGCTTGTTATCGCGATTCTTTTTAACCCGATCAAGGACAGGGTCCAGCTGTTAATAGACAGAATATTTTATAAGATATCATATGACTACTACATGGTAATACAACAGGTAGGCCGTGAACTTGTATCGACAATCACGTTAAGACATGTTTATGAGATCATTGTAGAGCCGATATATTCAATATTAAAACTGAAAAGCGCTTATCTGCTATCAAAAGAAAACAGTCATTTCAAAGTGGTTTATTCAAGGCAGTTTAAGGCCGTGCCGTCTGACCATGACATTAGGCATCCCGGGGAAATTTCTTCAGAATCTCAGCTTGTCAGACTCCTTAACGACAGAAAAGAGATCCAGTTTAAAGAAGAACTGAGGCAGGAGACCGGGCAATACAAGGCAGATAATATCGAAAGAGAATTAGGACCCTATATGGGGGAAGTAGTAGTTCCAATATTTATAGACAGCGAATTGACTTTTTTGATGATATTTGGAGAAAAACTTTCGGGGGATATGTTCTCCGACGAGGATATTCAACTATTAAGTACCATCGCTAACCAGGGCGCGATCGCCCTGAAGAACGCCCTGCTTTACGACGCGGTGGAGAAAAAAGTTGAAGAAAGGACCAGCGAATTAAGAGCATCGCAGGTCCAGTTAGTTCAATCAGAAAAACTTTCCGCAATGGGGCAGCTCGCCGCGGGCCTCGCGCATGAACTGAACTCGCCCCTGTCAGGACTGGTATCGCTGATTAAACACTTCAGGGGAAAAGCAGCGATAGAATCGGAGGAATATAAGGACTTGACTCTTATGTTCAACTCCTGCAGGCATATGGCAAAAATAGTCAAGGATTTCAGTTCCTTTTCCAGAAAGTCAGAGGGCGAATTTTCAGACCTTGATCTGCAGGAAGTAATTGAATCTACATTGAGTTTGATTGGTAATGAGATAAAACAAAAGAAGATCGAGCTGACAAAGGAATATAACGGGAAACTCCCCGGGATAAGGGGAAATATAACCGAACTGCAGCAGGTGGTTCTAAATATTATTGTCAATGCCGTAGATGCAATGGAGGATAGGGGCAGGCTTATTATCCGGACGGAAGTTGAGGCTGATGAAAGGCATGTTAAAATGATATTTATTGATAATGGAAGCGGGATACTCAAGGAAAATATTGACAGAATATTTGATCCGTTCTTTACAACAAAGGCGTACGGTAAGGGTGTGGGTCTTGGTCTTTCCGTGTCTTATGGTATTATAAAAAACCATTCAGGGGAAATTAAGGCTGAGAGTGAGTTTGGCAAGGGGGCTAAAATCACGGTTTCACTGCCGGCAATTCATTAATGGGGAAAATAATGATATTGTTAATTGATGATGATGAAATTGTTCTTGTCGGCTGGCAGAGAGAGCTGGAGTCGTCCGGATTCACGGTTAGAACGGCTGAAAGCGGCAGCAGGGCCATAGAAATAGCCAAAGAAGAGAAGCCCGCTGTTGTCATTACTGACCTTGTGATGCCGAATATGAATGGTGTTGAGGTCTGCAAAAAAATAAAAGAAATGCATCCTGACAGCCAGGTCGTTCTCATTTCCGGACACCCTGAAGAAATAAAAAGAAATCAGATAGACTTTGTCCGCGCGGGAGGAAGAGAAGAGTTTTTACGGAAGCCCCTTCTTGATAATGAGCTGATAGAAGTTGTCAATAAAGTAATAAAAGAACGTCAATGATTGATTCCCCGTAATGTCAGCGAAAAGCTGACCCCCGGAAACCTGTATTATCCTCCTCTATGAATTTACGGGATGTAATAATATTGAAATTCCCGGCTAATTCTGAAATCATTAAGGATATCTGAGTATGCGGCTTTTTTATTCCCGGAAGGTACGCTTGACATGTTAAAACTTAAAATGCATAAAATAACGGTTTGGGCAATCTTTATGATTATTGCCGGGGCATATACGATAATGGCATTCAAATATCCTATTGCGTATATGAATGCTACATATGAGGACCTTATAGGTGAATGGACCCAGGTTTACTTTTTTCTGATGGTCCTGCTCTTTTCTGTCAGGGCGTCAATTTCCCTGCCGCGCTACCGATTTTTCTTTATTGTGCTGGCTCTTTCGTGTTTCTATGTGGCGATGGAGGAGATATCATGGGGACAGCGTATTTTCGGATGGTCTTCGCCGGATCTTTTTCAAAAACATAATCTGCAGGGGGAAACCAATCTCCATAATTTTGTAACAGGGCCGTTCAGCACAACCATCAAGAATGTTATGGAATATCTTTTGACCGTTGGATTGATTGTTTACGGCCTGCTTTATCCCCTGGCGCTGAAACTGCGCTGGAGGCCGGCTGACCGGCTGGATGCTAAAGGCCTTGCGGCCCCGCCTTTATACCTGTGGCCTGTTTTTATTACTGCCGCTGTACTTGAATTAGGCCGGTTTAATTTTAACGAGCCTGAACTCGCCGAGTTATTGCTGGGTTTTGCCCTGGCAGTTATGACCGTTCAGTATGTGTTTTCGCAGGCCCGGAACCTTGATATCCATAATTCCTCATCATGGGCGGGTAAGGACTCAAAGCACCTGATGCTGACCGTCCTTGCAGGGGTGCTGGTTGTTCTCGGTCTTTCTGCTGCAACAACATATCTTGTTCAGTCCTCTCCTGTGAGAAGGGCGGCAGTTGAACAGCGATTTGAGAACGGTGTTGAAAAGTTCGCGCGGCGCTACGTTTATTACGAACAGTGGGAAACAGCTTTATATCTATACGGTAAACTGCTTGCTGTCAGACCCGGGGATACAGCGCTGATCAGGGAAATAGCGGATGTTTATTCAAAAAGCGGCGACAAAGATAAATTCAGGGAGTACTGCAGCCGTGCCCTTGCGATAGACCTTAAACGCTATGATAAATATCCTGAAAGGGCCTCTGTTAACCGCTCGCTCGCCCAGACCTATCATCTGATGGGGGATAAGAATAATGCGGCCGTGTACCTGAGGAACGCCCTGAACATAGGCCTTGAGCGAATTGCCGAACACCCGGACAGCGCCAATGCCGCATATTCACTTGGACGGACATATGAACTGATGGGACGGTTCAGCGATGCCTTTGAGCAGTTCTCAAGGGCAGTTGAACTTAATCCGGCAAATAAAGAATTCCGAGCTGCTTATTATCGGGCAAGGAAAAAAATATAAGTATTTATGGCCTTCTTACTGCCTGCGAAGTATTACCCTGTTTGACATAGTAATTTATACCTGTTTACAATAATAGTAGAACCTCTAACAATTTCTGACTTATAGATTTTTTATAAAAGGGAGGATTTATGAGAAAGATTATTCCTGTTGTTCTTTTGCTTATGGTTTTTATGCTGTCAGGCTGTTTAATATTTTTCGTCATCCAGCCGGCAGATACCCCAAGCGGTACAAATATCAATATTGAGGTAATGCTCATGGCATGGAGTGTCGGTTCTCTTTCTGATGCCCCTGTCGGCTGTATCGCGATCCCTGATACATGGACCGTTATTTCCGCGACATATAACGGAACATATGACGGGACAAACCCTGTAACTGCCGGCCCTGAGACACCTAACCCAGCTGATAGCGGATACATGACCACAACTTATCCAACACCAGGCTATACCTGGCGGTGCTATACAGGGCCGACCCATGTTTATACGAATCTTGCGAATGGCAGTATGCTCTTTGACGTGAATGTGCCTGTAGCTGCAAACGGCACATATACCCTACGGTATTCAATAGGTATGGTTCTTGGCACGCCGGACATGACAATGGTAGATAAGTTAATTGAGGTAAACGGCACAGCCAGTTATCTTGACAACTGGAAGGTTCAAAGCCAGCCAGGAGATTATTCGTTTCTTTATGCTGTAACCCATGGAGCCGGTATTTTTGCTGCAGTGGGGTTTGATGATATCAGTGTCAGTGGTTTGGTCATAACCTCGCCTGATGGAACAACGTGGACACCACGGAACTCAACTATCACAGAGGCCCTTAATGGAGTAACCTATGACAACAGCACATTTGTTGCGGTTGGAGACAATGGAGCAGTCATAACCTCGCCTAATGGAACAACGTGGACAAGTCAGAACTCGAATTCGGCATATGACCTTTATGGAGTTACCTACGGCAGCAGTACTTTTGTTGCAGTGGGGTTTGATAGTGTTAATGGAGAGATCCTAACCTCGCCG
>VAPC010486753.1_pt1 | contig 12470 bp, 8 predicted proteins | sample 3395121 | NCBI WGS metagenome assembly VAPC01 (sample SAMN08290434, study PRJNA428436) | hydrothermal vent metagenome | isolation source: Deep-sea hydrothermal vent chimney | place: Indian Ocean: Southwest Indian Ridge | depth 1711 m m
GTATTACCTAGGAAGTACTGGTATCATACCGTTGTAATCCATGTTTTTGAGATAATTCGACTAGACCTTCTCCGTTTGTTATGATTCCTTGTCATCAGGTCCTTTCTTCTTTTTCTTCTTAGGCTTCTCAACTTCAGGTTCAACAGATTCAACCTCTTCAGCTACAGCTCCACCTTCAGTTGTCGGTGCTGGAGTGAACGTTACTTCAACAGGTTCAGGTCGAGGTGTATGATAGAGGCTCTCAGAGCGAGTCTTAGTGAACTGTGTGACTGCAGTCCATGTGGCTGAACGATCTGCTAATGGAGTTAGTTTCTTGATACGAAACATCACAATCGCAGCCAAGTCGATTAGAATGATGTTTATTCCTAGGAGAAGGAGTGATCCAAACCCAATTGAAATTAAATATCCATTTACATAGATTGCGCCCAACATCATCATTAATGCTGCATTTACTGCTGGCGGCATTAGAGCAGCTGAGATGGCAACACCAACTAAACTTGACATGTCTCCCTTGGTCACAGATACAGCTACAGCAGCTCCTGAGAATATTGCCACTCCTATATCAATCGGTGAAAATCCAGCACGTCGGGTTATCTCAGTAATAATGATTGGGATAGCTCTAAAGTTGGTTTCAACTCCTTGCACAAAATCACCTGGGGGTCCTGGATATAGAAGTGGTAACGCTAGAGCCATTACTATTCCAACAGCAAACGAGAGTCCTAGTGAAATTAGCTCATTTCTGGTTCCTTTCACGAATAGCGCTCTGTCTCTAACCACATAGCCAAGAGCTACGCCCAACATTGGTCCCATCAGTGGTGACAGCAGCATTGAGGCAACAATCACTGTTGTGTTATTCTGTATCAGACCAAATCCGGCCATTGCAGCAGCAAGAATGGAGAAGGCGATGAAATCAAAGCTTAAAGAAGACTGCTTCTTAACGTTCTCATAGATTTCTTCAACTGCTAATGTAGCGTCTCTCTGAATCTTTTTATCGCTTACCTCTTCTGTCTCCCGGGGAAGAGATGCACTCAGATCAAGGATGTCTATGTATCCAAATTCAACACCCACACCTCTACTCTTGAGCTTCTCGATTGCTTCATTTGTCTGAGCATCAGAAACTCTGAATTGTAGTATGTGAGCATTGTCAGTATTGAGCTTTGTAACATTGTTGATACCTAGGGTATCCACCACAAAATCAAACACCGCTTCGGTCTTTTCGTATGGTACAGTTATTTGCACCTGTTTCACAGACGCACATCTCCCGTATTAATTCGGGAGCTTCATTGGAGAGCTATTAAGAGTTTCTAGGTAGGCCATCTTTCGGTGATTGTAATACCATTAATACCAAATTATTGTGTTTGCGCATTAAACACCAAGCTTTTCTTTGGTAAATCACTTCCAGCGAAAAGAGGACATAAGAATGGGTGTCATTGAGGTACTTGCTGCATGGTTTGTCCTATCCCTCACGGGAGCACTTGCACCTGGACCCCTCTCTGCGGCTGTCATCCAACAAGCAAGCAAACGTGGCCGTCTTCATGGCATCCTGCCAATGGTAGGACATGCCATCGTAGAGATAGGGATCATTGGTGCGATAATGCTGAGTGTCAATGCGCTAACACTGACACCCTTCATTGTGGATATTCTGATGGGTTTTGGTGGAGTGATCATCATCCTTTTTGGACTATTAGCTCTTAGAGATTACAAATATGATAACTCTGATTCTAGCCTTGTGAAAAAACAAGAAATATCCGCAATTACTGCATTAGAGGCTACTACTCAGGGTGCTCTTGTCAGTATTTTCTCCCCTTATTTCCTATTGTGGTGGTTTGGAGCGGGTCTCTCATTCATCAGTATTCTTATGGTCGACCTTCAAATGAATATCGGAACAGTGTTCATTGCAGGTGTCTTGATCTACTTCACTCATATCTCAACAGACCTAATATTTGGAGCATTTCTCTCAATTGGTGCTACCTATGGAAGTGAGAAAGCTCAAGTTGAATCAAAGGCTGGTCGGCTGAACCTTGTTAATATTGGGATTGGCCTTTTTCAAGTAGTCCTTGGTTTCTCCTTTGTTATTCTTGCGCTACCGGGTCTTCTTTTCGGTTCATAGTGAAACCATTACAACGCAGAACTCATTAGGAGGACCTCGTAGAATACTTTTGGTGTGTCCATGAAAAAGATTCTAATTACCGGGTTCGAACCATTTGACGGTTTCACAGTTAATCCTGCAGCAGAAGTTGCTAAATCCTTAGATGGACGGAAGGTTGGGGATTATTCCATCAGAGGATTAGTAGTCCCATTTGATTATTCAAAAGCCATTGAAGTTGTTGAACAAGCAATTAGTGATTATGATCCTTCAATTATCCTCTGTTGTGGGCAAGCTGACCGAGCTGCAATTTCAATTGAGAGAATCGCTGTAAATGCAATCTCGACAAAGCTTGCTGACAACTATGAGAACACACCTGAGTCGGACATTATTACACTCGATGGTCCTGTTGCATATTTCTCAAACCTTGATCCCTTTCAACTGGTCCAAGCTTTATTGGATAGCGGCATTCCCGCTCATGTGAGCTACCATGCTGGTCTCTATGGATGCAATTGGCTTCTCTACAACGTCATGGATAAGATAGAGCGTGGCTCACTTGATGCAAAAGCGACATTCATTCATCTTCCTCTGCTTCCATCTCAATCTATAGAGAAAGACAAGATGTCAATGGCAACAATGCCCTTGGAAATGCAAATTGAAGCATTATTGGTTATCATCAAATCTCTCAGCTAGTTGAGCTGCCAAGCTCTTCACCGAACACTTTCAGAATTAAGAATCCCAAAATTGCTCCAACTAGAGTAGCAATTGTTCGTTCTACAAGCATTGCAGGAAAGATTCCAAAACCAAAGACACTGGCAGGAATTTGTAGCAAATACACCGAACCAATCGCCATCATTGAATGATCCAAGATTGCTCCTAGGAATGTAAACGGAAGAAGTTGGAGATATGATCGATTCGGATCGAATTCAAACTTCTTGATTTGAAAGATCAGGGAAACAATTGCAGCTAGCATGTATGGTAGCATGAACCACCAAGCTTCGAAGACCACGATTTCGTAGAGAAATATTACAATGATCAGATATAGTGTCGTTACTATTGGTCCTGGAATTTCAAGACTTGCGATCTTAGTTGTTCTTTTCAATGCTAAACCGGTGAATAATGCAGCAACAGCTGGTCCGAAGATGGTTGTTGGGATGATGAGGTATACACCTCCCCCTATAGGAAGACTGACCATTGTTGCTACTATTCCTGCAATCAAACCAAACCCGAATCCTCTCCATGGACCAAGAATAATTCCCATCAGCGGTGCGACACAGATTGCAAAACTAAGTATACTGCTCAGACCTGCAGCTCCAATGAAACCACTCATTGGCAGTAATGCAAGAATAGCATAAAGCGCAATCAGAATTACTCCTATAGCGACTTTTTTCGTTTCGCTCGAAGTTCGAAAGAGTTCCATATCTTGACTATCTGTATCTTGGGACAAGTATCAGTCCACTCCGTTCGGCGTCGGCGAATCATTTACCTTATGTTAATTGTGGTACGATAGACACACCACTTCGATAAACTATACAGGATAGAAGTCCCAGAAGTGACTCACTTTCCAATCGTTGCCAACCTGTCTATCTCCTCGCAGGTCAACAAGTTCTCCTCCCTCAAAGGGATAGAATTGGAGATCGTTGCTATTGTTGACAACAATGAGATCTGGTCGCCCTGGTGTCCTCCAGTGTCCAATGAGAAAAGTCCAATCCTTCCTGAAGTCCTTGTCAGATCTGTAACTGTACTCCCTAATTGTGAAATCATCTTCGCCAGAATACGAGTAGAGATGCAGTCTTCTGTCATGGAAAGCCAATATATCTGGAATCACATTACCCAGCCAATGTCCAACAAGAAGGTGCGGGTAATCTTTTGGTTTGAATCCTCGTCCGATTTTGATCTTTTCCTGACCATAGAAGGATTCACCAAAGGGAAAGACAATGAGGTCTCCATTGTCCTTCCTGATCATAATATCAGGAGTTTTTCTCCCGGTCCAATTACCGGGATAGATATCCGGAACTTTCTTCCTGCCAAATCCATTCCCTACCTTCTCCTTGCGGCCTAAGTCTTTGAACTCTTTGCCGTTCCAAGGGAATAACTTGAGGTCTCCGTCATCATCTCGGATGAGGAGATCTGATGTGCCGTTTCCTGACCATTCAGCGGCGTAGTAATCGAGTGAAGAATCAAATCCTCTACCAACTCGGTTTCCGGTTCCTCGAAACATGAAGGTCTCTTCTTTGAATGGATAGTGTCTTAGATCGCCCTCATCATCTAAGGTGATTAAGGATGAACCTCCACCTATCCGCCTGTTATAGGATGGAGAATCACTAGGCATCCAATATCCAGGGATATACTCTAAGAACTCCCACTCACGTCCTACTTCTTTCCCTGTTTTCTCTCCCTTTGGGGGATAAAACTTGTATTTGTCATCATAATGGAATAGTGGAAACCACTTTAAATCGCCATTGTCTTTTCTGATTACTAAACCCGGCATGCATTACTCCTCCTTAGGTGGTCCATAGAGTAGTTTCTCACATATTTGTTTGGTGGTTGTTGATATAAATGGCAAATGTTTTAGGGGGCTAGTTTCACGCGGCTCTTAACCGGAAGCTTTCGTTGTGAGCGGAGAAACCTTTGACGTTATCATTGTTGGTGCGGGTGTTCTTGGAGTAGCAACTGCATACTATCTTCAGAAGAACAGTCCTGAGAAGAAGATACTCTTAGTTGAGAGAACACTTGCCGCAGGACAAGCAAACACAGCAATGAGTGCCGCTGCTGTAAGGAATATGTTCGCTAGCTCAACTAATCAGCTGCTCACAGACACTTCCCTCAATTACTTTGAACATGTACAAGAAAAGCTAGGTTATGATCTACTCTTTGAGAAAACTGGATATCTCTGGTTACTTAGTGAAGAGCAGTTCAATCAAGACACCGTGAAAGTCTGGATGGAACGAATGAAGAAGTCAGGAATCAGATACAAGGTCTACAAAAAAGAAGAACTGAAGAAGATGATCCCTGGTCTCAACATGGATTTTGCTGGAGATCCGGAAGCAGAACTCATGAATCTTCAAGAGGTAAGCTTTGGTTTATTCGGAGAAGACTGTGGGGTTCTTGACGCTACAAGATTGGTTGAGTATTATTTTGAGGAGTTCACAAAGATATCTAATGTCAAACCTCGGTTTGGGGTTGAGGTGGAGAAAATCCTTCTTGATGCAGATCCTACGTTAGACCTTCCTGGGGAACCCTATGCTTGGCAGAAGAAGAAAGTAAATGGGGTTATCACTGACAAGGGAACCATTGTAGCTGATGTTGTCGTTCTGGCAACGGGTGCCTGGGCAAATCAACTACTTGATCCAATCGGTATTGACAGCATGACCAAGGGAAAGAAACGCCAAATCTTTGTTCTTCACGCAGAGGACAAAAAAGAGCTTGAGAAACTACTGGATACTAAAGGCTTCAATGAGATTGGATGCATTCCGTTCACAATCCTTCCCTCCGCGGGAGTTTTTTTCAGACCTCAACTTCAGGAGAGAGGTTTCTGGACAGGATGCGGTGATAAAGTCGGTCGTGAATTCAAATACATTCAAACAGATGATGACATGGTTCCTGAGAGTACTTACTACGAGAACAGCATCTATCCAGTGTTGTCGAAATTTTTCCCTGCGTTTCAAGGTTCTCGTCCTGTGAATAGCTGGGCTGGTGGTTATAGTTACAGTCCTGATCGAATTCCATTTGTCTACCTTGAGTGTGGAATTCTAGTGATAAATGGTGCCAGTGGGTCGGGAATTATGAAGGCCGATGCTATAGCACGGATTGCAGATGCATTATATCGTGGAGAACCTGAAGCTGAGCTCTTTGGCGGCACGAAAATACCTTCTAACACCCTTAGTATCAAGGACAGAGATGTCGAGGTAGAGAGCGTAATCATCTGATTCTCCAACATGTGTTATTTCACGCAATTCCTGGACTTATCTTGGTATATTTCTGTCCAACAATTCTCTTCGACAACATCACAATACCAAGGATGCCAAACGGGATAACAAAGCCGATGACTGGTGTAACTTGAAACATCGAAACTTGGATGGTGACTATCACTGTGTCACTCTCTAATCCATGATAGAGGGTTTCAACGATAATGGTGAAGTTGTGTGTACCCTGAGCCAAATATGGCTCGTTTACATTGATAATAATCGTATCCGGATCATAGTAAGTGGAATAGTCAAAGTGCCATGTTCTTGACAGATAGTGTTCTCCGTCAAGAAGGATAGTATAATGAAATTCTGGAGCTCGCTAATATGAACCTGGTTCCCATATCAAGTCCCATGTCACACTGAAGGAGGGAAATAGACTGACGAAATCTGCAGCTGGTGAGAGACTCACGTCACTGGCTGGATCTCCATGGTACCTATCTGGACCCCATTCTAGATTATATGTAAACTCGTAAAACTCATTTATTTCATAATCAGAAAAGACAAAAGGTCCACATGTGGCTTCAACATCCATAATATCCAAATTCCAACTATCCCAATCCTCAAAGCTTAGGTCTTCCAACAAGTGCTTTGGTAAGATGTAATCGTATGCAAATCTCTCGAAGTTCCAATAGGACTCACTGGTGAATTCAAATATGATACGAAATGGGTTGGGAGCATACACCGTCATTAGATCTGTCAAATCCTCTGTCACTGGATTACCATAGACTCCGCTTTCTAAAATATAGTTGAAAGTGAATGCGACATCATTTGCAGTAACAGTAACACCATCAGTCCAAAGTAAATCATTCTTCAATTCGATAGTGTATCTTGTGTGACCACTCGGAACATTGGGATTATCTTCATGAGTTTCAATGGTCATTTCTTTTGCTAGTTGCGGACATGCTTGTATAAGATCCGGAGATCTTGTATAAAGTCCAAGATGCATCTTGTCAAAAATGGTCTTGGAGATTTCCGACTCTGCAGCAAAGAAGTTGAAACTGTCAGGAACTTGGTCAACAGCAACAACAAGTGTTCCACCCAAGGTTCCATCCATTCTCTTGATGTTCAGCATGGTCCAATAACCAGTGAGATGACGATCCAGATCCGCTACATGATCCTTGAACCTATCACTTCTGTATACCTGGACGTAATGGTTCTGGTAAGCAACTAGACTTGGAACCTCATAATGCAAAATCTTCTGCATCTCTGATGCCGCTTGGAGGACACTCTCATAACTAGGACTCTGGAGAAGTTGCTCTCCCCACATATCATATGTACTGTTTGAAAAACCGGAAAGATTGATACCTACCTCATTTACGAAAGCAGATCCAAATTCAGATGCTAACCAACTAACATCATAATCAGTGAAATCGCATTCATCTAAGAACATGTTGATGTAATCGAATGGATCCTGTATTGCAACTCTAACAAACAAATTCTCTAGTGCTTCTTTGGCTAATATCGCGATTTCTTGATTTTCGGTAGTTCCTAAGAAGCCGATATTAATACTAAATAGTTCTCCATTGGGAGCATCTCTCACACCAGTCACAGAATTAATTGTGAAATTCAGTTCATCAAGAAGTGTATTTCCAGAATCTGCTTCATCTAAATACCAGTTCCATGAGAGTTCATCTTCGATACAGAATGGATTTGCAAAAGGAACCAAAGAATCGTGTTCTTGAGCTAACCAATTGAGTTCATTTACAGCACCACTTTTGTCAAAGGCATATGCAAACGCACGTCGAAATCCGCTGATATTGAGGGGATACTCTCGACAATTGAAAGTGATTCGACCGTATCCATTTCTCAGACCTTGATGAAGACTGATATCGCTGGTTTCCATAGCCCACTCTAGACCCTGAGAATACAGCTCATCAGAATTGAGAAATGACAAAACCATATCTACTGCACCTGACAGTAGTGCGTTGAATCTTTCAACCCGATCTGGTATAACAACATACACCAACTTGTCAATATATGGTCCAGACTCAGGAAGATCATTTCCGTTCGATGATACGGGTCTAGCATGGAGGAAACATACCACAAAGAAAGCGACCAGTAAGACGGTATACCATCTCCTCCTCAAACTAATACCTCCAGCACTTACAATTTGTCCACGGACCTTTATTGTTTTGGTGTAGAAAGCAACACAATGTTTTCACATTATTACAAAACTCTAAAAGGTAGAACAGGTCTTTTCAAATGAGACCTACTGGGTTCGTATCTGAGTAGTATTCTGATAGATCCCAATTCCAGGCAGGCTATAATCGATGGACGAAGACAATCCTCCCAATCGAGGTGGATCATATGAGCAGCGACAGAGTAGAGAATGGAAGTATCTCCATTATGGCATTGGAGAGCGGAATCAAGTATGCCAGCTTGGAAGAAGCCCCTGATGAGCCACTGCTTATAGAGATTATCGGAATTCGACCTGACGTCCTAGCCAAGATTTCTCATCGTTTTGAAATTGACTTGGAAGACCTTCAGGATGTTCAAGACCTTGATGAGCGTCCCAGATTGCAGATCGAAGACAAATTCACAATGCTTGTACTCCGTGTTCCTGTTGATATTAGTAAAGAAGAGAGGGAATACTCAACCAATCCAATAGGAATTTTCACAAATGGTAAAGACATCATCGTCATACAAAATGATGAAGTCCCACTTCGAAAAGACCGACTCAGAGAGAGAGTTCGTTTTAGCACAACTGTTAACGAAGTCATATATCGCTGGTGGGAACTCGTAATTCATTCCTTCGAAACAACACTTGACCTCGTTGAAGAAACCATCAATCATACTGAAGATTTCATTATGCGTGAAATCTATCCCTCCCAACTTGAATGGTTTTTCCAGCTTTCTCGCGATGCTATTTTCATGGAGACCTCACTGAAGGCGAACATGAAGGTCCTACGTCGTTTGAAGCGGTATAATGTTGTAGGAAGGATGATTCTAGATGTGGATCGATTGGCTGAGCTTGAGGTTGACCTGCAACAGCAAGTAGAGCTCAGTGCAATCTATAGAGAGCTGATTGCAAATGCGATGAATGCGTACGATAGTATTGTCAATCATAACCTGAATCGGGTCATCAAAACTCTGACTTCAATCTCTCTTCTTGTCAGTGTTCCCACACTAATTGCTAGCATCTATGGAATGAACGTAGGTTTGCCTTTTGCGAGTGACCCGTTTGCCTTTGCACTGGTAATGATTGCTAGTCTATTCATCACAATACCATTGCTTCTTTTCCTCAGAACAAAGGGTCTCGTCTAGGTTTTTTTGTATAAAGTTAAGTCTATGTACCAATGTTTAGAGAGTACAACACTGATATTACAAAAACTGTTACTGCTAGAAGAAGTGCAATCAAAATAGCCACTCTTAGCCAGGCAAGGTATACTTTCTCAGGACTCTCATCTCTTTTCTCCTTGACAAACCGACTAACGAAGAAGAGAGCTGATGCTAGTGCAAGTAACAAATTCTGATAGAACTGCCCGAATAGAAAAGTGAATGCAAATCCTGTAAGTGCAAAGAATAACGGAGCAAAGAAGAGATGTATCATTTTCCTACCCGTTACTGGATACATTACAATTGAAGCAATGAAGACAGACAGATAGATTGTTGCCAGTGGCGGGAACACTGCTAGATACGATGAAAGGTATGCTATTGACCCTGAGAGAAGTGAGAGTGCGATCCAAAGGGGTGTTCTAACAGTCTTGGGAATCCACGATACATACGTTGAAGTTATGTACAAACAACAAGCAGGAAAAGCTGAAAGAAGAATCGCTAGGATTTGTTCTTCTAGAGTTACAGCAGGAAAATAAAGGTAGTACAATAGTATTGCAGTCACAGTTAGAGGAATAGGTATCCAGGTTCCAACTAGATATTCATCGCCTACATCCAATTCTCGACGTAGTATTAGAGCGAGCAAACAGATTGCAAGGATAGTAACAGATACAGCAAGATATGGATACCCGTTATCATAAAGCCCACAGAACGCCGTCGCTCCAAACCCAATAACGGAGAGAAAACCACTCACTGACCCAAAACTGCTTTTCACTTTACGACGGACAATTCCGATGAATAGGAGCATCAACCCTAGAATCATTGTTGGAAAACTTACGCTTGGTACAACATAGAGGAAACCAACAATAGGCATATTCAGAAGCTCACTGAAGAACGGATAGCTGATGATTCCAAATAACGAAACGAATGCTACTGAGAATATTGTCCAGGCAATGAAACCATATCTATCAAAAACATACCGCATAAAGCTGTTGAATTTTTGGATAATAGTTCGAAATAGCAATCCAAGATCTTTGAGCATTATAACAAGTCGCTTTAGTTGATATGAGAATAATGGTGCTTCAATTACCAATATCAAGAGGAATGTACCAAGGATCGAATAGATTGGATTTACGCCAATTAGAATAGGCAAAAAGCTGTAAACAGTTGGTGCTATCGCAAGCCCAGCAACGCCGTAGAATATTCTCTTTAGATGGTCTGAGCTGAAAGACATACCTACAAGCGCTAGAAGTAAAAAGGTCCCTGTTAATGAAAGTGATAGTTGCACTACCAACGAAAATCCTTCAAGAATACTCCCACTCAAAACAAGAATAAGAAGTGAAAGAAGAACACCTGGTCCAAGTAGGGCAATCGTGGGTTTTCGTAACCTTTGAGATACTAATTCTTCTAATAGATGAGCCCCGACAAAATACAATGATGCAGGAATCAAAATGATCGCAAAATTCCAAATCAGAATAAGTTCTAAGAGTGGTATCTGCCAGATCGTTGGAGATAGGTAAATTCCAATTAACGCTCCGAGGAGTACTGGAAAAACAAATGCAGCTGTAACTTTATTTTCTGAAATGATTCTTCTACACAATGAGAAGAAGGATTTGATTTTCCCTATTGTTACGGGTAAACTAACAAAGACCCATAATACTACTGAGTAAAGAAGCAGTGAAACAGGATCAATGGAATTCTCATCAACCACCCAAAAGATGATTGCTAGTGATGATGCCAACGATAGATTTGCTGGTATTGCAATAGAACGGGGTATACCCGGCATTAGGAAGAAGTAGATTATTCCAGCAAGTGAGAACCCTAGTAGACCAAGTCCGAAAATTAGCCGTACATCCGGAGTCAGTATTATTCCAAACTGTAGACCCAGAGAAATTGATCCGATAATTGCTGGAATCCATTCTTTGTGAGCATTCAACTCGTCATCTTCCAGATTCCTAGATTTCTCTGCTTTTCGAACAAGAGGAGTTGCGAACAATGAGTAGAGGGTGAAACCAATGCCTATTGATAAAAGTGGATCATTAGGGAGTTGCAAAGAAAGTACGTTCCATCCCGTGAGTAGAATGGTCAAACAAAGTGATGCGTACGCTGAAACGATTTTCCAAGGTCGTATGAACGAAAACCAATCTATTGCACTGGATGTAGGGAATAAGATTGTGGATAGAAGAATCAAACCAGTTCCTATGAATATCAGAGTGGGTTCAAATGTGAAATACAAAATAGCATGCCATACCCATATGATTTCTGCAAGAAGAATTATCGATGATATGGCAGGGATCAATTCAGACTTACTCTTCCATTCCGATCCTGGAACTTTCATTTCAAACAACAAGAATGCAGACACGAATGTTGGAACAACCAGAATTATTGATTCAACAGAGCTATAGATAATATACCATCCCAAGCTTACCAAAAATGCTGTGATTGCTGAGAACATATGCCAATTAGCTTGTCTATATGGCTCTCGACGTGAACTCCAATACGTGAATATTGCTAAAATAATGAAACTAGGATAAACAACAGACAGTGAGTCAATTGGTAATATCAAAGGAGAGTATGTAAAGACTAATGCCGACAGCGAAATAGTACTAGCAAGAGATAATGCATACCGTTGCTGAATACTCGCACTACTCCTATTCGCAATTGACAAACTTACGAGCAATACAAAAAGAAATGTTTCACCAATCACTACAAGATTACTTATCCACGGATAAATCAGAGATGCTACTGTCGACGCGATTAGAAATGATTTAACATTGCCATAGTAAATTGCGTATTTTTCAAAAACTGTTTCGAGATCTGGAGTTTCAGGTACTCTCCAAAGTATTTCGATGCTAGCTGTCAACCCAATAAGAATGGCTGAAATTCCAATTGGTTCCAGTAGAATAAAGATCACAATCCCCAATGTAGAAGCAAATATGCACCAAGAATACTTCCGCAGGTTCTCTGAAAATGAGAGGAAGAAAGTTTCAATACATATGTATCCGAATATTAGTAGAACTGAGTTAATGCCCTCCAAGAACGATAGCCAAAAGATTATCCCAAAGAAAGAACCAGTTATGAGAGGATATGAGATTCGAGATATTTGAGTTTCATTGAGAAATAGAAGAGAGAACAGAGATGAA